>Ga0102829_1000491_pt1 | contig 11892 bp, 8 predicted proteins | sample ColrivemetaGS575_FD_84510 | JGI IMG/M metagenome (GOLD analysis project Ga0102829, IMG submission 84510) | Estuarine microbial communities from the Columbia River estuary - Freshwater metaG S.575 | ecosystem: Environmental > Aquatic > Marine > Intertidal zone > Estuary | place: USA: Columbia... | reverse complement strand
GATGAAACACCTTGGTGACGCAGTGGTTGTGCAACGTTGTCACGGGCGTTCATTTGCGGCAATAAATTCCCTTCTTGGAAAATGAACGCAACGGTCTTCTGTCGCAGTTCAACGAGTTCTTGGCCCGTCAGACGTGTCATGTTCTTACCAGCCAATGACACCGAGCCTGCGCTGGCCTTCATCAGACCACCAAGGCACTTCATCAGCGTTGATTTACCGGAACCGGAGGGGCCCACAACAGCGATTGCTTCGCCTTCTTTCATATCGATATGAAGGCCTCTGAGTGCAACGACGTTGCCATCTTCTGCCTTTGATTCGTACACGTGGTAGAGTCCATCTGCTTTCAGAATACTGTCTTTCATGTTTCACTCCCCCTTGAGCACACTGGCTAAGTCCGACTTCAGCGCCCTGCGAGTGGTCACCAACAACGCAACGACCACTGCGGCAAACACTGACAACGACACGAACAACAGTTGTGTCCATGGGTACACCAGCGTCCTTGTGATCGTGGTCGATTCACCTGCAAAGATTTGGAAGATGAATCCGAAGATGTCGAAGAAGCCGTTGAACGACAACGCTACACCGATTCCAAGAACGATTCCAAGCGCCATGGAAACCATCACAATCGAAAGAATCTCGAACAACACCAACCGAATGATTTGGTTCGGGAATGCACCGATTGCCTGCAAGACCGCCAACTCCTTTTGCCGTTGGCTCAACACCAGCGACAAGAAGACGAAACTCGAGGCAACTGCTGCAACACTGGCAACGACGAATTGAAGCGAAAGAAGACCCGGTGTTCCGAAGATCAAACCGCCGTTTCGCTCAACCTGTTTGTGGGAACTGGACCAGTCAACCACGTCAGACACCCGGAAGTCCGCCGACATGGTGGAGGCAAGCGCTTCGAGAGGATCGCCTTCGAGGCCCTCAACTTCAACAATCCAAGTGGTTGAGGAGTAATTTGCGACCGTGTCTGAACCGACGAGGGCCAGCCATGAAGATTCTCCGATGATCAAGGATGAACTCATGGCAGCAGCGCTGACTCCAGGTATGTATTCGTGCACGCCGATGTAATCCATCGGTACGGTGAATGGAGTGATGACGATCTCAACAGTGGTGTCTGCTAGGAACAAAGGTGCTGCCAATGGTGGCGGGATCTGAGACAGACCTGATGCACACGCTGTGTCCGTGGCGGATGTACCGTCAGGGCAGGTGGCGTTACCAAGGGTCGCGGTGGATAAGTCTGCAAAACCAAAGACATCGGTTAAGTCTGCGCCAATGAAGTTCGTTCCTTCCATCGAACCTTCCATGAAATTGACGATGACGGCTTCCTTGAGGTTGGCACCTGAAAGATCAGCACCGTCGAGGTTGGTGTCGAAGAGAAGCGCTTGACCGAGGTTGGCACCTGCCAGGTTGGCGTTGGAAAGATCGGCACCAGTGAGGTCAACAGGGCCGAAATCACGGCCGCTCAAGTCTTGACCTGAGAGGTTCAATCCAGACCAATCGCCTTCCATTAAGGAGGAATAAGCAACAAAAAGAGCGGTCGGGTCGGGTTCATTCGTCCCACCGGAACTGAAGTTAAATTCCAACTTCTCCCAAAGGAAGGTGATGTTTTCGCTCTTTCGATCGGTTGGTTTGAGCAGTTGATCGTTCAACTGATTCTCATCCCCTCTTCCAGAACCTGCAATGTCGAGCGAGTAAGCGGCGTCTTCACCAGCTGAGAAGCCTCCAGCTCGATAGGCAGCCATGGCCTTGTCTGAATTGTCACCTGGTATCGCTTGTTCACTCCACCGCAAGACGTCTTCGTTATCATCGAGAAGGACCCATGTGAGCAACTTATCGCCGCCGTTGATGTCGTTCAGGAACAGACTTGGCACAGTCGTTGCTTTTGCACTGACACCTGCGTTCGTGAAGTTTGAGACCAAGTCAAGAACTTGGGCTTCCGAGTATTGTTGTTCAAGCGTGATTTGTAAATCAGCGCCGACAGTTGCATCGACCGTCTTCTCATCAACAAGCGTTCCAGTGTATCCTTGCACCGCAGCAAGCGTAACAATCGAAAGCGTCAGAATCATGATGACGGCAAGGCGATTGACAGATTCAGCGGAGCCCGAACCCTTCAGACCACGCTTGACGTCGTTCAGCAATGGGGTTCTTCCAAACAACAATTGCATGATTTGAGGGCCGCGTGCCCCGATCCGTCCAAGGAGCAGAGCACCACCAATCCAGAGTGCAAATGGTCCAAAGAGACCAAGCAAACCGTTGATGAAGAAATTTAGATCCAATCCATCTTCGCTTCCATTAAGTTTGAGCCATGCATCGGAGACCGCCAGCATGCCGAACAAGAACGAAAGCCAGTGAAGCCATCGCTTTGGTTCAGATTTTGAGGTTGTTCTACGAACCCCTTCTTCAATTTCAAGGGCGATGAAATCACGGGTACGGCTTCGTCCGAACAGGAGCGCAAGCCCCAGTGTTGTGATCGCTGTGAACAGTGTTGAACCGATGCCCAGCGTCGGGTTGACGTCGAAGTCGCCCGTTCTAAATTCCATGAAACCGACCGCTGAAAGAACGATTGGAACAGCGAAAAGGGCCAGCAAGTAACCAGCCAACCACGCCACAGAAGACATGACGAATAATTCCAACAACACCATGCTTTGCAAACTTTGTCCGTCCGCACCAATCACACGGTGAATGCTCACTTCCCTCCGCCGCTGCTCGAGCGAAAGCACCAGTCCGTAGATCAGGACAGAAATGGAAAGAATAACGATTGGAATCATAATGATGTAATCGAAAATCTGAATCAAACCAAGGAAGATGTTGAGGAAGGTGATGGTTCCGCTCACAATGTCGGTGTAGTACAATTCTACACCTTCGTCGGTGTAGTTTCCGTCTTGAACTCGAGTTCCAAGGTCTTCCAACCATTCTGCTGCATCGGCGGTGGAACTTGTCGGGAGTTGCCCTCGGTCAATCGTCACGCCGAGGTACATGTGGTCGTTGTCCATGAGGGCGGCTCGTTGGGTTTCTTCCAACACCTCCCAAGTGGTGAAAATTGGATTCGGTCCGAGGGTCGGGTTTCCAAGATCCCACGGCTCGTAGATACCGAGAACAGTGAGGTTGGTAGCCGTCATTGGCATGCGGCAGTAGACCATTTCATTCTGTTCTGGCGTGACTTCGCCGTCGCAGTTTTCGTTGGTCACGGTCGCTTCGAGCAAGGTCGATTCGTCGACCACATAAGCAAAGGTGAGCGAGTCAAGCACATCGCCAACATTGGCTTTGGCTTCTGAAGCAACTGTTGAAGGAAGAATAACACCGCGTTGTGTACGAGCGTCCTCAGGACTTGGCCATTCACCAAAACCTGCGATGACGTTTTCACCGAGCCGATCTGCAAACACGCCATCAAACGCTCCGGGACCGAGGAACCGTACAGCTCTGCTTGAGGAAATTGGCGGTCCGGCGTCTTCGAGTTCAGGATAATCGAAGGTTACATTGCCCCAGTACGGGTTTGCATCGTCTGTGATGGCCAGCATCTCAAGTGGTTGAGCGACAATGAAATCTTGGTTAAAGAAACCACCACTGTGAATGCCTTGCCTGCCGAGCACAAGCGTACAATCATTGAATTCCGTGAATTCATCCATCAACTCAGCACACACATTCGTCATGGTGGTTGTGTTGTTTGACCAACCTGTGCTGTTTTCCACAGGCGTTCGAGCGTACTCGATCTTTGCATCGAATGGTTCGTTCGAAAGAGATTCTTCAAAGAATAACTGAGACAGACCAACGCCGTACGCGAGAACCGTTGTGATGACAAGAGAAGCGAGAAACACACCAGCAATCACAGCAAGGCCGCGCTCTTTACCGCGCCATGCGCTTAGACCTGCAAGACGAAGTTGTCCTGGCGTCTCTGTGACTTTGTGCATAATGCGCTTTGCAAGGCTTTGTGAAGGTGAGAAATCGGAATCGACCAACTCGAGCGTTTTCTTTTCTTGACTCATTCTTCTTCGCCCCCTTGAGCATCCTCATCCAAGCCCCAGGCAGACCTGATGTCGGACGCCTCGGTTTTGCCATCGTTCAAAAGCAGCATCCGATCGGCATTCGATGCCAAATCGGGATCGTGCGTGACCATCAGAATCGAGATGGGGTTGACCTCGTCGTGGCACAAATCTTTGAACAACTGAAGCACCTCTTTGCCACTTGCAATATCGAGGTTGCCTGTTGGCTCATCCGCCAAGAGCAGCGGACGGTTTCCTGCAATGGCACGGGCAATGGCCACACGTTGTTGTTGACCACCTGAGAGTTGGTCGGGTACGTGATGCATACGATCGCTCAGTCCTACCTTGGTCAATGCGACTTCGGCAGCCTGCTCTGCTTCATGAGCAGGCATCCCCGAAAGCTCGAGGGCCATAGCGACGTTGTCAACCGCCGTGAGGTTATCAAGCAGGTGGAAATCTTGGAAAATCCAGCCGACTGAGTCCCTGCGGACATCGACAACATTGGAAGGATTCTTTGTGCCATATGTTTTGTCACCTAGAACGATTGAACCTTTGTCGCCAGCAAGAAGACCGCCAATGATGTTCAGTAAAGTGGATTTCCCAGAGCCAGATGGGCCCATCAAGGCAACCATTTCACCTTGCTTGATGTTCATATCGACACCCTTCAGGACTTGCAGTTTATTGGAGCCTGACCCGAAGGCCTTCGTGAGATTGGTGACTTCTAGCATGTGTGTTCCTCCTAATGTTTTCTTTTTTTCTAAAATTGATATATCAATGCCTGTTTTACAATCATTTCCTTCCTTCTTCGTCGAAGGGTTGTAGAATCAAACGAAGTGTTCGCCCGAGTAAATCATGAAGCAGTAAGGTTTCCTCACTAGGTGGCTTCCCTTTGGTGTATGTTTTGAGCATGGGGCCGTAAAAGGCATCACCCACGCCATCGGTAAGGCTTAACAGAATCTCAATAGAGAGGTCAGTGCGCACCAGCCCCCATTCTTGACCCAATCTGAGTCCTTCAGTGAAATGGCTTTGAAGCGGCGTACTGCACACCACAAGGCGTTCGTAAATCGGATGGTTTAATGGGATTTGTTGGGAAACCATTTGCCCGATTTCAACAAAATCATTTTCAGCCCAAAACCGCTCGATTATCAACCTCGATTCACGCATGTGGTCCCAGTAATCTATGGCTGAAGGCGGCTGGCCATGTTCATCCAAGCGCAAACGAAGTGCATCCAATCCTTCTTGCATGACTGTGAAGAACAAATCTGCCTTGTCCTCAAACCAATAGTAAAACTGACCTTTTGAGATTTCCAACTCTCTCAAGAGCAGGTTGAGAGAAGTAGCATCATAGCCATTGGTCGCAAACTGGTTTTTGGAAATTCCGAGCACCCGATCCTTCTCTTCGATTGGAAGATTGAGAAATCGGTTCAAAGGCATAGCACCACTTCAAACCGCCGGTCTGACCACCGGTATAAGTATCTTTGTTGGGTCTCCCAGCCGGAAGAATCGAGTGAGGAAGGACCTGAAATGGTTTGTTAGCCACCCCAAATGGGATGGAACAATGCGATCTATTCACTGCAAAGCGAGCGCTGAAGTGTTCAGCGAATACTTGGCTCAAATGAGCGAGGTTCACTCGACCTTACTGACGCCAACGGCGTTTGGTCCTTTTGGACTTTCGCCGACTTCGAAAGTGACGGTGTCACCGTCGGTGATTTCTCCGGTAACTTCAGAGATGTGAACGAAGAGATCGTCGCCACCCTCAATTTCAATAAATCCGAATCCTTTTACTTGGTTAAACCACTTGACAGTTCCTTGCGCCAGGGTAGGTTCTCAAGGCATCAAGTACTTGAGGCAGATGGATGGGTTTACAGGCAAAGTGCTGGAGTTTCGACCTTCAAGACTCAGCCGAACTGCCCCTTTGAGCGCTTTTTTGCATGATATTGGTGAACAATGGAGGGATAAGAGCTGCCCAGAACATCCCGTAGTATCCAAACGGCAATTGTGGTGCTTCATCGTGGGCATCCAACCGATGATAAGGCGTGCTGGCTTTGAGATGATGCGATGGGTGAAGGGGAAGTTCAAGGAGGGTCCAACGTGACCAGCGATGACGGCTTTCCCAAGCATGCGTGGCATTTGGTCGCTCATCTGGACCTCGTTGCAGACCATGGTGTTGGAGATAATTGACATATTCGACAAGGAAAATGGCAACGGCGGCCTGAGCGATAAAGGCCAACACAAGGACTGGACTGTACGCGCCAAGGCACACCAAGAACGTCGCCTCGAGTGCCAACGAGCGGCCGGTGTCTTTTGGTCGAGCCTTCCATGCTCCGCGAATTTGTAACGGCACCGTTCGCAGCACATGGAAGTAGAGGTTTCGCCCCCAGGGAGAGGAGGTTGGATCAACCGGGCGGGCCCAATGTCGGTGATGCGTATGATTGTGTTCAACCGTGAAGTGCAAGTAGAGAACGCTGAATAAATCCAGCCGAGCCAACCACCAACTCGTTGACCGCAGGCGGCGGTGGCCAAGTTCATGGGCAGCAACGATACCTGAACCACCGGTGCTCAAGCCAGTCGAAATAATACCCAACCAGACAAAACCATTCAGTCCGTCGAGTGAAACTCGCCAAAGGAGGGCGAGGACAAGAATCGGTACGAGGAGCCCATGAAGATGGAGAATGACGTTGTGCGCTCGACCTTCTTGCAGGGGGTTCGTCTGGGCGCTTTTACCCGCAACGAGTTCGATCAGTGGGTACACCACGAGAACGGTGACAATGGTCAGCCCCATCCACCACGAACCAATCATCAAGCTGGCCAAGGTCATGACCGGAGCCACGAGCCCAAGCAGATGGGGTTGCCACTTGTTCATGTGGCTTCATCGATGGGTAGGTTAAGGGGCTTTGCAATCACTGGCCCGATAAGAATCGGAAAAGTCGGGTGAAAAACGAAGGCCTGAAGATTCCGTTGTGTGTTTCTTGGAGATCCATGACGGAGTCAACGTACGAAGAGAGGTAGGCGTCCATCAGAGTTGACCCCCATCGTTGTGGAATGTTCCACGTGCGTTCGGTGTTGCTCGATAATCAGCAATTGCATGGATGATGGTCTCCATGACGTTCGCAAATATACCATTGCGATGGTTTTGCTGATCCATTACTGCGTCGACGTATGTTTCTAGTTCAATGTCCATGTGTGTTGCCTCTGAAGCTTGTTTGTCTTCAGTGTATATTTGTAACCGGCCCTATATCAACCAGAGGTGAATTCGCCAACACATAGGTGCAATAATAAAAGTAGATGTTTTTTATAACACCTTTTAATCAATGCGTCGCAGTTCACTGAATACCTTCATGTTGAGCAAAATTTCACCAAAATCACGAGCGTATGCACACAAGCGCCGTACGGACTCCGAGAGGCGTAAATCAAAGGCCATCCACTCGTTTGAACGGTGGTGTTCAAGGACATTTTGTTCGTGTTTGAGCAACCGTCGTTGTGCTTCTTTGAGGTCCGAGCGAGCCGCTTCAATGCGAGTTGAGTCGCGTGTACGGATGTTGATCATCAGTTCTTTCAAACTCCCTTGCCAGATTGGTAGTTGCTCCAAAGGCGTCATGCTGATCATGTTTTTTGTAATCTGCGGGTGCTCGATGACCAGGTTGGCAATGCTGAACGAATGGTCCATCATGCGTTCGAGCGATCTGGCAAGGTTGGCATACTCGACAGCTTGTGTGCGTGTGAGGTTCAGTTGTGTAGCCACAGCATGCGAATCAAGGAGAATTCGAACCTGCCTGTCAATCAGGTACAACAGCGCATCGACCTCATTCTCTCGCTCTTCAGCATCTGTGATGTACGAACGGCTTTCCCCTTCGAACACGCTTATGATGTCCCTGGTTAACGAAGTCACTTGCAAGTACATGCGATTGAGGCTTGCGTGAAGTGGCATGTCACCTGCATTCATCAGGCACTTGAGTTGAACGCTGTTCTCTGATTCATCCATGATTTCAAAACCACGGGTGCTTCGCAGGAACCGTCTCACTTGGACACTTACCTCCTTCGCCTCACCAGTTCGATGCTCGATATGAATTTCATCGGACCCTGAGATGTAGGCGCCCATCAAGTGGTCGTGCAGACTGTTTTCTGGCAAATTCTTGGTTGCAAAATACGCCTTGTGGAGCACGTGCTCTTTGGCGTCTAATGGCGTGATCCGCAAAGCCCCGCTTGGTCGCCAGTCCACGCGTAACGAATCGCGTGCCGCAAGACCTTGTGCCAGAATCCACGGCTTCGGGAGGCTGACTGTGAACGTACTGCCGCCTGTTGATTGAAGTTTCCGAACTTCGTTTTTTCCTTCCCCTAGCGACATACGAACATTCTCCGGAATAAATACCCCTATATAGATTATACATGGTTTTAGATATATACTGAATTTGGTTAGAACAACACATGGAACCCATAACGGTTGTATTGATTGGATTAGCTTTGGTTGTCTGCGCCTATATGGCTTGGAACATCGGTGCAAACGACGTTGCAAACGCAATGGGCACCTCTGTAGGATCAAGAGCACTGACGCTCAAGCAAGCCGTGGTCATCGCTGCTGTCTTCGAATTCTGTGGTGCGTTCTTCGCCGGTGATGCTGTAACAGATACGGTGCGCAAGGGAATTCTTACCGTTGATTTTGACACAACAACGGGTACCGTGGATGCTGTGCTGTCCCAGGACATTGCATTTGGGTTCATTGCGGCAATGATGGCTGCTGCAACTTGGCTCACCATCGCAACACGAATGGGCCTGCCTGTCTCCACCACACACTCCATCATCGGTGGAATTCTCGGTGTTGGATTGATTCTTGAAGTCAAGCACGACACTTCGCTCATCGATTGGGAAGTTGTTCAGAAAGTCGTGATGTCGTGGGTCGCAAGCCCAGTCATGGGCGGATTGCTTGGATTCTTTTCATTCATGATTATCAAGAAACTCATCCTTGAGAACGAGAACCCAATTGACCGTTCTCGATGGTTGGCGCCTGTGCTGGCATTCCCTACCTTCTTTGTCCTCGGCCTCGCTCTTCAATTCAAGGCGCTCAAGGGTTTCATTTCCAGGGCTGCTTCAGAAGGTTGGATTGAAAACAAGTACGACTGGCTTCCCGTCAAGGAAAACGGAGTTTTTGACCCATGGGCAGACAATGCATGGATCCCAATCAACTCCATCATGCTCGCAGCCTTCATCGGAGCGGTGTCAAGCCTGGTGCTTTACCTGGTCCTTCGACGCATTGACATCACTGAGGAAAAGCGTGGATTCCGTGGTGTTGAGCGTATCTTCGTTTGGCTCCAAATCATCACCGCTGCATACGTTGCCTTCGCTCACGGAGCGAACGACCGTTCCAATGCCATCGGTCCTATGGCCGCAGTTTGGCAAGTTCTAAGCAGCGATACTGGGGAACTCGCTGCGAAAGCAGACATTCCACTCTGGCTCATCCTCCTCGGATCAGCCGGTATTGCCATCGGTGTCATGACATGGGGATGGCGCGTTATGGAAACCATCGGAAAGAAGATCACCGATATCACACCAACCCGTGGTTTTGCTGCTGAATTTGGTGCGGCCACCACCATTCTGGTGTTCTCGATGCCGTTCTTAGCCGTCCCAGTTTCAACCACTCACACCCTCGTTGGGGCCGTCGTTGGTGTCGGTCTGGCCGGTGGTGCAAAAGCCGTCGACTTCCGTGTCTTCGGAAAGATTGCCGCCTCATGGGTTGCAAGCGTTCCAGCAGCTGCGTTCGGTGCGATTGTGCTGTTCGTTGCCTCAGGCGGAGAATCACTCAACATGATCGTGTTGCTCCCGCTCTCCTTCATGGCCGTAGGGTATGCCATCTGGAAGAGCAGTGGTGAAGTTCACGTCGAAGACGCCCTTTCAGATGTCGGTGGCAATGGACACTCCGTCACACCCTTCGAGTTGTTCCACGAGCACGCTCAAGCCGTCGAGAAGACGGTCGAGCACATGCTTGATGCAGTGAACACCGCATGCGACGGCGAAGATGCATCTGAAGCCATCCAAGCCACCATTGAGGCTGAACTCGTGGCTGATAACGTGAAGACCGAGGTGCGCCGATTGGCCCTCAACGACATGCGTATGGGCGTTCAACTCAGCCTTGATGACTTCCTCTACATGGTAACTCGACAAGATCGCATCGCGGATTATGCACAGAACGTCGCTGAACAACTCGCCTTCCGCCCGTTGTTTGATGACGACCAAGCAAAAGCAAATCTGAAGGAAATGGCCAAGGCAGTTTCTGAAACCGTTGCAAAGTACGAGGACGCTGTTGAAGCGCTTCGTGACTTCACCATCAGTGGACAGACCAAGGCTGCCGAGATCAAACTCGCTGAACTCATCAGAGAAGTGAACCTCAAGGAGCACGAAGCCGATGGAGTCGAAGCAATGGCAGCAGCCTATGTGTTCACCAACGGCGAGGATGCACCGCTCGCAGCCATGCACATGTACCGTGTCTTGCAACGGCTTGACGATGTAGCAAATGCGTGTGAGAAGGCAGCCAATGCCTTCTTGCCAATTCTCAACCGTTGAGCGAGCCATTGAAATGACAATGGCACGAGCGCAGGTCATCCGAGCCATTTCCGACTGAGCCTTGCTCGACAGTGAAATCAGGACTTAGGAGTGAACGACATGGCAGGCATGGACCCTCAACTGAAGGCAAAATTGCAAAAGCAACGCTACCACATCGTTGGTGAACACGGCGGGGTCAAAACTTGCCACTGGACCAAAGAATCACTCCTGCGGGACCGTCAATGCTACAAAGGCAAATTCTACGGTATCGCAAGCCACAACTGCATGCAGATGTCACCGGTTGTTGATCAGTGCAACCTTGCTTGCACCTACTGCTGGCGAGAACCACACATGGACACGCTTGAATTAACCGACCAGGACCCACTTGAGTTGCTGTATGAATCGGTTCGAGCTCAACGTCGGTTGCTGTCTGGCTTTGGTGGCAACCCAAAGGTGCCTCGTGAAAAGTGGTTGGACGCTCAAAACCCAAAGCACGTCGCCATTTCACTCAATGGAGAACCTACCCTCTACACTCGCCTCTCAGAATACATGGACTTGTGCCACAAGCATGGCATGACGACGATGCTTGTCACCAACGGGACCCTACCAAAGGTGCTTGAGAAGTTGGATACACTGCCAACCCAGTTGTATGTCTCAGTTGATGCACCCAACAAGGAAGTCTTCGATGCGGTCTGCAAGCCAAAATGGAACGGCAACGCCTGGGATAAATTCGAAGAGACGATCGACCTTTTGCCTTCACTCGACACTCGAATTGTCGCACGTCATACCATGATGAAAGGCATCAACATGTCAGACAAGCACATTGAGCAGTTTGCTGCGTTGGACAACCGAGCCGATCCAGACTACATCGAAAACAAGGGCTACGTGTTCGTTGGCCACAGCCGAGAAAACTTGAGCATTGAGAACATGCCAAGTCATGAAGACATCATGGATTTCTCCAACAAAATCGCGCCCCTCACCAACCGAGAAGTGCTCTCTGACTCCCGCCCGAGCAGGGTGGCCCTCGTTGGAAGGGAGATTTCACCAATCCCAATTCCGGAAGCGACGATGTTCTTCCCGGAAGATTTGGGGATTGCCCCTTCAGTGAAGCATTTGCCGATGGCTGGGTGAGCAAAGGGTAGCGTATGAAAAGACCCACCGCTAACCCTTCAACTTGATAAAAATGAATCAATGGGTCTAAGTTAAATCCCTTAAATTCACAATATACATATCCGAATCACAGATTGATTTACGTTGTCTAAGTCTACGCGAATAATATGGCTAAGAAATCGAGCAACGTAAATTCTCGAAAATCAACTATTCGATATGAAATGACAAGAGATTTTGTCGCGAATTACACAGCCAAATTCAT
>Ga0102829_1000487_pt1 | contig 11985 bp, 16 predicted proteins | sample ColrivemetaGS575_FD_84510 | JGI IMG/M metagenome (GOLD analysis project Ga0102829, IMG submission 84510) | Estuarine microbial communities from the Columbia River estuary - Freshwater metaG S.575 | ecosystem: Environmental > Aquatic > Marine > Intertidal zone > Estuary | place: USA: Columbia... | reverse complement strand
TCATTATTTTATTGCGTGCAATACAATACCCTAAAAGCACACATTTAATAGTGCGTGCAACACACAACTCAATGAAATCAAGTATTTACCAACAATCTTTTGGGAAGTTATTGCAGTTTGTGAATATCAAGGCAACGGTAGAATATAAAAAGAACGACCAAGATTTAACAATAAGGCTTGAAAATGGAAGTGTTATACAATTGAAAGGGCTTGACCACGAAAGAAGACAGGAAAGCCTTCTAGGGAACGAATATTCAACCATTTATTTCAATGAATGCAGCTCTTTGAATTATCATTTAATGCCGCCAATTATTTCAAGGCTTGCGGAAAATATTTGTGACGTCAACCAAGTTTATTATGATTTCAACCCACCAACAAAAGCACACTGGACTTATAAATATTTTATTAAAAAAGTAGACCCTTTGTTACACACAACACTTGCTTACGGCGACCAAATGTTAGTTGCCAAAATTAACCCAACTGAAAACCCCTACATTGCAAAAGATTATATTGAAATGCAAAAAGCCCAAGGTTCAAAAATGTATCAAAGGTTTGTGGAAGGGGATTTTCAAGATATAGGCGGAAATGTGATGTCAAGAGATATGTTTTCAACTTACCACCAAGATGACCTTGACCAAAAATGGATTTCTATTTTTGCAACTATTGATGTTGCCTTTACCGATTCCAAACAAAGTGATTATTCTGTTTTTTGTGTTTGGGGTGTGAATGAAAGTAGACGCTTGTATTTACTTGATATGTGGCGTTTTAAAGGGCGTTCTGGCACTTTTGATAAGTATTTGTATCAAATGTATATGAAGTGGAAAGACGGGTTTAGAGATGGTTCGTCTGGCTTGCGTGCAATATACCTTGAAAAAATAAGAAACGAAAGGTTGATTGATGAATTGCAAGCAAAATACGGAAGGAGTTTAATTCAAGATACAATACCTCGTTCAAAAGATAAGTTTTCAAGATTTCTTGACGCACAGGGCTTTATTGAAAAGGGAAACATATTTTTACCAGATATAACAGTTCAAATTCAAGGTGGTGGCTTTGCAAAAGATTTTCTTGAAACATTCCTTGCTGAGTGTGAGGCGTTTTCCGACAATCCAAAGGACTATGAGCACGATGATATTGTAGATTGTGCCGCAGATGCTGTTTATGTTGTTAAAACAATGCCAAAAAGACCAATGCTTACTGTAAATGATAATTGGCAAGACCTTATTGTTTAGGGGCTTTAGTATTCATATATCATTTAATTAAATTCTTTGTGATTTCCTGAACTTTGTTATATTCTTCCAAACAGTCTCCAAATAGTTCGTGTGGTGTTTTTTCATTTGAAAAAAGTTTCAAATAATTTATTTCAATGTTTGATATTTTTGGGTGTGTTTTACCAGTTTTAAACTGCGAAATAGCAGAATTTATTGAGCCGTGATTGTTAAGCTTCAAAATAAGTTTGTATATATCAAATGTGAGTTTCATATTTGTGTTTATTAGGTTACATATTTATACTACCGCCAGCCTTTACGCTACCATTAATACTATCACAATTAACAGAGCCCCCAGCTTCGATATTTCCACCCACATCATCACAATTTACACTGCCTTTTGCTACAATACTTCCAACATTACCATTGACGCTAACTGAACCGTCCGATTGTATATTTTCCACATTTCCATGAATTATTAATGCCTTAAATTTTTGGTCTTTATATATTTCTTCCCCATTGATTATTGCACGACCATTTACCATAATAATAGAATTTTTATTATTACTTGCTACGGTATGCGTTATTCCTCTCATTGATTGGCTGTTATTTGATCTTTCGTTGCCAAAAACAACAGCAATAATTACTACAATAACAATAAATGCGAAAAGTCCTATTAAAAATATAACAATAGCAGGAAATAAGAAAAAACAGATAGCAAAAAGAATAATTATTGTGATAAAAATTTTAATCAAAGCATTAAACATAGTGATTTTTAATAGTTATGAATATTTATAAAACACAAAATTGAAATATCAAGGAAAATTTATATTTATAAATCATTTTTTTATATTTATTGTTATAATGTACGGAAATTTTATCATTTTTGTTTATATTTATAAAAAACACTTGACTTTTGAAAATATTTAAATTCAAGTTATTCAAATTAATATCATATATATGGCCTTAAACCCAATAGGAATGACTGCGGAAAAGTTGCGTAATTTAAAACCTGCTCCACAACCAGCTCCTCTAAGAAAAGGTAGTATTGGTATGACTTTGGAGGCACCAGAAGCGACTATGGCAATGTTCACGGAATTGCTGAATAAGTTCGCACTTTTACCTACACTGCCACTAAAAAAAGATAGTGTTGAGGAACAACTCGTTGAAACACAAAGATTCACATTCAACTTTAATCCAAGTATCGTAGACTTTTGGAAAGAAAAAGAAGCAATATTAAGCAAATATCGTATATATGAAAATAATGCTACAGCTCGAGTTTTCAACAATAACGATGTAACAACTTATTTGTATAAAAATGAAAATGCTACGCGTATGATAACATTTAAAACGCAAGATAGGAAACTTGAGGTATGTGTGAAAGATATACAAGATGGGAAAGCAATAATTGTGGGTTGTTTATGATGAAGTGGATAAAAAAAATATTTGATAATTCTAAGCATATAAAAAAGCAAACACCATATCGTAACCATAACAAGGAATGCTCGCTATTTATATTCAATACTACATTTGAAGAAGAGAATGCAAAAATTCTGTCTTTTACGCCAACATTAACACCTTCTATGCATAAAAGTTGCACTTGTTATTTTTGCCAGCCTATAGAATCTATAAGACCCCCTTCACATTCTCAGTTTCTAAAAGCTTCTAAAAACTGTAAAAAAATTAATAAATAAATAATATATGTCAGAGGGAATTAACACAGGATTCGGCTTCTCAAAAAACGCACCACTTCCAACAATGGAAATTGTGAACGCACTGAAACATTCAGCGACACGAGTAGTAATTGTAAAAAATGCAAATGATAAAAATTTGCCAAAAAAGAACAAAAAGCAAAAACAACTTAATTTAAAATAGTATGACAGACATTAAGGAAAATTTTGTTGATAAAAATATAGTATATATTCACGGCGACTTTGACAAAAGTATTACTGAATTGCTTCCAAAAATTAATGATATTGTTATTGCACAAAAAGTCTTAAAAGCAGGGAAGATAACGTTTAGAATCAACTCAAATGGTGGGCATGTTCATATTTTACAGTCCCTGTTGAATATTGTTGAACAAGCAAAAAAAGACGGGACTATTGTTGAAACAATTGTAGAGTGTATGGCTTACTCTTGTGGTTCACAATTAGCTTGTAGTGGAACTATTGGGCATCGTTTTATGAGCGAATATGCAGAACATTTATGTCATTATGGAAGCGGGCGAGCTTGCCCGAGTACGCCTGAACAACTTAAAAGAGGGGCGGGCTATTTAAAAAGAAATTTTGCGAATATTAAATCACGATATAAAAAATATTGCGAACCTACGGCACAAAAGGGAATGCTCACAAAACTCTTTAAAAAAATGAAAGATGATAGTTTTTTTATTCCAGCCAAAGAATGTATAAAATATGGATTATGTGATCAAATATTATGATAAACTTTATAAAAAAAATATTCTGTATTTTTAGGGAACACCCAGACAAAAAAAGAAGAACAGATTCGCGAGAGGCGACAGAAGATGAGTTGAAGAATGAATCGATGTCCTCAAATGAAATAAAATTGTTTGAAATTTGCGGTGATAGTGTTTTATATCACTGTGCTAACGCCAATAGTATAATGACCTATACAAAGCGTGAGTTTAAAAATTTTAGTTGGTTTATTGTGAAATTTAGTGTAGAAATTAATGGAGTAATGTATCATTACAAGCTTATGAATCAATATATGGGTAGCATATCAATTTGTTTTTACACAAAGGAAAACGCCGAGAAGCAGTTAAAAGCGATTTTGCAATTCACTAAAGATAACATTCCACAAGCACACTGCTATTGTGAAAAATTAATAAATAAATAATATATGTCAGAGGGAATTAACACAGGATTCGGCTTCTCAAAAAATGCTGTTGATACAGTTGAATTAAAGTATGCAGACGATAGTGTAACACCTGAAACACCTGAAACACCTTCAATCAAAAAACCATTGCCAACTACTGGCAGAGAGATAAAAGCAATGTAATTAAAAATAAAATATATGATAAATGCAATATGCAAATGGTTCGTCCAAACTGCACCCAAAACAGTGAATGTATGCGGTTACAATATTACTTTTCCGATAGCAATAAGCGTTGAAGCAGAAAATGATGTTTTAAATATAATAAAGGAAGCACACGAAAAATGGTATTTTGAAAACAAACAAAATATTCCATTTGATGCAATGAGTTGGTCGCATGATTATTCACTACATCATAGCACCGATAGTATTAAAAAATTTTGCAAAATAGCGATTTGTCACGAACAATATACGCAGTGCTATAATTTTTTGATAGCCTACGATGTTGTGGGGTTTTATGACAATCCAAGAAATAACGTCAAACACGCACATTGGCAGGAATTAAGAAATATTTCAATTAAAAAATTGAAATCCTAGCTAACAACATATTCAACCTCACAACGGCAATGAACACTTTCACTTGCTGGAAGGCTTTCGTGTCTTGGGTGTGGAACTTCATAATAGCTTACAAAGAAATTGCCTTGTTCATTTGATTGACTTCCACTTATTGCACGGTGGTTGTCCCTTGGTTTTGCACCTCTTATGAATTGACTTTTTTCCCACCAAATTTTTTTGACACGGTCAATAAGCAGTTTGCCAGTTGTCAATGTAACAATATTTGGCTTTGCAACTTCCGATGCACCACTTTCTTTCACAGCCTGATATTCTGCATTTCTTATTTCACCCGAAGCTTTTCCAGTTCCATATTCTGCGTTTGACTGTGAGCGAATAGGGATTTTCTTTTCAAGTTGGTTTTTAAATTTCTTAACTGTTTCAGTTTTTGCGTCTTTCTGTACTCTTTCAAGTTGTTTGTCAAGAACCTCAAGGCGTTTTTGTTTTGTTTTGCGTTTTTGTATTTCCGATATAAGCGTTGCCCCAGCCAAAAATAGCAATTCATTTCTTAGCTTGTTACTTTCTTCTTTTATCTTATTAACATCGGCTGTATAGTCTCCCTGTGCGTTTTTATAGGTATTTTCAAAGTATGTTGCTTCGGATTGTATAAAATCATCATTTGCCAACTGCTCCGTCTTGTTATTTACAAGAAGTGTATATAAAATATCAAATTTATTGTTGACCTTATCTTGTTCTTCCTTTGGAACTTCCACACTTTTAAGTTCAACGCTTTTAAGTTCAATTATATTTCTTTTGTTGAAGTTAAATTGTTCTCGTATTTCAAAACCCATTCCAACTTCCTTCGCATCTTGAAAAATTCTGCGGAATATGTAAATATAATCGGGTTTGTAGTTTTGAATGATAGTTTTAAAATCAATGCTTCCTGAATTTGTTACGATATTGATTAAATCATTTCCGATTCTACGATAAAGTTTATTGAACTCCCTTATGTGTCTAGCCTCAATTTCTTTTTTGATTGCATCAATTTTTGTTATAAAACGCTCACCATTTTGCATTTTTTATAATGTATTAGGTTTTTTCTCTCTAACAAATCCATCATCTTCAGCACCTAGTATTTCTAAATCGGCATAAGTGTCGTCAAGTTTGGCAAATTTTGTGCGTCCTTCTTGCCTTTTTATGATTTGTTTTTCAACTGCCATTAATATTTCTTGTTTTTCTAGGTCGCTATAAAACTTAATTTTGCTAATATCAAAACTTAAATATATTCCTTTTCTTTCAATTGCATTGCGGGAGTCCCCAACATATTGAAGCCATTTTACTAAAAATGCGTTCAACTCATTTAAAATTACGCGGCTAAATGTTGAAATCGTTCCATCATAAAATTCACGCAATGAAGCAAGTCTATTGCTTGAGTATTCACTAACGCCCTCAATAACATTTGTATTTGCACCAGTAAATGTTGAGTATATTATTTGCTTTGTTAATGCAAGCTGTTCTTTGATATCATTTGCGTTTTGCACGACTGAAATTTGCTTCACATCGATTTCAATGTTTGGGTGACTTGCTATAAAAACCTTGCCATTATTATTTGTTCCCTTTAATTGTGATGCAATATTTGACATAATCTTTTGCATTTCACCTTCTTCATCTTTAGGATTGCTTGTAATTATTTTACCTTCTTCATTGAGAAATTTGACAGTAATAATTGAGCTTGGTCTACAAGAGTTCTCATAAAAGACACGACTTGAGCGTATGATATAGTTTTGCCAAAGAATAACATCTTGTATGTGCGTCAATGGGCTTTGATATGTTTTTGTGTAATAATCAAAGTTTCCAAAAATGATTGCAATATCATTCCCATTTACAAAAGCTCCAAGCTCTTCATTTTTCACAAATTCCCGAGGCGTTTGATAACCAGTCCCGATTGTTGAAATATTATAACTAATCACATTATTTCTATTAATGTATTGAACTGAAGTTGCAACTTCAATATTTCTATTAATGTATTGAACTGAAGTTGCAACTTCAATATTTTGAATTGACTTACTCACTCCATTACCTAAAATAATTGCAACAATTCCGTTGGAAATATATGCGTGATAAATACCTTCAATGATATCGTTCCAATGCCTAGGTGCGGGGTTGCTGTTTGGATTGTTGAGTATGTTGAGGAAATCTAAAGCAGGTTTATCATTTGTTGCTGAATCAGTTTTATTGTCATCACGCTTTAATGCTTGTAATTCAGAATTATTTATAATGCCAAGTTGGTTTGAAATAACAGTTTGGATTGCAAAGTTCTTTTGTATTTCTGCAGAAAGCTCCAATCGTTGAACGCCACCAATTATTTCGCCAGTGTAATTATCATAAAAAGAATAAAATCCGTTTGAACTTGGTTGGTATGATTTTGTTTCTAAAGCGTATTCATTAAACATACTAATGTGTAAATATTAAAACCAATAAACAGGCTTTGATTAATTGTGTGTATTGCATTGATTATCAATTTATTGGATTTTCTTTCATACAACGCTCTTTTGACTGCCAATAAATCATAATATGTTTTTATTCCAAGACAAAATACAAGTGCAATATTAAAAAGCAATACTAAAAACAAACCAGTTGGAAATTTCAAAAGAAAGTTGTTTATAGTTGACAAAAAATTAATTGCTATATAAACCCCTAAACCCCACGCTATAAGTTTATCAATGTCTTTTCTTTTTTTATAAGCATTTTTGAGTTCTAAAAAAGTGCTTTTTATTTTTCCGAAAATACGGTTCATTTGTTATGAATAAAAGCTTGACAAATATTTTTTTCCACTTAACATAAACTAGCTTTTTAAAAAAGCAAGAATTTAATTACATAAATCGTGCCTGTTTTTAAACCACCAATAGGCGTGGTAAATAACGCAAAAAAAGCCATTGAATGGCGTGAAAAATATCCAAAAGAAACAAGTAGTGCAGGAACGCAAGTAGGTTGGGTGCGTGCAAGACAATTGGCAAATGGCGAAAGCGTAAGTGAAGACATAATCGGCAGAATGGTTTCATTTTTTGCAAGGCACGAGGGAGACGAAGTAGTTGCGTCTGAATTTAAAGACGAGCCTTGGCGTGATAATGGGTACTTGATGTGGCTCGCTTGGGGCGGTGATGAAGGAAAAACTTGGTCAAATAAAATTTACAATCAAATTCAAAACAATAAATCATTTAACAGTATGTCACAAATAGAACATAAACATATTCAACTTGAAACTAAAAACTTTGATAAAATAAAAGGTACGATAATAGGATATGGTGTAACTTATGGCAATAAAGATAGAGTTAATGACATTATTTTAAAGGGTGCATTGAATGAGACAATAGAAGATTACAAGGTTGGTGCAGAAGTTATGTATCTTTTTGAACACGAAGATAAAATAACATTAAATTCAAATCTTAATGATATGAATGATGATGATATTGGTCTACAAATAAAAGCAGAGCCTAATGAAATGGCAAGACAAATGTTTCCAAACCAATTTAATAGAATAGTCGAGGCTTTTAATCGCAATAAAGCTTTTTTATCTATTGGCTTTTTTATAAAGGATGCCTATGTTATAAGGGGTGGTCAAAAAGTTTATATTTACAAGGACGGTATAGAGATTGGTAGAAGATTGCCCGAGGAAACAAGATATTTAGAAAAAATAAAAGCAAGAGAATTTTCATTTACAACTAATCCAGCAAATATGGAAGCTAAAATAATTGACTTAAAAAATATTAACTTACCAAAATATCCTATTGACATTGAAAATTCTTGGGACGGAACGCAAGCAGAACAAAGATGGAGGGAATATACAAAATCAGTTGAAATGCCAAGCACAAATTACAAAAATGGTTTTTTATATTTTGACGCTGAAAACCAAGATTTATTTGGTTCTTATCATTTGCAAGTTGTTGACATTATTGACGGCGAACCTAAGATAATTGAAAGGGCAGTTTTTGGTGTTTATCAAGCAATGAATGGTGCAAGAAATGGTTTGAAAGTAGTTCCTGAAAATGAAATGCCAAGACTTCAAGGGGCAGTTAATGAGCTATATACAAAGATTAACCGTGTGCGTGTTGCGGAAGGAATGGAAGCGTTGGAGATGCCAAACTTTAAAACTAAAAGTGAGTTTGATATTGCATTGGATAGTATCAAAAATAGAAATATTCCAAATGCAAAAACAAATTTTGAAAGAATGCTTGTTAAGATGAAAAAAGAAGGAAAGCTTTCACTTTCACACTACGAAATTAGAAAACTTGTTGACACGGTTGTTGGCACAGTATGTAAGGCAAAATTGCCAACACAAGAAATTGAAAAAATACTTGACAATCAAAATAATGATGTTAATGAACAAAAATCCGAGCCTCATTTACCCGAGGCTCATTCTCATGACAACCTCATTGAAGAGGTCAAAAATCAAACATTCGCAGATGCTATAAACGCAGTTGCAAAAAACTTTAAAAAATAATTAACTATTCTCAATTAAAATGAGTGAAAATACAAAATCCCCAGAGGTTCTAATGGGTGAAGCATTCGCAAATGCTATTGCTCCAACGCTAGCACAACAAGGCGAGCAAATCAAAGCTTTAACCGAAACTCTAACGGAAACAAAATCCGCAAAAGAGGAGTTGGAAGCAAAATCAAAAGAAATTGAAGCAAAAGCTGAAGCGGAAATAAAATCCGTGAAAGAAGAGTTTCACGCAAGACTTGACGAGATGAATGAAAAAAAATCCGTAAATGTTAGTGGTGCAACGCAAGTTATTGATTACTCTACGCTAAATTATCAAGTTAAGAGCGATGTGGCTAGTTCTTTTTTAGACGGCACGCAATACAATCAAGAGCATGGTCAAAAGGCTTTATTTTTGTACAAAACATTCGCAGAAAAATACCCAGAGCTTTCACAAAAATATAACATACCACAAGTTCTTAATTATATTGAAGAAAAGTCGATTGTTCATAACAGTACCGATGCAAACCTTGGTGGTATTTTAAGAAATGCACCATTCATTCTTGATATGATCGTGCAACAAAGTGGTGAATCTATTATTAGAAAATATGCTACTGTTGCATCGGCGAATACTACAGTAATAGAAATACCTTATTTAATGAAAGAGGGGCAAGCTAAAACTCGTAGTGTTGGTCAGGATTTTGAAGATAATATTGCTGCTAACTTTGCTACTAAAAGCGTGACAGCTGCCGAAGTATATGCACCAGCAACATTTGACATTAATACCTCACTTACAATGTCTGAGAAAATGGGGATGCTTCTTTCACAAGTTGAAAACAACTTGCGTTATAATGTATATGCTAAACTTGATAACTACTATCTAGGTGGGGGTGTTATCACACAAGGTTCTCAAGGCAGAATTGAGTCTATTATACCCGATGCGTCAAATCAATATGAATATCAAAATAACATTGCAGATGCCTCTTACCAAATGCAACTTGGAAAAATTGGATTTGTAAAATCTGGTGCGAATGGAGATGTTACATTTGATAGTCTAAATCGCCTTTCATTATCTTTGCCACAAAATGGTAAAAGAAAAGTGTTTATGTGTCACTCAGCTGTATATGAACGAATCAAAGGGATTAAGGATACTGCTGGTAACCCATATCTATTGAATGGTAACGGTATTAATTTATTTAACCAAGAGATCACAGGTATTAATGGTGCACAAATTGTCATCAATGATAGACTTCCTTTAGATACTGCTATTTATGGTGATATTGCTGGTGGTTATACTATTGTTGACAGCTTTGGTGGCTATAATATGCTTTCTCGCCCAGGCACTAATAATTCTGGTGTAAATAGAATTATTGCCAGAGTGTTCTCAACAGCTATGATTACATCTTACCAAGCATACAGACTTTACAAACTAGTCGATTAATAAAAATTAACTTAATATATAAATATATGCAAACGAATGACGCGCTTTTTAAAGCAAATGATGCACCGCAACTACTAGTTGCGACAATTACAACAAACACAACTACGGCAGGCGTTTCACACGATTTGTCAAATTGTTTTGACCAAATTGTTGCAGTTCCATTGACAGTTTCCGCTTACAGCGGAGCTGGTTCAGTTAAATTATTGCTTCAAGAAAGCGATGATAACTCAACATTTACAACCATTCCAAATGATAACCTCAGGCTAAAAGATGCCAATGGCTCTTATTTGGAAGTTGCGGATAAGGCGGATACTGCGAAATTGTCAGGCAATGGCGTGTCAAAACTTGGATTCTTGAAGTCTAAAAAATACTTCAAAGCTTCTGTTGTTTCGGCAGGAATTACTGGCTCAGCGACTGTTTCAGTGGTTGTCCAATATGAAAAAGCGTTTAAAATTTAATTGATTTACAATATATGATTGGGGTTTTTAAAAAAAATATTTCATACCAAAATGGTTGCATAATATATGATATTTATATTGGCGAACATCGTGATTATGAGTTTTTAAAACAAAACATTCCCAGTCATATATTGAAATGCTATATTAACGACGGCACTTTGGAATTGTTCCAAGCAAACGAAGAAATAAATAGCGGAATTGATACAACACCAATTCAACTCGAAATTGAAGCGCCAAAAGAATCTGAAGTTGAAATTATGTACAAAACAACACAAAGTATTCAAGACAAGGACGGAAGTGAAATTGAAGTTGGAACTCAGTTGACACAAAAAGAACTTAAGGAAAAAGGCTTCACAAAGAAAAAACTTGAAGCACTTATTCAAGAAGAAAAAGTTATGGAAGTAAAAATCGTGAAATGATAACATACTTTTCCGATGTCAAAACATTAACACGGAATATAACAAGCTACCCTATTACAGTTGCCGATGTCAAGGCTTATTCAAAATATTATAGGAAATCAAAAGATGACACGCAAGACGCTTTTATTCAAAAGCTAATTGCACAAGTGGTTTTAAACTGGGAAAGCGAAAGTGGTTTTTTATTGCTTGACCAAACATTCAAAACAAGCTTATATAATCAAAGGGTAATATATGAACCTTTTAAAGGCGGATTGACGAGACTCAACATTCGCTCCTTTGGCAACATACTATACCACCCTTGCAATTGGAATCAAACGGACGCAAAAGAAGTATTGTCAACGGATTTATACTATTGGATGCCTGAAAGCGGAACAACTCCTGCAATGTTTCAATTAAAAAGTGGTGTATGTCATCTTGCATTATTTGAAGTTTATAACAATCTTGAGGTAACAATAACAGGTGGTTATGCACTTAATAACTTTACAAATATTCCACAAGATATAACGAACTGCCTTGCAATGCAATGTTCCGACCTTTTTGACGCAGATAATGAGATGTGTGACGGCGGGGGATTTTACTCTTATGAGGTTCAAAGGATATA
>Ga0102829_1000472_pt1 | contig 12274 bp, 19 predicted proteins | sample ColrivemetaGS575_FD_84510 | JGI IMG/M metagenome (GOLD analysis project Ga0102829, IMG submission 84510) | Estuarine microbial communities from the Columbia River estuary - Freshwater metaG S.575 | ecosystem: Environmental > Aquatic > Marine > Intertidal zone > Estuary | place: USA: Columbia... | reverse complement strand
ATTAGTGAAGGTCGTTTGATGAATCATTGTGTTGGAACATATGTTGAGCAAGTGAATAATGGGTCATGTGGAATCTATCGAGTATATGAACATACATTGGAATTGAGAAAGAACAACAAGGGTCTTTACATTTGTCAATATATGGGTTATGGTAATACCCCAGCACCAGAAGAGTTATATAACAAAGTTAAAGAGGTTATTGATGGATTTGTGGGAACTGATTATTATTTAGAAGTAGATGGAGTTTTAGAAGATGATTTACCATTTTAAGCATAAAAAAACCTCATATTTAATATGAGGTTTTTTTGGTTATAGATTTTTTTGTCTTGCTTTGGCTTTAGTTATTCTAGCTTCGGCATCTGCTCTTCGTTTCTCAGCATCGGCAGCTTTTTGTGCGTCTAGTGATAGTATAGGTTTTTGCACTTGTGGTAGTTCACCAGTTTCAACATAGTTATCCCATTCTGAGTGAGTGAGTCTTCTACCTAATTTTGTTTGTACATCTACTTTATTTTTAAGTCTTGCCATTTTATCTGTCATATTTTGAGCTGATATTTCGGCACCTTTTTCATCTGATGTATAATCACCAGTTTGTAGGAAGTCTAATATTTCTTGTCTGAATATAAGTAGTGCTTTGTTTGCGGCATCATCTGCTGGTGATTTACCATAAGCACCGTTAGGGAATTGTGGTGAGCGTGTTTTACCAGCTTTAACCATACAGTATCTAGCGATGTTTTGGAATGTTTTACAAGTACCAACATCAGTCATTGGACCTTGTTGTTGGTCCATATCGCCAGATGCTTTGATTTGTTTAACTAGAAGTCTACCATCGTGTTTGATTTCAAGTTGGTAGAAACCGTTTCCTTCGGTTGGTAGTGAGAAATAGTTATCATCAAATTCTTTACGATATTTGGCAGACATTTTAGCTGCTTTTGATATTTTAAATCTGATATCATCAATTTTTGATTGGTTAGCACCTTTTGATAAGCTGGTATATGCGTGTTGTTTTAATTCTTGTTTATCGTCATAAGGTATAACTCTTGTTGGTTTTTCAGCTGCTTCGTGAAGTCTTTGTCTGATAAGGTCTTTCATAATATTTTCATTTAGTGTTTCGTTAACTGATAATAGTTTATCATACGCTTTGGCTTTGAAGCTATCTAGGATATCCATAAATTCGGTTCTTCTTAGGGTTTTGAATACTAGGTTTTCTATTGAGAATTCACCACCTTTTTCTAGACCAGCGTTTCTCATTTGTTTTATTTTGTTTTTGATGTGAGTAACTTTATCGATTACATCTATATATTCTTCTTTTTTGTATTTGTTTCGAATATCTTTAAGTTGTTTTATAAAGTCATTGGCTTTGTGTTGGATTGATTTCTTATCCAATTTAAACGATTGTTCTGATGGTTCTTTAATCCATTCATTTCTCAATACTGAATAAACGGCAGTTGCCACTAGTTTATGGTTGATGTCTTGCACATATAGTTCAGTTGGATAATCAAATATTGTAACATTGTGTTTTTGGTTCCATATTGTTTTTTGGGCATAGAAGAATTCTTCGACCATTTTTGGGTCGGATTCTAAATCTTTAAAATCTATAACTATGTGTAAATCAATATCTGAGAATTTTGACCAATTATAGTTGGCTAAGCTACCAGTAAATATTATGTCTTTGATTTCGATATCTAATGGGACTTCTATTTCTTTAAAGAAGTCTTTTGCTAATTGGAGTAGTGTAGTTCTAACTTTTGGTGTAAGTTTTTTATTTAACCAAATTTCTGGGTTAAGTGAATCTTTGATTCTAAAGCTATCTAAAACATCTTTTGGGATTGTAACATCTTTATTTAAGTTGGATTGGATTTCTTTTTCCAATTCATCTACCTCATCCAAGTGTTGTTTAGTTGAAGTTGACTCAATAATTATGCTATATTTCATATTTTTTAATGAATTCATTTAAGTTTTTACTATAAATATTTGTTTTATAGTAAAGAATTCAAAGATTTTCATTGTAAACACAAAAAATTAATAAAAATTATTTTTTATTCAGTTTTTTGTTTGTCATTTATTTCAGTTTTGGGGTTAATTTTATATTCAACATAAGTACATATTTCACCAGATGTAAAACCTTTTTCTAATAATAGTGGTAGTGTTTTTTCTTTACACCATGCGTATATTGTATGTCCATGGTAATTTTCTTTAACGTATTCCCATCTTGTTTCCCATAGTTTTCTATACACACCTTTTCTTCTATGTTCATCATGAACCCAAGCATCTAGGAATTTGATTTTATCACCATTTTCAATTTGCATAAAAATGTGACCAACAATAAAATCATCTATAATGGCAACCCATGTTTCTATTTCTTGTCCATTTGGGTTTAGGTGTAGTATTTTCAAGGTTATAATTTTTACTAATAAATATGGTAAAAATTATATTTGTATTATTTTTTTGGTGGTCTTTTGTTTGTTGCTGTTGTTGGTTTAATAGCTGCTGCTATTTTAGCTTTTGGGTGAACTTTTTTAGGGGTTCCAGCCGCTTTTTTCTTTTTGGGTTTTTTCTTGTATGTTTTTACCTCAAATACTCGTTCTTTACTTAAGTCAATAGAGACGCTGTAAGGTTCTCTAGTTATTAAAGATAAGTCTAAGGTCCATTCATATTTAGAACGTTCTTTATGGAGCTCAAATGAGCTTAAAACGTGTTTCTGTATTTGTTCTTTGGTCCAATTATTAACTTTAGCTAATTGTGAGTAGCATATGTTTTCTCGACCCATTGCCATTGCTCTACCGATATGTTTTGTCATGTGACATATTGGGCATAATGAAATAAGCCCTATGAGTTTTTGTATATGGTTTTCATCATCATATTCCCATATTTCGTGGCATTCTACTTTATGTTTGAAACCTTGTTTTGTACCAATGTTTCCACACACTTCACATTTATGGTCAGCGGCTTCATAAGATAGGTGTCTAATTTTATCCCATTCTTTTGGTGTGACGGTTGTTCTTAGATTTGAGTAATGACATGTTGATGGTATTAATTCTACTGTTAATATTGGTTTTATTGGTTTTCCCATGGTATATTTATCGACATTACTTTGAAATGTGTTATGAATTTGTTTTTAGGTATTACATATCCTTTAGTGTTACTATTTTCATCACCAGCATTTTCTTTTAATTCGAAATTATTTTCGGTTAACAATTTTTTAAGTTTTTTTGTTGGTATAGCCCAAGCTTCTTTAAGCAATGGGAAGTAGTATATGTAGATATCTGATTTGCTTGTATTTATTCCAGATAATTTACCTCTGCATTCTGTTTCTATGAATATGTTTCCAGTATCTCTACCTTCTACCTTTACTACAGCCCCAGATGGTAATGTTATTTGTGTTGGTGGTATGCAGTATACATCTGTTTTAACTTCTACTGTTTTATCAACAGAATCTACGTTGATAATAAAATCATGTTCATTATTATGGTTAAATGATTTTATTTCGTAACCATATGTTTCGTTTAAGTGTTCAGCTATTGTTGCTTCACCTTTTTGACCTAATGGTAGGTCTGTTAAAAAATTTAGATTTGCCATGTTTAAATATACTATTAAAAAATTAATTAGTCAATAATTTAACAAAGTATTGTATAATCAAAATAATTTAATATCTTTGTTTAAAATTAAGAATTATGGGTAAGTTATTTTATGTTTTAGTGTTTGGTATTTTATTGGTTTCTTGTCAAAAAGAATATCCGTATCCAACCAAAGATTCACCAAACAAAGTTCCAACTGTTGGTGGTTACGATACTAGTTTGGTTATTTCACGTTCTGGTAAGTTTATTATTGTTGATGCTATTATGTATGTTGACAATAATGAAACTGGTGAGCAGATTAAGTTTAATCATTTTGGACCAAACAAAAAGATATCTAGTATGCGATGGGGTGGTAGTGAATTTGATATTGAGACTATAATACAAGATAGTACAACGTATTCATTTTGGGTAACACCTAATGGTGTTAATGGTATGGCAAGGTTTGTATTAAATGATGATTATAATAGTTATTATATGGTTAATTACATGGGTATGTATACTACGATAGTTGAAGACCCCACACATGGGCAGAGTAATATGGGTGGTTCGGCCAGACCGTTTTTTGGTTATACGATAAGTAAAAAAGATAGTTTAATTGCTATTAGTATAGGAGAGATGGAAGGTAGTATAAATGGTTATAATTGTCATTATAGGACTGAGTTGACATTGAAGAAGATAGAATCGTGGTAATTATTTAGATTTTAGGAATGAGTTTACTACTAGGCGACAAGTTGATTCATCACAAAAGAAAATAACTTTAAGTGATTCTATTAGTTTAAACCTAAGAGTTATGTGTTGAGTTTCATCACCTAGTATATAAGTTCTACCATCATCAAATAGTATGCCTCGTCTAAAACGCATATTATGTTTTACTCTAGAGATTGGATAGTTCTTCTCTAGGTATTTACGCATAAGTTCTATGTCTTTTTCGGTCATAGTTTAAAAACTTATTGAATCACCAACATGATTATCCCATTCATCTTGAATGATTTCATTTGGTACTAAAACGATGTTTTCTTCTTCCATAATAACTATTTTAATATAATTATAAATATAATGTAAATTTAAAAATATGAGTAAGTTAAAAAATTTTGTTTATTTAAATATCTGTGAAGTATCATTAGTACTTTTTAATACTAGTTTTTATTCTACATATTTAGCTTATTGTAATGGTATGCGATTAAGTATTAATAATAATAACTTAACTAAAAAGAATAGATATGATTTAATGATTATATCTAAATATTTAGAATCTATATATGGTTTTAACGAAATTGAGATTGGTGAATTTATAGTTAGTTATTTTGAGTCTGATAGATTTAATGAATTTCATAGATTGATTTTATTAAATGAAAGTGTTTTTCCTAGTATTGATAGTATTAAAACATGGGTTGATACTAATAGTTAAAAATTAGGTTTAGTTTTAAAAATTGATTAGTATATTTATAATTACAAAAATAACAAAATTTAAAAACAAATTAAATGGCATTAGAAGTAACAGACGTTAACATCGAGGATGTTTTAACAAAGAATGAAGTAACAGTATTACAATTTTCAGCTGAATGGTGTGGTCCATGTAGAACATTAGGACCAATCGTAGATTCATTATCATTAGATGAAAAAAATAAGGATGTAACAATTGGTAAAATTAACGTTGATGAGAATAACGCCTCTGCTGGTAAATATGGTGTTAGAAGTATTCCAACAATTATATTTTTAAAGGGTGGTGTAGTTATTGACAAAGTGATAGGTGTTAACACCAAAGAGGCATTACAAGAAAAAATTGATTCTTTAAAATCATAATGTTTTCATAGTTTCATAATATTTATAGGTATGAAAAAGAAAATAATAATTACAGAATCGCAGTTGAGTCGTTTAAAGATTAATTTAAATGAGAATAATGCACATGCTATCATGGTTAAACGAATAAAAGAGGAGTTGGATTCTAATTACGAACCAGTTGAAAAATTCGTTAAAGAAGGTGGTGAGTATTCTTCTAAACCTATGTTTGTAATTAAAATTGATGAAGAGGTTATATCTCCAGATAGATTATTTGAATATATGAAAAGCAAATATGATGTTAGTGAAAACTTTTTAAGTCAAGTAATAAAAGATTGGGTAGATAAAAAGATTAGTGATGATTATCGTCTCTCTAAAAACGTACCTATGAGATAGTGAGATGGATATCAAGACAAAAATACGAATTTCGTTGAGAGAGCAATATGGCGATTTCAACACCGATTTAGAACATGAATATGAATCTAAATTGACTGAAATTCTTGTCATTGGTGATATTAACAACAAGAGGGCTTGGTTGACTTACAACCAAGTTATTCTTGAACTAAAACACACATTAAAAAACATGCTTAAAGTTAAAGAGTTACAATACAAATTAACTGATAATGTTAACCCAAATGAGGTCTGTATATCTGTTATTGAAGACGTTAAGTCACAAACTGCCGAGCTAGAAAGATTGTATAATAAAATAGCTAATTTTTAATAGTTAACAATCTTAAAATCAACAAATTATATACTAAAAAAATACTTAAAAATTATTGGTTTATTTGGTGATTAAATGATATTTATAGATAAATAACGTTTAATTTAAACTACACCTATGGAAGCTAATAATTTTATATTTAAGGCTAGTCAAGGTAAACAAACTTTACTGGATAAGTCTTATCAAAATCATATCAAACGAATATTTGATACGTTGGATGATGAGCAAGCATTAAGATGGGAGACTTATAATTTGGTTATTCAAGAATTGATAAATCAAGGCAAGGTTGACTATTTTGATGAGATTAGATATAGATTAACGGATGGTGAAGACCCTAGTCATGTTATTTTGGATATTATCAATAGAGATGTGGACACAGTGGATGGTTTAATATGGCTTTTTAAACGAAGAATTGAAGAGTATATTGAAGACGATTATATTCAGAAATTTTGTGAATAACCACTTGTCTTGTTAATAAAAAAATCGTATATTTGTGTAAAACAAAACTATGAAGAACAAAAGCGTAACGGATAGGCTTTCATTCCTAGCAGAGCAATTTGATGTATTTGAGTGTTCAAATACCGAAGAGACTACAGAAAAGATTAAGATATTAGAGGAAAATAATTTTACACCTACAATCATTACATCATTGAATGGTAATGTATTGGCTATTTTATCTAAGAAACAAAATGAAAAGCGATTAAACCCAACCAAAAAAGTTAGTGTTTGTTCTGATGTTTTTGCTAGCATGATAGGTGCTGACCCTACTGAAAATAAGATGTATTTACAATGGATGTTAAATGTTTTCATTCGTTTTATCAAAGATGATAAAGAGAGTAGTTTAGCATCTGCGATACGATTCGTTGTTGAAGATTTACCGCAAGCTAATTTATATCTTCAGTTATTTGAGGATAATAAGCGTAAAAGAAAGTTTATTGATTTATGTAATGGTAGTTATAGTCTTAAGGATGTGACTGACCCAACAAATATCAATCAATATAAATCTTTGGCACAATTATTTGATGCTGTTGACCCATTTATTGAGAAAGAACCTAGTGCTGTTGAGAGAACACTAACAAAGTTTGTTCAGAGTGGTCAAGCTGAAATTCCAGTTAAAGATAGAAAATTTACATTATATATACCTAAGACTACAGCAGCTAGTGTTGTATTCGCTAACTTTGCTAATTGGTGTACAGCTAGAGAGGGTAATGGTATGTTTAATTCATACACACAAAACAATTTAAAACCTAATGGTAAACATTCAGATATTTATATTATAATAGACAATAAATTTTTTACTGGGGAGTCCAAGGATATATATCAAATACACTTTGAAACTAACCAGTTGAAGGATTACAAGAATGGGCAGAATGTTAGTATCTTTGAAAGCGTATTGAATGAGAGTGAAGGTCTAAGTAATTTCTTTTATGAAGAATTAATGGAAATGGCCAAGGGTTTTAAGAGGGGAATTGATAACAATACTTATTTGGATTATTTGATTCAATTTGGGTTTGCTGAAAGTTTATTTGAGTTGATGGATGAGAATATACCATCAATTAAATTTATGACCAGAGAGATACCTAGATTACCAGACATGAGTAGATTTAAAAATGTTGACCAAATGATTATAACCAATGCTAAGATGGTGGAGTTACATCCATCTATTGGTTCGTTAAGTAATTTGGAAATGTTGGTTTTGTCTGGTAATAAAATTAAAAGTTTACCAAAAGAGATTGGTATGTTGAGCAAATTAGAATTCTTAAACTTAGATGGTAACCCAATCAAAGATATACCAAATGAAATAAAATATTTGGATGTTAGTAATGGTGGGTCATTACACAGAATTGGTGTTAATGAAACGGATATAGGAAGGGATAATTATCTTAAATTAAAAGAGTTGTTACCAACAACAAATTTTTAAATAAGAGGCTCCCGAAACGGAGTCTTTTTTATTATAATAGATTTTTAAAATAAAAAAAATGGAATGGGTATGGAAAAGAAAAGATAAAGAAATTGGTGTCCCAATATTAGAGTATTTGGAAAAGTTATTTGATGAAGAATTAGAAAATGGTAACACGCTTAAGGTGTCTGTAGGTACTGATTCACAAAAAGTGGGTGGTGGTGAATATAAGTTTGCGACCGTTATACTTATCACAACTTATGAAGATTTAGGTAATAATATTGTTGTCGGTCGTGGTGGTATGATTGTGTCTTCAGTGTTTAATCATAAATTCAAAAAAACCAACAAAGAATTGGTGAATGAGAGGATGGTTTATGAAGTTAGCAAATCAATAGAGGTTGCTTATGCAATAGCACCATTGTTAGATTTATATGAAATTAAATTAGAGGTACACGCTGATATAAATCCAGACCCAACTCATGAGTCTAATAAAGCTCTACAACAAGCAGTCGGGTATATATTAGGTATGGGTTATGATTTCAAGGTGAAGCCAGAAGCCATAGCATCATCCCATTGTGCCGACAAATTATGTTAATTTTAACTAATTTTATAAAAAGATAATCTTTTTTAAATCCATGACATATTTATAAGTAATAATAAGATTTTCATAAAACCTTAACCTATGTCAAACGTAAACAAAATAGCTAAAAAAACAGTTAAAATTAGCGAAAACGAACTTGTTGATTTAATTGATAACATCGTAAATGAAGCTGTTGCTGCTAAAAAAACACAATGGATTGCTGAACAAGCAAAGAAAGAATCTAACAAAACAGCTGTTTTAGAAAGTAAAATTGCTAAGTTAGAGGCTAAATTCCAAACTTTACTAGAAGGTAAAAAATAAGAATTTAACCATTCAAAATATTTAAAAGCTAGGGTGACTATTCAGTTGTCCTAGCTTTTTCTGTTTTATACTTATTTAGTCTCCTAAGGTATGATTCAAACCCAGTATCACCAGACATAAACCACTCTAATTCTTTAGCTCTAAATGCAGCATCTTTTAATGTGGAAACCAAAGATTTTATTTCTGATAGTATTTCTTCTTTTTGTTCTGGTGTTGCACCATCAAAATGGTCATTTTCAATTAATGGTTTTTTACCATAACATTCTACAGACCAATCTTCAGACATGTATTTCCCATCATTTTCAAATTCTCTATCTATTTCTTCAGCTAAATCATCAATGGTGTGATATTTATATTCGTAGTGTCCTCCGCTCATAATAATTATTTTTTACAAATATACTAAAAAAGGTGGATATAAACAAATGTTTTATGGAGAAATTAATAGAAAAATTAGAAAAAGAACAAATACCTTTGACATCTAGTGTTGAACGAGATGAATTTATAGAGGCAAGTGAGAAAGCATTTGATTGTAGATTTGACGGAACATCCACTTTTTATCCATGGAAGATGCCTACAAAGATACCTAAGAGCTTTAAGATTGGTGTCATAGTAGGTTCTAGTGGTTCTGGTAAATCAACAATACTTAAACAATTTGGTGTAGAAGAAGAACCAATATGGGAAGATAACAAATCCATCGTATCACATTTTGACAATCCAGATGACGCAATAAACAAATTAGGTAGTGTTGGGTTGAATTCAATACCTTCATGGTATAAACCTTATCATGTATTATCCAACGGTGAGAAGTTTAGGGTTGATTTAGCTCGTAAGATTAAATCTAACGCAGTTATAGATGAGTACACTAGTGTTGTTGACAGAAACGTTGCAAAAGCTGCTAGCGTGTCTCTTTCGAAGTATGTTAAGAATAATGGATTGGAGAATATTGTGCTGTCTACGTGTCACCATGACATTTTGGATTGGTTAGAACCAGATTGGGTTTTAGATACTGATACGGGCGAGCTTCTGGACGGTTTTTTTTTGTCCGCCCAAAAATCAACATCGAAATATATCAAACATCGTATGAAGCTTGGGGAATGTTTAAAGACCATCATTATTTAGACCACAACATAAATAAAGCATCAAGATGTTATGTTGCAATGTGGGATGGTATTGTTGTTGGGTTCATCTCAACTATAACACAACCAAGCGGTAGTGTTAAGAATGGATGGAGGGGTCATAGAGCTGTTGTATTACCAGAATTCCAAGGAGTTGGGCTAGGTGTTAGAATGATTGAAGCAGTGGCTCAGATTCATTTAGAACAAGGTCATAGATTCTTTTCTAGAACTGCTCATCCACGCATGGGGTTCTACATGGAGAAATCATCATTGTGGAAAGGTACGAGCAAGAATAAAAAACTAAGAACTGATATACCATTGGGTGCCATGTATAAAGAACATTACTTTGATAATAAAAGAATTTGTTTTAGTCATGAGTATATTGGTGAAAGTAATGATATTTATAAATAAAAAAAAATGGAAACTACAAATCAAGGAAATAAGATGACAGTTGAGATGATGGATGAATACATCATCAAAGAATTAGGAATGAGACCTACAGTTCATGAGGGTAACGCTACAGTTTATGAATTTGATAGTGATAACACATTACTATTTGTTCAATTACATAAAGATGGTGAATTAATATATCTTACCCTAACTCAATATAACCGTGGTGATAAAGGTGGTAAAGGATTATATAATGGTTGGAATCCAACAACTGAAGATTTTAGTAAGTTTTCTGAAATTGCTAAAGACGTTATTGAAAAATGTAGGTTAGAAACTCTAGGTGCATTTAGTAATCAAGAAGAAAAATCATATAGTGAAAAAGAGATTAGAGATATGATTGATATTGCATTAGATAAACGTGATTTTGATGAGGTTGACCGTTTATCTAAAATGTTACCAGAAGAAATCCAAAAATTAATGGAAACTATTACTAGAATTAAACAATTGATGAAATGAGAAGACATGATAAGCTAAAAAATATCCATAAAGTTAATTTATTAACTGAGAATACTTATTTGATTAAGAAAAACCCAGCATTGATAATTGAGAGTGTATTGATGATTGATGAAAGTGACTATAATAATGAGAATATTGTTACTAAATGGTTATTTGAATCAATGCTTGAGTGTGGTATAAGTTTAGATAATATCATTACTGAGGATACTGATATGTTGAATGAAGATAAAACAATAATAACAGAATCACTTATTGGTGCTGGTATTGGGGTTTTATTAGCAACTGGTAAGTTTATCGATGTTATGAGTGCGTTGTTTAAAAAAGTCAGAAATCAAATGGTTAAATGGGGTTGGTTGGGTAAAGATGCTAAGACATGGACTAAAACCAAAGGTGAAAATTTTGGTGATTGGTGGCATAAGCACATAATAAACCCTATTTTTAAAGCAGCTGCTAAGTTTTTATTAGGTATTGTAGGTATTGGTGTTACTATTTTTAGTGGTGTTTTAAACCCTAATAGTAATCAAGATTACATGGGTCAGATAATGAGTCAAAGCAACGTTGATGATTTAGCATCTGCATTGTTTTTTGGTACAATTACAGCTCTTAGTTTGACGGCTATTTTTGGTGGTATAACAGAATTAACTCACCATGGTCATATTTGGGTAGCTATTGCTGAAAGATTAGCAACTGGTACTAAATTTTATGAAATATTAATGTTGGTTGTCGCTTTCTTTTTAGCAACATATATTGATTTGTACAAACCATTCAAAAGTAATCTAGCACATTTTGCACATGCATTAAGTGAATGTTTAGAAGGTGACCATTTTATAAACACATTAAAAAGTTTAAAAAATGCAGCAACTAACAATAAACAACAAGTGGTTAAATGTGTTAATGATAATTTACATGTTGGACATGATGAAGAGCATGGCAATGAGCATCCTCAACCATCTAATGGGTCAACACAACATGTTTAATTTTATTTAACGGTTATTTCTTAAATGCTGGTGATGATGGCATTGGTGCGTCTATTGGTACCAATGTATCATTCATAACATTAATATTGTTATTATACTTATAATTTTGTGCTAATTTCTCTTGTTCAATACTTAATTCTTCTGGAGATAAAACATGGTCATAAGGTGCTAGACATGTACTTCTAACATCTGTTTTATGTTCTTTAGCATATTGTATACTTTGTTCAGTATCGTAAACATATCTATACATTGTTTGTTTATTAGCTTTTTGACAAGACACACTACCAGCTGCAATTGAACAAACAACAGCCAAGTTAACAAGCATATCTTTAAGACCTTCGTTCATTGAACCAGCCACTTCTTTGCTACAAGCATCTATCTTACCACTAATATATACTTT
>Ga0102829_1000469_pt1 | contig 12301 bp, 6 predicted proteins | sample ColrivemetaGS575_FD_84510 | JGI IMG/M metagenome (GOLD analysis project Ga0102829, IMG submission 84510) | Estuarine microbial communities from the Columbia River estuary - Freshwater metaG S.575 | ecosystem: Environmental > Aquatic > Marine > Intertidal zone > Estuary | place: USA: Columbia... | reverse complement strand
TCTATTAATGAAGAATATAGGTGGTTCACAAAAACCACCTCAATTTCTTTCTGCGGCAATAGGCAAGTATGCTGCCACAAAATTGAAAGATATTATTAGTCCACATATTGGTGAACCATTCTTGGATACATCTGTAAATGGTAATGTTAATGTAATTCCAAAATATTTCAATATAGAACAATATGGTATTACTTGGAAAAATACAGAAAACATTAATAATAACCAATTTAAAAATGACACATCAAATGCTGATACTTTAGTTGATATTATTGGAAATCAACCAAAAGAAATAGGTGGTGTTTTAAACAATGGTTATAGTAATTTTAGTTTTGGTAAAACTTATTTCCCTTTGGCTGGTGTACCTTTAAGTTATCCAATGAAACCAGATAGTCCTTTGATTGATTCCTATGGTATATTAGCTAAATCAACATTTGCTGAATTTACAATGTTATCAACACTTAAAAACGTTTATAACGTCCCAGAGGAACAAAAAGACACTTCGTTAGGTATTGATAGTCAAAAAGTAAATGAGGACTTTAAAGCGAGTCATAAGGGTGTTAGTCCTAGTCAAGGATATGCAAATCAATACGGAGCATTAAATCAAGGTGGTGGTATAGCTATGGCTGCTGCTGATGTTCTAGGTAGTGTATTGAATGGTCAAGGTGTTGGAATAACACAAGGTGGCATATCAAGTAATTTTGATTTAAGAAGTTCTTTGGTTGGTAGGATATTAGGTGCTACTGGGACAATAAATGATACCAACTTAGGTAAAATAGGTGGAAATCAATTAGCGTTGGCTTTAGGTAATAATGCTGCATTCAATGTTCAAGAAGAAATATTAGGTAAGTTAAACATTCAAGATAATGTTTTGAGTCTTATAAAAGGGAATGGATTGGCTGGTTTTAGACCTAATTATCAAATTACAGTACCCTCTAGTGGAGTCGGAAAGTTTTTTGATGGTGCAGCTAAGATTTTAGGTTTTACGCTCCCTAGAAGTTTTATTTCTGATGAGGGTTCAATCTTTGCTAGTGAAAATGCAAACATTGAGAATATTCAAAGAGCGAATGCTTTATTGGTGAATACTGGTAAAGGTCAATTTGTTAGTCTTATTAAGAATTCTATGGCAAGTCTTAATGGTACAACTCAGTATGATAATCCTACTTATCAACCATTTAGAAGTGGTTACGCACCAGGTTATAGAGATAATAAAGGAATCAAACAAATTGATGGTGATAATATTTACGCTTATAGTAATGGTTTTGGTAATCTTACAAATCCATTAGAATCATGTGATGGTGTAATTCCAGAATTAAATTTCCAAAGAGAAAGAAAAACTGAAGAGTCTGGGTTTAGGGGTGGTGAAGAGTATATTGAAGATGATAATCATATAAAAGCTGTTACAAAAACATGGACATCTAAAGTTGAAGGTGCTGTTAATACAACGAAAGACGGTAACATAAATGATTATTATTCTTTAACATCTGGTGTAAAAAAATCATTACTAGATAAAACACAAAAATTATTTGATAGTACTGGTATGTTTAATATGGTATCGGTAAAGGGTGATATGAAAGCTAAACCTTCACAAATTCAAACAACTAATGGTGGCGGTATGTCTAAAGGTAGTGCTGTTCTTAAAAAAGAATACTTTAAACCAGAAGGTTATAAAGAAGGAATCAATGCTGATGCTGAAGGAACATACGCTAGAGCTTGGACTACATTGGATAGATATGATAAAGTTTCTAAACTTATTAGACATAGAGGATTAGATGAAAAAGGTAAAGTACCATACAGACATCAAATGGAAGGTAGTGTATTGGATGATAATGGATTCCCTAAAATATCACCATATGTTGATGTTGTAGATGACCCAAAGAAATTTATGTTCTCTATAGAAAACTTAGCTTGGAATGACCAATATTATAATCTATTACCTTGTGAAAGGGGTAGTGGTGATTTATTAACTGGGAAGAAAGGTAGAATCATGTGGTTCCCACCTTACGATATTCAATTTAGCGAAAATAACAACGTTGAATGGGAATCTAATAAATTTATTGGTAGAGGTGAATCAGTATATACATACAGTAACACAGAAAGAAGTGGTACCTTATCATTCAAAGTTGTTGTCGACCACCCAACCTATATAAATTCTTTCTCTGATAGAAGGTCAACAGTTGATGATAATTATGTTGCTTCATTCTTTGCTGGTGAGATAGACCCTAGTTCATCATTTAGTAATACAATGACTAGTTATGATTTAGATGAAATATTGAAAGAATATACACCTAGTGACCAAAAATTTGTTGATGAAGAAATTAAAACAGCAGAACCTATTTTTTATTATTTTCCAAATGATGTTTACACATATTATAAAGATTATGAAAATGGTACTGGAGCACTTGCTAATCAATATATTGCTGGACAAGCAACTAGTAAGAGAACTTACAATACTGGTAAAGATAATGGTATAAATAAATTTAGTTTTGGTGGTAATGATTACACTGATTTAAATTTATTAGCTATTGCTATTGGTGAATATTTAAATAAGGATGAAAATGAAGGTGTTATTGTCACGGTTAAAGGTTGGGCTAGTGTACCAGGTCAAAATACAGCAAATGATGAATTAGCTAGTCAAAGAGCTGATACAATAATTGATATCTTATTTACAAATATGGGTAATGTTAAAAATATCGAAAAAAGAATAAGAAAAATACCTAATAAAACAGAATCAGACATTGCCATCGACAAAGGTTGTGAAGCTTCAGATAAAGACCAAGATAGTGAAGATTGTAAACGTAATAGATTCGTTGAAATTTATTTTGCTATTGATTACAATTTACTTTCGGATAAAAAAGATTTAACGGTTAAAAAAACAGCTAGAAAAACGACAATAAAAAACCCATTTTATGGTGAATGTGGATTTTTCGAAAAACTTAAACAAGACGATGATTTTGTATTCGATAAGTTTAGAGAAAAGATTAAATATTTTCACCCAGCATTTCACTCAACAACACCAGAAGGATTAAACGCTAGATTAACATTTTTATTACAATGTACTAGACAAGGACCTACATTGGGAGAACAAGGTGCAAATAACTTAGCATTTGGTAGACCACCAGTATGTATACTTAGGATTGGTGATTTTTACAACACAAAAATTATAATAGATAGTGTTAGTTTTGATTACGAACCTTTAGTTTGGGATTTAAACCCAGAAGGTATCGGTGTTCAACCAATGATAGCAAATGTTAATATGTCTTTTAAATTTATTGGTGGTTCTACATTATTAGGACCTATTAATAAATTACAGAATGCATTATCATTCAATTATTTTGCTAATACGCATGTATATGATGTAAGGGCTGATTATTTATCTAAAGTTAAAAACCCTATAACCGCTAAAAAGGCCAATAGTGATTATGAAATAAATAACGAAGCACATGAGAAATATAATGATAATCTAAACAAAGGTGTTGAAACATTACCCCCAATAGATACAATCATACCAGAAATAGACCAAGTTGCATCTAGTGATAAGGCTACTGACGGTGTTCAAGAAGCCAAAGAAGAACCAACACCTAAAATAACTGGTATTGCATCAATTAAATCAACTAATTTTTCAAATAATGTTGGTAGTTTGGAAGCTAGAAGAATTGAGTTAAAATTAACTAGTGAAAATTTAGATTACGGAACTAACCCAACACCATTTAATACATTTGTAGGTAAAGGTTTGATAATTAGGATACAAAATGTACCAGGTTTAGTTGTGAAAAATACACCTTATTTATATGAGGAAAAAATAGATGTTGTTGGGTTAAAAGATGGTCGTGATTTATTTACTAATGGTTTTTTCTTAGGTGATAAAAAAGATTTACAAAATTTAACGTATTTAGATATACCTAATGGTGATTATATTCTAAATGTTTTATATAATAATGAAATTGTTGCCAAAAGTATGTTTAAAATAACAACAATATAAAATAATATAATTTATGAGTGTATATTATGACCGTTACGGAAAGTTCAGAGAGAACGCAAATATGAAACCAGTTGTTGGTGTTAAGATACCAGAATCACCATCTGATAAGAAGGTAGTTTACAAACAAGGACTCAGTAGACTTGACAAAATGAGTAATATGTATTATCTTAATCCATATAGTGGTTGGTTAATTATGCTCGCAAACCCACAATTCGGTGGTTTAGAGTTTAATATACCAGATTTAACACAGATAAGAATACCTTATCCGTTGGAAGATGCTATGCAAAGATACATAACGGAATTAAATAATCATATTTTATTATATGGCGAATAACAGAATTGGATGCAGTAGTGGTAAAACAAAATTAATAGACCCTAATAATTTTTATGGTCAAGATTCCTCGAATAATATGTCCGTACCATTGGAAGATTTAACTATATCAGTTCAATTAACCACAATGAAAAAAGGTAGAACAGTTTTAAGTAGTAACATTGATACCAATACAGCTCAAAGCTCAAATACTGTTAAGGTTACATTCATTGAAGGTACTGAAGTTAATGGTGAAAAAGTATTAACATCAAAATTTACTGATTTAACGACAGTATTCGATAAAGATACACCTAGTAGTAGTGAAAATTTAGGTATCACTAACATTGATATTGACTTCAATTCGTCATATGCACCTATGATTACGATAAACTTTATTGACCTTAGAGGTAGTAGTATATTTCAGAACGAATCTCAGTTAAATAACCATGAAAACAAGTATTCAGTTTTTTTCCAATTACCATATCCATTATATGAGTTAACAATCAAAGGGTATTATGGTAAACCAGTTAAATACTGTCTACACATGACAAAATTTAACTCAAAATTCAATTCACAAACTGGAAATTTTGAGATTACAGCCAATTTTATTGGTTATACTTATGCTATGTTATCCGATATGTTATTAGGGATACTTAAAGCAATTCCATACACTGAAAGAGGTGTTGAAAAATACAAAGATGTTAAAACATTAAACCTAAACGATTTGATGATTAAAATTGGTCAAATAGATTCAAACCTATCTAAAATAGGTACCAATGACCCAGATGCTGCTAAATATAAAAATATTGATGATGGTTTAGAATACATACAATTAATTAAAAATGATATCAACCAATTAGGTCAAATTGATGTTAAAACTGATTTAAGTGGTGAAGACGCATATCAATATATTGTAACAACAGCATATAGTACATCAAGTAATGATGAAAAAAAAAAGGTGGGTGGTCTTAAAACAGTATATAATCAAAATATTACTAACAACATAGCAAAATATAATACGGCAATTAAAAATTTAGATTCACCTATTGAAGCTACGGAATTTATAACCAGTAGTAAATTAATAAAATATTACCCTCTAAAAACTTTTATTAACCCAGATGACATAACCAATAAAGTAATTAGTCGTAAAACTGAAATTGGTAATAATTTTAAGTTTGATGTTATGGACATGTCAAAACTTTTTGCGATTTTAAACAAAAGAAGAAATTTATTAGAAAAAGAAAAGAAAAAAACACAATTAAAATTAGGTGAGACTATTAAAAAAAACATAACAAATGCGTTAAGTTTCCAACCTACAGTTAGGAACATAGTTGAAGTTTTCACCAACGCAGTTGAGGTTTTTCTATCTATTATTTATGATGTCTCAAAAGCAGCTGAAAATCACCCAGAAAGAGATAAAGAATTAAAAAAGGCATTCAAACAAAATGGTAATTCAGATTTGAAACAATCAGTTAAATTTTACCCATGGCCAGACTATAGGGATAATGACGCTCAAAACGGTTACGTTGAAAAATATTTAGGGACTCCTGGTGTTCTAAACGACCCGACACTTGTTAATGAGTTAGTATTTATTGATGATTTATATATGGCCTTCCTAAAAGCTAAAAAAATTAGTGATGAAGCATTATTAGAACAAGAACAACAAAATCTTTGGGTACCAACAAACCCTTTTGATACTAAAATTTACAACAATAAAGAACCATATGATAGATTAGATAATACTTCACTACCTAGCGACGTTATTAATTTAATGTTAATTAGAATGATTACATTTATGGGTTACACACACGACCCAACACTTATAGATAATGACGCTATAGTTACAATGGCAACAGCTGATGCAAATGCCTTTATAAAAAATAAAACAATATCAAATTCGGTAAAATTAAATATACAAACAATTTTTGGTAATGTTACTCAAGCAGATATCACTAGTGTAACAACTAAAGTTGGTACTATAAATGGGAAAGGAGAAAGGGTATTAATTAAAGATAATTATAATTATTATTATGATTATATCATCAGTCAAAATACAGACACTAACATAAAAGCAATACCTATTTCAGATACATTTATTGGTGATTGGCCCAAAAAAGTTGATGATTTACAATCAAAAAAAGTTGATGATGGTAGTGTGTTTTTAACAAATTATACTAGAAACAAAAATGAAGGTATTAGACCTAAACCATTGGATGGTGGTAGATATATCGATATAATATCAATTGATACTTATAACTCAACAAATAACGATGGTGTTATTGGTGATGTTGGTGAAACAAACGATACGGTAAGCTATAAAGCTTTGGTTAAAGCTGATAAATCATCTTATAGTATTTTTAATGGACCATATGGTATGCAAGATTTTAAATACATGGATTATAATAGTGATAAAAATTCATTTAGAGAATCAATGAAAAAATCACCATTGATGTATTTATTCTATGCTGAATATAACATATATGAAAAAGACTCTGTTAATAGTCAAACAAATTTATCCAATTTTATATCATATGGTAGAAACAAAAAAGCCCCAAAACCATTTAAATATGATTTTGAAAATGATAAACCATATGTTTATAACCCAAAAACTAGGAACTTTGGATTAGATGAGCTTAAAAAAATGGAGAACCCAAACAAACCATTACACTCAACCGAAGATAACCAAAACGTATATAGTAATCGATATATGTTAACACTAGATAAAAATGGTTTATCTTATCCATATATTGAATTACTTCTTAATACAGCAGGATTTGATGCTGGGGAAGTTAGATTAAGTTTATTTGGTAGTAAACTATATTACAGACAAAAAAATTCTTCACCCAAAATTAATGATGCTGAATTTAAAAAATCTTTTTTATTTTTAAATACTTTACCATTTAACGAAAAACTTTTTGACGGTACTAGTGATGATGAATTAATTCACTTATTTGATAAAACTGGTGGTTTTATACATGCACCTAGACTTTGGTGTGCTTGGGTTGGTAGTTTAGTGTGGAGGTCTGGTATGAGTTCAAAAAATCTTAAAACAGATGCTAACTGGGTAGACCCTATTGATTACCCAACTGACCCAACAATAGTTTCAAAACCATCATTTTACACCCCAATAAAACGATATGAATTTTTTAGAAATGCTCTAGTCATTAATAAAGCAACAATTAGTTCAGCAAATTTTATTGGTGGTAACCCTCATTTATATAGTGATTTATTTATATATTTACCACAACAAGTATTAGATACTTTTTATAGTGAATTTGAAAATTTTGTGGAAGGAAAAGATGTTTATATTAGTTGGGAAGAGATTAAAAGTAATTTAGAATTAGTAAATATAATTAACAAAAATACGAACACCACTGATTATAATAAAACATATGATAGATTTTTAGATAGGGTAAATCAAATTTACACAACTGCATATGTAGGTGATTCGAATGGAAAATATATAAATAAATCCTTATTTGATGATTTTGATAACACAGTTTTAGATAATTACGCTATAATAACTCCGATACCAAATTTCTCTAAGCTAGTTGATGATAAATTACATAATGATGGTTTATTTTTAGAATTAAAGGGTAATTATAGCACTAACGATGGTATTAAATATATAATTGATGCTCTAACTGAAGAAACTATTATTGTTAATTCTGGGTTTGGTGCATGGTCTGTTTCAGATAAATTTAATGCACAAGGTGTTAGACAAAAAATTCAAACATCAGAAAGTAATGTTAAGGTGTATTTAAATAAAATGAAAGACATAATATCAGCTGCTAATTTTGATAAAAATGCTATAACCAAGCAAAACAAACAAGAAGTTTTTGGTACTGATAATACAGATATAATTAAATTACAATTATATAGAACATGTAAAAATGTGTATGATAAATGGGTTGGTTATGCACCTAATGGTGAAAATGTCATTTTTCAATGTGGTGGTGGAAAAACAAGACACACAACTGATACACATATGGCAGAAAAAAGAACTAAAAAATCTGGGATAACGCCTAAACTAATTGATAGTTTTAGATTTGTTACTAGGTCATTTAGGGATATAGGTGATGACTTCTTCGTTGACCCTAGACCCATAGGTACATATTTAACCGATAACCCAAATTCTAGTTTTTATGATGCTATCACTAATCTATTAGCAGCAAACAATTTTGATTTTATAGCTTTACCATCTTTCATTAACTATAATGATAAAAAAACATTAGAATCAATATTTGATACCTATACATATGAAGAAGCAATAAAAGATGGTATATGCGGACCTAGTTTTGTTTGTGTATATATCGGTCAAAAATCTAAACATTTAGATTTTCAAGGTTCGGAATATGATAATGATGGGTTTGACGTACAATGTATTGGTGGTGCTATTAAAGAGGGATTACCTAAAGATTTTAAAACCGATAGTAAATCTCATGAAAATGATGTAGCGGTATTTAAAGTGGCTTATTCACAACAAAACCAAAACATATTTAAAGATATCATCTTAGACCAAAGTGAGTTTACAGAAACTGAAGAATCACTTAAAATTATTGATGACATATCAAAGACTGGTTCTGAAAATCAAAGACACTTTGGTGGACAAAACTTATATAGTGTTTATGGTGTAAGAAGCTATAAAACAGAAGTTGAAATGATGGGTAACGCTATGATTCAACCCATGATGTATTTTCAATTGGATAATATACCAATGTTCCATGGTGCTTATTTGATTACACATGTTAAACATAGTATCAAACCTAACTATATGTCAACAAACTTTACTGGTGTTAGAGTTAGGAGCCCAGAAACACCAATATTAGATGCGGCTGAACTATACATGTCATTACTGGAAAACATTGAAATAACTGCAACTAACACAACTGGCTCAGCTGTTGCAACAAAAACAATTGCAGAGTTAGCACCTTTAATAAATGCAAAACAATTTGCTGATAATAAAAATAAAAAATATATTAAATATTAAAGCACATGAGTGAATTATTAAAAAATTTTTGGGAACCTAATACAAAAAAAACATTTACTGATTTTTTTATTGCATCTGTAGGTGGTAAAGATTATTTTAATCGAGATTCAGACGGAAAAGTACAGAATTTAACTATAATACCCAGTATTAAAAAACAATCAGAAAAAAATATAGTAGATATTTTCACTAATGAAAGGATAAAACTTATGTTAGAAAAGGATGATATAACTATACTTCAATTTGTGGCAATGGTGTGTATAATGTTGAATGAAACTGGTGGTACTTTCCAATATAATATAACAGAAGATGGTTATTTAGATTATATGTATCGCTATAACAAAAGTAACCCAAAAGAACGTAACCCAAATAAATTAGCGAGTGATTTGTTTAAAGATGAACAATTTATTGCTTCACATGTTAATATTCAAAGTAAAAGTGTTAAAGATAAATTTAATAATTATAAAAATGATACTAGATGGAAAATAAGTGGTTTAAAGAATTACCCCAAAGATATTGTGTCAATAAAACCATCGAAAGAAGTAATCATACGTGAATGTGATTTTTATAAATTTAGGGGTAGAGGTCTAATACAATTAACTGGTAGAAGTAATTATATTGAATTTTTTAATGAATTAATTAAAGATAAAAATAGGTTTTCAAATGAAACACAAAAAATAATCAAAAAGTTAGGTCCTAAATTTACAGATAATGACGCGACAAAAATATCAAATAAAGAAATAGATGATATGTATTTAGATTATAATATTGCGACTTATATTTTTAAAACACATCCATCCAATGCGACATTACAAAAAATGTATTATGTAGATACAATAACCGACTATTTAACTTTAGCTTTTAAATATGCTCAACAAATAAATGGTATAACACCAACAAATAAATATGCTACATTATACACAAACAGAGTTGTTCAAATGTTAACAGCAATAGATGGATGGAAAGCCAAATAATTTTGGTTAATTAAAATTATTTTAGTATATTTGCAATATGATAGCGAATATAGTCTCAAAAAATAGTATAAGTGTTTCACAAGATTTCAACGTGGTTGATTCAATAGATAAGATTATCCATGGTTTACCTACATTGATAATAGGTGTTGAATTAACTGAGTCATTATACCCAGATTTTGACATATTAGATAGATGTATTGAAGAAAACATGTATTGGACATTCAAAAAGACTGAGAAAAGAGATAACTTTAATCAAGATTTGGATTGGTTTATAACAAAAGTATATACCGATTTAATTAAAAAGATTAATTATGTTTTTATTGATTTGATTCAATATAGGAAACAAACCTTGATAAAAATAGTTAGAAAAATATATAGCTTAAAAAACATAGTTACGTTTATACATAACGAAATGTTATACCTATATAGTGATAATATAATATTTGGGTTAGATTTAAAACTAGCTAAGTATATGGGTATGAATGTTACTAAGTTAAAAAACAAAATTAAGCTGATAAGTACTGACTTTTTGGGTGATGAAGAGATACTTATAGAATATAAAAATATCGTAGATATCTTAAATGGTAAAATACGAATTATACCTTATCTATATTCAATAAGAAATGGACAAAACAATATTACTAGCATCATTTATCTTCAATGAAAGAGTTGAATGGTTTTTAAATTATCTGGAAAACAAATTCAGCATTCCTAAAACAAAAGTATTTTGTTATAAGAACCTAGATGATGAATCTAAAATGATTATGACATTCAAACTAGTAATCCCACAAAACAAACGTCTAAATTTAAAAGACCTATTTCCTAGTGCAATACCTATACATAAAAAAGGTAATGCGTTATATACAATAAATGCATTGAACATGTTAATCGACTCTATTAGTGGTGATAATGTTGGTAATGTTGATTATGGTAGTGTAATTATAAATTGGGATGAGTACCAAAACAAATTAATTCTAACCAAAGGTAAAGAACTAGTATTTTTAAACATAGAACGAGTTTTTTAATGTTTTTATGATATTTATATACAAAGATAACAATCAAATAAATTAAATTTGTATGAGTAATAACAATAATAAACAAAACGATATTAAAAACGAAGGGTTGGACTCGGCTCTTGATGGTTTTTTAGGTACACAAAATCAAGACCCAAATATAGATTGTAGTTCTGGTGTTTGTGTTATTAAAGGCGACAAAAGTCTTATTGAACGTATCAATAAAAAAATAATCACCGAAGACGGTAGACAATTATTATTCTAGTATTAAAATGAGTAGAAAACCTAAATTTGACCCAAAATTATTAAATGAAGAACTTAATAGATTCAAACTATTAGAAAACTATAATTTTTATACTGGAAAACAAGAATTACCAGAATATAATGAATTAATTCTAGGTGATAGACAACTAGACGAAGAAGAAGATGAATCACCAGAACAATCAGCAGATGATATATCTAAAGAATTAGGTTTAGATACACCACCAGCTGAAGATAATGGTAATGCCCCAGAAGGCAATACACCAGAAGCACCACAAGCACCAGAAGGTGATAACACTAGTGGCGATATGGGTGGTGATGATTCATTAAACTTTGGTGGTGAACAAGGCGGTGAGCCAGAAGTAGCTCCAGCACCAGTTGAACCAGCTAGCAACGATGTTGAAGTTGATGTAACTGAATTAGTAAAAGGTTCTGAGGAAGCAAAAGATGCTGCTGATAAAGCTAGCCAAAATTCTGAAATGCTTTTACAGAAATTATCTGATTTAGAAGCACGCATTTCTAGTATGGATGCTGTTAGCGGTAAAATTGCAGAATTGGAACAAGAAATAATCAAAAGAAACCCAACACCAGTTGAGAAACTGGAGATGCGTTCTTTGAGTTCATATCCTTACTCACAAAAACTAACAGATTATTGGGCTGACAAAAAAGGTGCTTATGATGTTATGGGTAATGAAGAAAAAGAAGATTATACCTTAACACAAGATGATGTTGAGAATTCATATTCTGAAGGTGATGTTAAACAAAGCTTCACTGTTA
>Ga0102829_1000460_pt1 | contig 12385 bp, 10 predicted proteins | sample ColrivemetaGS575_FD_84510 | JGI IMG/M metagenome (GOLD analysis project Ga0102829, IMG submission 84510) | Estuarine microbial communities from the Columbia River estuary - Freshwater metaG S.575 | ecosystem: Environmental > Aquatic > Marine > Intertidal zone > Estuary | place: USA: Columbia... | reverse complement strand
CTTTGCCTCAACTTCTCCAAGTAGAGCCTGCAAGAGCTGAGCAGACTTCTGTGCGCCTTCAGGAGTGCTCCTGTCCAAGCCTTCAAAGAGACCCGTGCTGCTGGCAGCCATCGCCTTCAGTTCATTAGAAGCCTCTCTCGCCTTGATCTTAAGGTCAAGCGTTGTCCGAATGAGAGCTTCCTCTCGATTTTTAAGCTCGCTTAAGTTTTTGGCAGCCTGCTTGACTAGTTCGTTGTCTCGCTCGCTTACCGGATTCGTCTTGTCGTCTACAGTAAAGTTAGCACCACGGATTGCGCTACCAGTGGCGAGCGCTCGCTGACTTGCAGTTCCAGCTGCGTCGGTCTGAGTCTTAGCCTTGGCGACAACTGCTTCGAAGTCCTTGAGGACTCCTGTCGATTTTACAACTGCCAGTGAAGTGGAGTTGAAAGCCTCTTCCATCTTCTTGAGTGAAGCGACCTCAGCCTGCTGTTCAGGAGATAGCTCTCCCATCACTTCTTTCATCAGGTCGAAGCTTCGGAGAGTTTCTCTGACATCTGATGCCAAAGACGTAGCTGTGCTACCGAGCTTGAGCAGATCCTTCGCGGCTCTCTCAGACTCTACTCCACCAGAGGCTAGACCCTTGATAGCCCTGTCCCAATCTGCCTTCAAAGAGATCGTAGCTATCCCGAACTTAGTCGATGCGCCAGTGGTCTTTTGAATCTGTCCCTCTAGGAACTTGAGCTGGTTTGCGTTCTGGATGTAGACGGGATCTCTCAAGACCTTGTTGAGCTTCTCCCGCTTCTCGGTGAGCTGCTGCATTTCAGCAATCATCTTCGGAGAAACAATTCCATCGCCGGTCGTTGCCGCAATGGTCATGTCTGCGCGCAACTTATTGATCGTTGTATCGAGAGCCTTGACCTCTCCTTCTGCACGCCTGATTGCCTCGACGTTGACAAGGATATCTGACGCGCTCTTGACAGAAAGGCTCTGCTTCACAATCTCTCTGAACCTGAGAGACAGATTGTCTGCGGCCTGAGAACCCTTGTTGAGTCGTTTACCGAGGTCGTCGAAGACAGAGATCTTATTCTTCATGCCTCCGATATTCGTGGCTACACCGTCAATGGTGACGCCGATTTCTTTCAGCTCGGTTTGAGCGTCATTGAGCATCTTGTCAAAGCGCTTGTCCACTTCGGCTATCTTGTTGTTGAGGTGGTCGAGCGACCCAGCTGCGTCTACGGATCCGTCAGCTCCCTTGAATTTCGAGAACTCATTTGAGCCTGAAGCTGCGTCGGCTCGAAGCTGATCTGTCAGTCCCTGCTGAGTGTTCTTCAACTCGACGACGGAAGCTTTCAGATCTCTGTATCTTGCCTGAAGTTTCGACAGGTATCGGCCAGCTTCTTCAGTGGCTTCCTTGACTCCATCATCTACCTGAGAATCCTTGCTCGACGCCAAACCTTGAAAAGAACCTGCCGCTTCATTGCGGAGGTTCTTAGAGACGACTAGCAGTCGTTGCGCACGTTTGACGGAGTCCTCTCGGATCTTGTCGATGTTCTGTAGAGTCCGGTACTCTTCATTCAAGTTGTTGAGGATACCCCTCGTCTCAACTCGTTCTTGTTGCTGAAGTCTGGCTGATCGCTGGTAAGACTCGATTGTCTGCTCTCTAGCATCAGTGGCCTTTCGCAGAAGTTTCAGACTCTGACTTACAACTATCTTCTCTGCGACGAGTGCCTTCCGCTGGTCGTCAGTAGTAGTCTTACTCTTTAGGAGATTATGGATTTCGAGAAGTCTGCTCTCATATCCTTTAAGCTCGTTTTCCGTCAATGCGATCTCGTGACGGACATCTCCAATCTGGTTAGCATTTCGCTTGAGTGACTCAGTGAGCAGCTGGTTCGTTCTTTGATATCCGTCAATGAATGATCGGATCTCGGCTACCGACTGAGCACCACCTCTTGCTGATAAGTCGACGACTTGCTGCTTGAGCATCGCTGACTCCTTAAGGATCGCGATAGCTTTCTTTTCTTCGGTTCGAGCCTTTCGAGACTGCTCGATGGTTCGCTCTTGAAGTCGAACATGTTTTTCCAGAACTGCTGCGAGAGCTGTTAGATCCTTAGTGTTCTGCTCTAACCGGTCAGCTTTCTCACCGTGGTCTTTCTCTGTACGAGCGCCTGACTGCAGCTTGGCGTCGTTACGAACCTTTGCCTGTTCGAGTCTTGCAAACTCTGCCACCAACTTCTTGGAGAATTCCCTTAGATCTTTAAGAGCCACTTTAGAAGCTGTCTCTAGGAATGCCAGTGGACCAGACGATGACAGGCTGTTGAACCCACCTCTAACTTCTTGTACAAACTTAGCGCTTGCTGCGGTAGCCTGTCTGATCGTCCTATTGTAACCTTCTACAAAGGCGATTAGATCGGCTGCTTCGTCATTAAGGCTATTGTAGGCTGCTTCAATGGCTTTGATCTCTTGAGTGCCAGTGAGACGCTTGGGAGGATCGTTGGGAGGATCGTTGGGAGGGTTGCCGCCACCTCCTCCGCCACCACCGGGAGGTCTACCACCGCCACCGCCACCAACTTGTGATAAAGACTGCTGGAGTAAATTACGGATCTGGTTTCTGATCTTGCCGACGCTATCGGATGTCAGTTCAAGATCGATCGAGACTTTCTTAGGGATGTGCTTGGTCGCATTGAGGAAAGCATTCTTCAAGGACGTGATGACGTTCTCAACTCTCTTCAGAGTTGTCTCATCGAATCCAAACTTGAGGACTCCATCCTGTGTATTGTTTGAAAGTACCTCCACAACCTTCTGGAGATGTTGAGCAATCTTTTCAAGCTCGTCGAGTCCGTCGACTTTGACGGACGTTCCTATCTCAATATTCTCAGTCATGGCTATCTCTCTTTGTTCATTCGCTCTGACTCAATCTTGTTGACTTCAGATGAAACGATTTTTTTAATTTTGTACAACCTCATTGGCTGATCTGAAAGACCACCGCTGAAGTATGTGATGTGCGACCTGTCGCAATGCAACATCTGGTCTGACAGTGTGCTCACCCATGTGTCGACCCAAGTGATTGGACACTCGGGGAAATCAAAAGAGTTGAGCTTCATGGACGCAGCCTTGGGGCCTGAGTCATTAACCTGTTTGTGAGGATTCACCGTCAGCTTCTTTGACTTCATCCTTGCTAACTGTTTCTTCAGAGCTGCTGTCCTAGCCAACTCTTCAGCGACGAGCTTCTCTTCATTCTCTCCAACCTGTGCAATAAGATCTCTCTCATCCTTCGTTCTTCCACACAGTCTTGTCACGTATTTCTTAGCCTTGATACACTTGCGACAGTCATACAGATCTGCAGTCGCTTTGTTCTTATCATCGCCGAGCCAATATGCAAACCTGATGTGGCCCTGTATCTTCCGACATACTTCCGAGGACACCTCTGTCAACTCATTGAGAATGACTGTGCCGAGTTCTCTCAGGATTTCGTCCGGTAGTATGTCTAAGACTTCTGAAGAGAACTCCACCATTTCTGGTGGCCCCTCGTCCCCTTCTTCGAACTCGTAGTACATGTCCTTCCACCCGACTACCCCAGTAAGGGCTATCATGATGAGAGTCGACGGCTTCATTATCTTGGCACCGATATGTCCTCGACAGACCAAGTCACTGTACTGACCTACCGTCAACCCTTTCAGGTAGAATGTAGTCCCGTCGATGACATGCTCAGTGACGAACTCACCAAGTTTGAAAAGCAAATCATTCTCCCTGCCAGAGCTTGTAGTTAACAATCCTAGATATATTTGGCTGACCTACGGAGTGCCTTTCAGCTAGTTCGCGCTGAGTCACTCCGGCTGCATATTCTTGCCTAATCTTACACACCATGTCTGACGTCAGAACTGCCTTCCAATGTTTCTCTCCGCGAGCGTCGGTTCCATGAGTCCTCCTGTCAAGTTGATTCTCAGATCTGGTTCCGTACTTTAGGTTATCTAGGTGATTGTTTGAAGGCACTCCGTCCATGTGTCGAACCTCAAGTCCCTCATCTCTTTGACCTATGAATGCCTCTGCCACCAACCCATGAACTTGAAAGTTTTTCCCATTAAGTTTGACAGTCATATACCCTTTAGTATTTTGGTACAACTTCATCTCTCGATGAACCAACCTCTTTGCGCTAATGACTGTGCCAAACGAGGTTATGTAATAGTCTTCGTAAGGTTCGGCGAGCTGTTTAATCTCTTCGCCAACTTCCAATTCTATTTCATCTAAAAGCATAATAAAACCTTGTTAAAAAAATACCCCTCCGAAGAGGGGCTTCACTGAAGCTGCGGGGGGTTCGAACCCGCCTAACCCTTCTACTTGTCCTAGCTACTGGACCGGCACAGCCGCCGTAGGTCGAGTCTATGCTGACTACTACATGGCCAATAATGTAGACCCAGCTTCAGTATATCAAGCGGCGCATTAGGGGCCTTCAAATCCCCGCCATTAAGGAACATCGTCCACCGCTTGTGAAAAACACTCACCGAGAGAGAGCATCGTTGAGAGGCCCGATGAGTTTACTTAGAGGACCGGGAAGGACTTGAACCTTCGACAATTCGGTTAACAACCGAGCGCTCTAACCAACTGAGCTACCAATCCATAAAGGGTGTTCCATCCTACCTGTGAACGCCACCGTATATCGTGACTGAATGGTAGGGTAGGAACTTCCGAACTTGAAATGTCTACGCTGCAGCTGCTGCTTCTTCAGCTTCGTCGTCAGCTTCTGCAACTGCAGCAGATGCTTCGGCGGCTTCTTCGGCATCGGCCTTAGCCTTGGCTTCAGCGATGCGTACCTCAGCTGCTTCGTAATCGAGATTGCCGTCACCGAAGCGCTCTTCAAGTTCGTCAGTCACTTCTCGTGGCAACAACTCGTAGATGTCGTTTCGCTTCGATGGGTCGAATGCGATGGGCTTGCCTTCGACTTCGAAGTTCTGAAGCCCAGTGATGGACTCTCGAACAATCGTGAGTCGAACGGTGTTCGAACGAATCTTTGTGACGGTCCCTTTGGAGTTGAGTCCAATGAGTCCATCACGGATTTGAGCAAGTCGCTCCTTGGAGAGTCGTCGCATCGTGACGGAGGCTGGGCGGTCAGTGCCTTCCTCGCGCTCATCCACCAATGTGTACTCAACTGACGACTTACCTTTCGAAACTTTAATCATGTCTTTTCCTCTGCTACCTAAAAACCAAACAATAGAGTTGGTCAAGTAATTGTCCAGCCTTATCAATCTAAACTGTAATGACAATGCTAACTTCAGCCATATCGTGTAACGGTTCTGTTCCAAGTGGCGTGCATTATACACCTGCACCCTTTGAATTGCAAACTTCAAAAGATATAATGGCACAATTGTTGGAATGTTCACCACCAACGCACAATAAAGTAAAAACCTTGTTGGGTTGGTCACTGCAAAAAGTATCATCGTCATCCCGGTTAGGAATGTAATGCTCTTAATCACTGTCTCTTCTCCTTCTACACTAGACTATAACGGTTTAGTGAGGTTTTTTTCTCAATCTGTAGGAGATTTCTCAATTATTTTTCGAGGCTTGCCCTATGGTCTTCCAGTTCCTTGCGAACCTTCTTGCCTCTTACATCCATGAAGACGTAATTGGGAGAGGAGAACTGACTAGCGATGAAGTCAATGACTGTGTCATCAACGTAGCCATACAGTCTGTGCTCGGCGTTCATAGTCTCCTTGTAAGCTTCCATCTCCCAACGGTAGCCACGCTCCGTAATCAGTGCAGGAAGCGGCCACAGTAGATATCTCGACTTCCAGAGGACGTTGTCCCTGTCCTGTCTTAGATGAACCATCTCATGGCGGACTATCTTGTAGACGCTATCGGTCATTTGGTCTTCAGTAAATTTAAAGCTAGCTGAAGGAAGTACGATGTACTGCCCGACGACGAAGCTGAATCTACTGAGGTTGCTGTTGAAGAATTGAAGTAGTCGATACATAAAGATAAAAAGGACCACCCTTGCAGGCAGTCCTTCAGTGTCTCTATGCACAACGCGAGCGCTCGGGAACTCTTCGGCCAGTTGGTCGATCAGTTCTCTTGCGATTTCTTTTTGTACATACATGCTTTTACTCATTAAGGTTCGACCAAGAGATCTGGAGATACCTCGCTCTTTCCTAACACTAGCGGTCGTTGAAGTCTCTTGTCTGGATCTGAGATCCAACCTGTGTCTATCAGGTTCACAGCTGTTAGATCATTCCTTGTTAAGTTCCCTAGTCCTCGAAGGACTAGCTGCCCACCTGTACACGTATCGCTCAGGATCAAGTGACACTGGCTTGCATCAATGGTTCCAACATTGGTTGCGTCGAAATGTCCTAGCTCTATACCTCCTGCATATCTCCTTAGCTGGATAGTACTTCCAGTTTCGCAATGAAGCACCGGAGTGCTGCCGCCGGGAACTTCTGAGAAGCAGTCTACGAATAGTGCATCACAGCCAGCGCCGACATGGACCATAACGCTCATGCCACACTCCATGAAGAATCCACAGGCTCCGTATAAATTGCCAAGCTTGCTGTTTATTACCTGCACTTCCCCCGTCATTGTGCCAAAGAACGTAATATTATCAACGACAGTGTTGTTAAGACTGAAACCGTTAGCGTCCAAGCTTATCAGGTTGTGAGAGCCTGAACCAATGATGTGATACCCTTCTACATCCTGATCTAGAACAAGACTTCCTTGAAGCTCAAAGATCCTTATCCCTCTGGTGGTGGCAATGGAGATAGCGTCAGTCAGATTGTTGGAAGGTTGTGCCCCTGTCCCGATTGGGAAGAGAGTTCCAGACTGCCCGTTAACAGTGTCAATTGAAATCCTGCCCAAGTAGCTTGCCGCCTGAAGTGAACTCAAATCTTGAAGACCAGCTGAGTTGGCCGATCTAATAGATACCTGATTCACATTGGTAACGTCAGCAATGTTAGAGTTTGATCCGACAAGGTTGACTGAGTACTGACCGTCTTCAAAGGTGATGGTGTAGCCGTTGATGATTTCAACAACTCGTGCGAGGATCACTCCCCCGACTGTGACGGGAGGATTGTGATTGTGTGTGTCGAGAAATGGCATCCCGTCTACACTCATCTCTAGGAGCTTGAGGTCGAGTCGGAATGTGTCGATATCAAGAGAGCGAATCTCTTGAGGTGGGCCAGCTGTAACCAACGTCGTGTAAGCCTTCGGGACATTAATGACCTTGGTGCCCCAGTCAATTGTGATAGCCATTATCCCAGACTCTCTTCAAATTGTTTGATGGTTGCCTCTGGAACGTTTGCCTTGCGAAGCTGTTCGATCTGAAGGCGTTTGTTTTCAGCAAGCTCTATCCTTGCGAGAGTCTTCCTCACCTCTACAAGCTCTGCCTTGATCTGAGAGTTCTCATTCCGAATCTCATTGACCGACATAAGCAGTGCCTTCGCGTTAATCCTATTGCACTGGTCTTGAGTCTCCTTCATGAGTTTGTTATGCGCTCTTTCTTTTTGCTGAGGCGTCAGCTCTTCTTCTTCTTCAGTCATTTCTAATCCTTAGTTAGCTTTCTCTACACTAGACTATAACGGTTTAGCGAGGTTTTTTTCTCAATCACTTGGATTTATTCGTCATCGGCCATGAAGACAGTTGTTGAGAAGCCCGACGCTTCAATGGTTCCACTGATAGTTCCAGTGACGTAGCGCGGACTCGTCGTTCCTTTACGGGTAAAGCCCTTAACCTTTTGACTGTTAGTGAATGGGAAGGTAGCGCTTGAGATTTCCCCATTCACATCCGTTACGCCAGATATCATCGCAGCTGTCGCATTGATTGTTCCAGTTGCTGGAGTCGTTGGAGACCCAAGCACCTCGTAAGAATAGGAGTTTGCGTTAATTACGGTGATAGCTCTAATCTTATTGTACTCATTCTGGTTGGCATTCCTAATGATTACTAGAGAACCATCGGGCATGTTATGTGCAGTATGAGATACCGTTGCTACAGTCCCTGACCTAGTGATGGTTACGATATCTCCATCTGGAAGATCATCTAAAGGATCTGCCGCTTCGACTAGAACTTGCGCTCCAACGATTGGGTCAGCATTCTTATCCACAACCTTGACAGTTAGAGTCACTGTATTCTGAACCACGGTTGAGGCTGACGTTCCATTACGGTATGTCGGAGTTCCTCCGAGGTTCGTGACACTGATAGTGACCAGCGCTGCACTGTTGTTGTATATAGCTGCGTCATTGGTTCCGATAGCTCCAAAGCCATTGAAGATGTTTCCTCTACTTTCCTGAGCGCCAGTTGCGGTCAGTTCAATAGCGTGTCCATCACTGAATGCAAAGACGTTGTATCTCAGATTCACTAGCGGGTCAGACGTTGTAATGAATGCTACCCCGTCCGCCGTCGTAGAGCCAATGACTTGATTCCTCTGGAATAATGACAGCCCTAGAGCTGCAGACTCACACCCCACCAAGGTACAGCTAATGATCTCTGAGAAAGCCTTATCCATCGTCAGCGCACCCGCGAGGGTGAGTGAGCATCCGTACAAGTGTGCTGAATCAATTCCTGCGTCACCAATATCCAAGAACCATTTCTTAGTTCCAGATTTGATAGAACATCCCTGAACACCAGTTGCTGTATCTCCAGTCCCAGTCTTCACGCCGAGTTGGAAGTCAGTCGTTCCGGTGTTCGCACTTAGCACGGTAATTCCGTACAGATCCTCGGGTGCCCACTCTTGGTCGGCCCATAGAACATCTGTGCCAGTATCCTTGAAAGAATGAGCGACTGCATCGAATGCTCCAATCTCAATTGGAGTGAGTGCCACCCATGCAGCTCCAGCGCCAGCTGGATAGAACACCCCAGCTGCGTCACCAAGCTGAGTATAGATGTCCTCGAAAGTCCAGTCGGTTGTTCCGCCATTCTTACCTTGAATGAGAATACCTGCAGTTCCATCAGGTAGACGATACATGGCATCCATCCAAGTATTGTCAGCCATTCGTGGCATGGTTCCACCAGTAACTCCAGCCCACCCAACTCTTCGAATAGCTGATGTAGCTGGAGGAGTTCCGTTCTGACCAGTGCCGGGGTCACTATTTGTTACAGCGGCTGTGCGTGCGTCTTCAATATCAACCACAAAAGTGGCCCAACCACCAGCAATGGTAGTAGGCCACGAGTCGAGTCCTCCGACATACACTTCAAACCAGTCTGAGGCGGTCGCCCCGGTGAATCTAATTCTGAACCCGCCATTAGCCTTAGTATCCAAGAGGCCAACGATACCACAGTTGACTCGGATATAGAAGACAGAGTTGGCCCAGTTCTGGGCAGTTCCTGCGTCATACAGGATGCCTCCGAGCGTTGACGATAGGTACTCCCCAATCGAACCAATTCCTTCAACCTTGATCTCAGTGTCCAAGGTTCCAGCGGAAGTCCCAGCTAAGTCAACCCAGTTGGTAACTGCATTGGCATTGTCGAGTAGCGTTCTCGTATCTGTAATTGTATTAGCCACCTTTCACCATCCTGTCATACATCACGACTGCGAGAGCGACCCACGAGTAAAGCTCGACGTATCCGGTCTGCGCAATTGGAATGTAAACAATGTGATCAGGAACCTTCGGAAGCTCCTCATGAGTTAGATGACTATGATTCGATCCAAAGAGGTACACGGCGTTCTCGGGGTGTACGAAATCTACAAGAGATTCCGTGCCCTGAACGTACCGTCCCTCCGCAGGTGATAGTACAACTAGCGTGTACCCCTCTGGAATCGAAGTTGAATTGTTGCACACCATGTCTGCAGGCCAATGACTTGCCGCGTGCTCCCACTGATTTTGAGCGTGACCTCTATCTTCGCAGTCACCGTATGAAATTATAACAGACATGGTATCTCCTTATGCGTCGGGAGTTCTAATTGCGGTTGACGATCCACCAGCTGATCCGAGCACACCTGTGGTCTCGAAAGTTTTGATTGGACTTGCGCCACCCCATCGAACCCTTGTGAACAGGTTTCTCGGTGCCAAGTAAACTGAGGTAAATGACTCAGTTGTTGCTGCAGCTGCTTTGTCAATGTAGGTCACAAAGACATTGCGAGGGTTAGTGGCAGTCTTGGTCGAGTAATCTGTCGAAGGGATTGTGAACGTACTTCCAGTGTAGCTAGTGTACGCTTGCAATCGGTTGGTGTCATTATCAAGCTGGACTCTGATAGTTCCAGATGCTGGCGTGTCAGTTGGGATAGCAGTCGTACAGACGATTGATGTCTCTGCTGCCCCTGAGAGAGACGTTGAGAGAGTGAGCTGACTAAAGTCAATTCCACCTCCAGTCTCTGCTGTCACCATAACTTGGTCGCCAATAACCAGTGCGAGCACTGAGTAGGTGACGTTGTTCGGAGGTGACTGATCGGCTCCAACCAATGGAGAGATCTTGTCGGAAGCTCCGAGGGCAGCTGGTGCGAAACCAACTCCGTAAGCGCCAATGACAGAACCAGTGTAGGAACCAATGAAGTGCTGAGGAACAGTCTTCTTCAACGGGGTTCCGTTCACGAGACAGGTCGCTCCGCTTGTCCTTCCTTCAATTGGAAGGTTGTCCACTGGCGCGATACCACTCCACAACTGAATGTAGAAGTTTCCTGTGCCAGTGTTATCGTCAAGTGCTAGCAATAGACCTGTGCCTCCAGACTTGTTGTTATCAACGATAGTGACATTGATGTCAGCAGTTGCTGAACTCACAGGAGCAGTGATAGTGTCACCGTCAACCAATGTGATCGATGTGTCCTCAAGTGCTACCAAGAGTTGTCCGGTAGCTCCTGCTCCAGTGTAGCCAACGATCTGGCCAGCTGCTCCGAGCGATCCGATAGTAACGTACTCTCCAACAACAAACGTTCCGACACCTGCGTCAAAAGTTATGTCAGTTCCCCAAGCTACAAACTCATCCTCTTGGAAAGTCCCTGCAGCTCCGTCATACGCCATGCTGTGAGTCACTCCTAAGAATAGCTCCCCATTCACACCGTGAATAGTTTTTGCAGTTCCGTTTCCAGTGAGGTCTTTAGTGAACTCCCAGAGTCCCTTGTTACCATCTCCAGAAGTGTCAGCTCCGAATGTCCACTGCGAGTAGTAGTCGAACGATCCGTTGCCGTTGTTGAGGTCAATGCCTTGGAAGCCTTCAGTGTTTGTAACGTGCGTGTAAGCTGTCACAGTTGCTTGAAGAGTGTCGTTCTGAGGATCTGGAGTGGTCGAGATAGCGGCCACGTTCACACCCTCCACCATGCCGACTTCAAAGAATGCGTAGGTGTCGCCCCAGTGTCGAGCTTGCACGCGGATGCGCTTGCCGTCAATGTCTGCACCATTGTCTCTCACCAACACTAGGAAGGCTGCGAGAACACCAGCAGAGCTGTTGTATCCACCAGTGGATTGGTCTCCCCAGAAGGATGTGAGGATCGTTCCATCCTGAATAACTTCAAGAGTTGTATTCGAGTTGTTGACCGAGCCAAGGATCGAAAGACCTGCGTACAGGGTGTTCGTTCCATCTTGCCTAATCGAGCCACCATAGAGGTGCTGAGCAAGAGTTGCGTCAATATTGTAATCGCCAAGCAATCGAACAATCTGGTCGGTTGCTCTTTCAGTTGGTGTATCGGATGTGATATCCAACAGATCATCCCCAGCTGCTTCAGCATTATCTGCCAGCGCTTGGAGATACCTGTGGAACTCAATGGTTGAGTAGTTTGCTGTAGTGCCTGTATATCGGATATCTCCGTTGACTGCTACACTGATGTCGTCTTCAATAGCCATGTTTTTTCCTTAAGGGTATGAGAGAGACTCGCGGTCGTCCCAGATGTTGTCGTAGTTTTCGTTTCCGTCTGCAAAGACTGATGTCTTGGTGCTGACTTGATATCTGTAAATCTGCCAAGTGGCTCCACCAGTATCTAACGGAACAGACCTGCCCACATAAATGTAGTCAGGGTTACTTCCATCTCTGTCGATGAGTTCGGCAAGGTCTTCAATGACACCACCGCCACCGCCGATGACTGTGTAGGTCTCAGCTATTTCTACCAGTACCTGTTGAGGCTCTACCAGTACTTCCATGTACTGATTAGTGACCTCTACCAGATCTCCGTCTATCGTCTCAACTGTAACGAGAATTTCCTCATTGACAACGTCAGTGAGGATTTGTTCAGTCTCTATGTTAATGTATGTGTCAGTCATCGCTTCTCCGCGCTAGGGAATCACTGTGTAGGTCTGACTGATTGTGAGTACACCGTTCAGTGGTCGCTTGGTTTCGAGTGGGTCTCCACCAATCTCAATGAGTATGTCATACCCTAAAGAGAAGACCTTCAGCAATGAAGTGTCAGACGGCCAGAACAACATTGAGAACCTACCTGCTGGACCATCCTCGATCACTATCCTTCCATTGACAGTTGATAGATTGATCAGGACGTCGCCTCCGT
>Ga0102829_1000458_pt1 | contig 12403 bp, 26 predicted proteins | sample ColrivemetaGS575_FD_84510 | JGI IMG/M metagenome (GOLD analysis project Ga0102829, IMG submission 84510) | Estuarine microbial communities from the Columbia River estuary - Freshwater metaG S.575 | ecosystem: Environmental > Aquatic > Marine > Intertidal zone > Estuary | place: USA: Columbia... | reverse complement strand
TTAAATTCATGGGAGAAATTAAAAACCATAACGAATTTAGAGGCGTTAAATCAACACTACTATCAATACCAAATAAACTAAAATAATATTGAAAAAATCAACATATAACTATGATAGCAAAGGTCACTACCATGGATATCAAGAATGGTATTGGACAACAACTAATCAACTTAGATTTAGAGGTTGTCATAAACATGGTATGAGAATACATTATAATGAATTACATCATTATAATAAACAAACCAACTTCTTTATAACATAATTGAATCCTATAATTTATTTTAGTATATTTGTAACATGAAACAAAATAAATTATGGAAGATAATAAAAATAACCCAAAATTAAGTATAAGTGAGTATGAATGGGAAGGTGAAATAGAATATACCTATGAAATAATAGGTTATAATGTTTATTTTTCTAAAGTAGGTTTTAAAACTTACGAAGATGCACAAAAAGAAGGTAAGGAAAAACTTAGTGAATATGTTTTATAACGGTTGGAAATATAAAACGTTGCAACACTGAAGTAAATAAATTAAACAAATTAATATGAAAAAGATAAAATATATAGAACCTAATAACTCTATCTTTGGTAAGTTTTTTCGGTTATTTTTTGCTATTGAGTTGAATACTAAATTTAAAGAAGGAACATTTCATCAAAGAGGTTATTCAGGGAAACAGAAAAATGACTCACACGATATTATAATCGTTGAAAAAAAAGATGGTGTTGTTATAACAATACCAAATAAAGAAAAATATTATAAATTTATAAATTAAACTATTATGGAAAACGAAAAAAGTTACAGAGGAATGTTGGTGGAAGTTATTGTAAAATCTTTCATCGAAGAAAACACATTTGAACCAGTAGATGGTTTAAAAGAAATTTTACAAAAACGATTAAACTCAAATTTGAGATTCGAAACTAACGTATCTGAGGTAGAAAATAAAAACGAACACACTTTTGGTAAAATTTCTTTTGAGGATGAAAATGGTGTGGTAAGAATAATAGATTTTACAATAACTGGTAGTTCGGTGGTTGTTTAAAATATTACACGTAACTGTCGATGATAAACAATCGTTTTAATGTTGTTTATCATTTGTTAGGGTTTGTCATTAATTTGTTTTACCTTTGTAAAAAATAAAATTATGGAAAAGACAAAAGGACAATTATGAAACAAAATAAATCTAATGAATACACAGAATGGTCTAACCATCTTGGTATATGGTATAGAGGTAACTTTAAAAGTACATCACCAATAGGTTACCATGAAGCTAATTGGTTTGCCAGTATTGGTTTAGTAGGAACTGAAGTGTGTTTTTATATAAAATAACATGAATACTACCATTGGTCAAGAAGATACTATAGTAGAATTCCATATAAGATAACATGAACAAAGATATAATAACATACAACAACAATGGTCAACCACATGGTTATATAATATTATATTACCAGAATGGTAATATAAACTATAGAGGAACTTATAAAAATGGTAAAGAAATTGGTTATGAAGAATGGTATTACAAAAAACAAACTAACTTCTATATAAGATAACAATGAGCAAATCAATATATAAATATGACAGCAAAGGTCAAGTACATGGTTACGCTGAAGAATACGATAATATCGGTCTATGGTGTAGATGCACCTATAACCATGGTAGAGAAATTGGTTACGAAGAAGTAAACCTAAAAGATAACCATACACTAGGTCAAGAAGGTACTGAAGTTAACTTCCATATAAGATAATATGAAAACAATAAATACCAAACCCATGGATATCAAGAATGGTATACACCTTTTACTAATAAACAAAACAATAATAAACAAAAACAATAAATACCAAACCCATGGATATCAAGAATGGTATACACCTTTTACTAATAAACTTAGATTTAGAGGTGAATATAATAATGGTAAAGTAATAGCCTATCATGAATACCATGGCAGTATAAAAACATTATTCTATATAAAATAACATGAACAAAGAAATAAGAAACATAAACAGCAAAGATGAATTGCATGGATATCAAACAAGATATCTTATTGGTATAAAAGATACATTATTAGTAAGAACCAATACGCGTAATAATAAAATAATTGGTTATCATGAATACCATGGAGATAATAAACAAACAACATACTATCACATAATATGAAACAAGATATAATAACCAGAAATACCAGAAATAGCAAAGGTCAATACCATGGTTACCAAGAATGGTATAATCTTATTGATGTGCTAAGATTTAGAGGCAACTGGAAAAATGGTAGTAGAATTGGTTATAGTGATTGGCATAATACCAAAGAAACATTATATCATATAAGATAACATATATACACAATTGTGTACATAATAACAACAAACAAAACATTATCAATGAAAAACATAAACATTATACCAATAAACTCAAAAGGTCAAAGACATGGATATTGTATTGTACACGTATCTAAAACATATATGTTCAGAGGCACATATAAGAATAACCTTCCAATAGGATACATAGAATACCACCGACAACAAAAAACAACATACCATATAATATGAAACTAATTAACTCTTTTAAACTACTCCATCCATACCAAGAATACCCAACTATGTACTCCAAGATTGATGATGGTAGATACTTTAAAACAATATTAGACACACAACAAAATATGAACCATATAGAAATAACTCTAACAGAATACGCATCTGCTTATGCTAACTTCCTTACACAATCTCTGGATAATAATACATAAAAATATATACACAATTGTGTACACGCCTTGCGTGACAGCAACAAAGTTGCCTACATCATATCCACATATATACATAAGAATATATATGACTTTTATATATCATTGATATACAAAAACATATAGAAATCGTGGTCTAAAACGTACCTTGTTGCTCACGTGGTAATTCTAATGCGTTTTTAGTGATAAAAACGGCTGTTGTGGTAAAAAGTGGTAAATTGTGTAGAATACTATACACAAAAAATGGTAAATACAATATCGTATGACATATTTGAGTATATGACATAGATATAACATAGATATAATGATGTGATAATACATAGAAATTCCATATAGGAAAAGTCTTGAAATATCATGAAAAACTTTATACTATCTTCAAATTCTCTACCACTTTTTCCCACCAAATTTTTGAGCATACCTATCCACCCCCATATATACACAAATGTGTACACAGATTCCACTCCAGAGCCATAGGATGTTTCACGTGGAACATATACAAGAATACAACAACGTTCCGATAGAAACATTGCAGATACATAGAAATAACAATATGCTCACGTTAATAAACGCAAGTGCATAAGTTACCCATATCATAAGGTATATGAATTCACACCACATCGCATATCGCAAGGTGCAAGGATACGTCAGCCAAAGAAGTTGACCAAGGTTTATATAATACAATACTAACTACGCATAGGCATATCAATTTAGGTTAAACAATAATAATTGCAAAGATAATAAATCATTTCCAATATACCAAACTTTTTCATAGTTTATAATCATTCTAAATAAGCCACCATAAAAAACTTTCTTGTAGGTCGGAGTATACCTCTCGATACCTTGAGAGTATCGACTTGCCTTGACGGATAAGGCAGTACAAAGGTACAAAATCTTTTTCGATTACACAAGCATTTTCACTATTTATAATCATTCTAAATAAGACAACTATAAAGCAAGTTGGAGTATACCTCCCGACATTGGTATATTGTCGTCTTATCTTGCTATCGATAGTATAAAGGTCGTAATAATAATTGATATAAACAAGCAATATGGAAAAAACTTTTTTTTTATTTATTTTTATAATAGTGCTTGCATATTAAAATAATCCTGGTATCTTTGTTGTCGTAGCGATGTTGCTACCAACTAAAAAGACCAAGTATTATGAATTACACAAAAACAAACAATTTACTATCCACTAATAATAGTAAAACTATTAAAGGGGAAAAATTAGGATATATGACTTATATCTTATATCTAGCACCGCACACGCAAAATAGCAAAGGTATTAATCTTTGTAGTCATGCAAGTAAGGGATGTGCAAAGGCGTGTTTATTTGGTAGTGGTGCGGCACGTTTCGATAGTGTTCAATTAGGTAAAACAAATAAAACTGAATGGTTTTTAGATAATAGAGTTGAATTCCTTGAAAAGTTGGATAAAGAAATTATTGCTATTAAAAAGAAAGCAATACACAAAGATACTGAAAATGTATTGATACCAACTATACGTTTAAATGGTACGTCGGATATTGCATGGGAAAAGTTTAAGATACGTGACAATAAAAATATATTTGACTTGCATAGTGATATACAATTTTATGACTACACAAAAAATCATGTTCGTTTTGAAAAACAATTACCAACAAATTATCATTTGACTTTTTCAATGAGTGAAGACAATAAAGATAAGTCATTGGAATTACTTTCTAAAGGTCACAATGTTGCTATGGTGTTTGGTATTAAAAACGAAAAACAATTACCTAGTCACTACCAAGGTTATAAAGTTATTAATGGAGATAAAGATGATTTACGTTTCCTAGATGATAAAAATGTTATTGTAGGTTTGAAGTATAAACTTTTAACTGGCAAAGGCTCTAAAGGTAAAAATGACTACTTAGACAATGACTTTATAATAAAGTTAGAATCTAGTATACCTAGAGAGAGTATCGTTGCTTAAAACGTCTTAAATTAAGTCCTAGAAATATACTAGGACTTTTTTTTGTTATATAGTAAAAAAAAGTTTGTTGTAGGTTGGAGTATACCTCCCGATACTTTTAGAGTATCGTCTTATCTTGTCATCGATAGTGTAAAGGTCGTAATAATAATTGATATAAACAAGCAATAATAAAAAAAGATTTATTTTTTTTTATAGTGTTTTATATGGGAATTATTTATATATTTGTGGAGTGATAATGTTGTCACAATTAAACTTTGAGTTATGTTTAAATTAAGTTCAAAAGCAAAAACATTGATTGAGGGGTATTATATAGAGTGTCCCGATAATTATTCATTTGAAAAGTCATGTGATTATGTTGTCAATAAATTAATTGATAAGCATGATTTTGTTGATGCACCTATATTATATCGTGCTGTATATAATTTCATGTGTTTAATACATGATTTAGTATAGTGAAAAAAAAAAATAAACTTTTTTATATAAAACACTAGGAAATATAAAAAGTTTATTTATCTTTGTAATCAGATAACCAATTAATAATTTTTAAACCTAAGTATTATGAAAGCAAGAGTATCAGAAATCTTAAAAGCGAATGATTTAGATTTCACAATTCAGAAAGAAATTTTATTTGACAACAATGGTCGTAAAACACCTTATTTCGGTTTGTTTAATAGTAAAACAGACGAGTGTATCAACACAGTTAAAGATTCTTATGTAGTATCACAAAACGATGAGATTGTTGAGTTGGTATTACGTGGTATGGAATCTTTTGGTAGTGATTTACAAGTAACCAAAGCAGGTTCGCTTAATGGTGGTCGCAAGGTATTTATTCAGTTAGCAATAGAGGGTGACGGAGTTGTCGCAAACGATAGAATTAAACGTTACGTAACTATCTTGGATAGCAATGACGGAAGTACAAGTTTGAGTATTGGTATTGGAGATTTAACTATGAGTTGCTCTAATCAATTTGCTAAGTTTTATAAGCAAGGTGAAGCGAAGTTTAGACATAGTGCTTCATTAACACAAAAGTTAAAAACTATCCCTAGTTTAATTGAATTGGCATTGGCACAATCATTAAGACAAATTGAATTATACAATCGTTTTGCTAGCACATCTATCACACGTGATTTGGCACATCAAATGGTTAAACACGTTTTAGGATACGATAGAGAGTTTACATCCATGGATGAATTATCTAGCAAGTCAACACGTTCAATCAATGTAATGGATAAGTTATATAATCACATTGATAGAGAGATTGAGGGGAAAGGGTTATCACTATGGGGATTACATAGTGGCATCACTAGTTACACAACGCATGAGATAAGCGTTCCTAATAGAGATAACGCACGAATTGAGAGTGTTTTGAATGGTAGTGCATATAAGATGAATCAAAGTTCATTAGAGTTCGTTACACGTGAGAGTGGAGTGTTGGTAATGGCATAAAAAAAAGTTTATAGTTATCCAATCTATGTTATTGTAGATTGGATAATTATTCTTATATTTGTTGAAACAATTAAAAACTAGAAATTATGGGGCGTTATTTTACGGGCGACATCGAGGGCAAATTTTGGTTCGCAGTACAATCATCGGATTGTGCAGATAGGTTTGGAGTACAAGGATACCAACCCGAAGTATTGAAGTATTGGTTTAGTGAAGAAGACCTAGAGGGTGTGGAACAAGAAATTGCAAACATCGAAACCAAGTTAGGTGACAAGTTAAAAGTAATAGATGATTTCTTTGCAAGTAGAGATAGTTACAATGATGAAATGTTATTGGAGATTGGTATATCAAAACAAGACTTGTCAGAGTATGCTGATTTAGGTATGGGGAAAAAGATACGTGATTGTATCATTGAAAATGGGCAATGCGAATTTGAAGCAGAGTGTTAATAAATCAATCCCTACCAATTAGGTAGGGATTTTTTTGGTTATATAAAAAAAAAGTATAAGATAGGTTGGAGTATACCTCCCGACATTGGATTGTTGTCGTCTTATCTTGCTATCGATAATCAAAGATACAAAATCATTTTCATTCCACAATGGATTTATGTAAAAATAATTTTATTTTTTTTTCAGATGCTAACTATGGTGTGTTGTGGGGATTAAATTGATATGGTATATTTGTTGTATAACTTTAAAACAATATATTATGAGAACAAAAAAAGTATACATTGTACAATACAATGATTGTTACGGAAATGGAAGTGACAAGAAGTTAGAAGTAGTACTTGAAAGCAAAGATGATTTTGCAAGCTGGCTGGAGCAACACAATGATAATCGAAGAATGGATTATATTAGTGATGATGACTTTATTAAGGAAAATGAAGAAGAATTTGATTTAATACCTATTGATATGTTTGACTTTAATATTGATAGATTTTGTTGTGACAATTGTGGTGGTGGTTTTACACGTGATGAAATGGACTTTGGGGAAGATAGTGATTTATGTGTTGATTGTGCTAGATAAAATAATTTAATTATTTTTATATAAGATAGTGTGAAATCAAAAAAGATTTATTATCTTTGATGAAACAATTAAAAACTAGAAACTATGAAAACTTTGAGAGGAACATTTGACAACTTGGTATCTACTATGAAAAGATATGACTTATACCAAAAAGATGACGAGGTTGATTTCGAATTGAATGAGTTATCTAATCTTATAGATGAGGTAGAAAAACGTATGGTATGTATTGAGAAGAGTGCAGAAGAAATCAATGAAGCAATTGGTAGGTATACGGAACGTGTTGACAATAACGAAACCTTTGTGATGAGTATTACCGACCATGATAGCATTATGCGAGGTAGCCACGATATTGAGATTGCCTTGGATTTGAAAGAAACTGAATGTATTGATAATAATTGGTATGGTTTGTTTGCACCCAAGGATGAGGAAGAAATTGTTCCACGTGAAACAATTATTCTGATACCAAAAGATAGTATTGTTGAGTGGAAAGAACCAAGACTATATTATAATGCTAAAGTTGGTGCAAAAGCAAAAGTAATACAAGACTATACAACGGAACACGAAAGTGACGATAATTATTTGATAGTTGAATGGTTGGATGAAAAAGCGAATGAGCAACAAAGTGGTGGATATGAAAGGGATTGTTTTAAAGAAGAATTTGACCAACCAAGTGTACCAACTTTTTTATGTCATTCAGATGATATACATAGTGTTGTAAAAGATGTTATATCAAAGTTGAAAGATGTTCAAGTTGATGGAGAAACAATGGATTACATTGTAAAGCAATTAGGATTTGAGGAGTATTTGTTAAGGTCACTTGTAATGAAAGCAGACTTCAAAGATACCAAGGATTTGTTGAGAGAGAAATTTGAATTAGAACTATAAAATAAAATTAAAAAGATTGGATAGATGTTATTGTTTATCCAATCTTTATTCTTATATTTGTAAAACAAAACCAATTAAAAACTTAGAAATTATGAATGCACAAGAATTATTAGACTTTTTATTAGAGTTGCAAGAAACTACAAATTTATCTGATGTAAATTTACATTATAGATTTGATTACGATACCGATGCTGATATGATTGTTTCAGTTGAAGAGTATGCGTTTGATGAAGAAACCAATAGTACAATAACTGATATTGTATTTGTAACTGACAACCAAGATAAGTAATATGGAGAAGAAATTTTTAGGTTGTGTTGAGAGAACATCGCAACCATACGACAAAATATTGGTATTTGCATTTTGGAATGAAAACGCAAAGGATTACGAAATGGGTAGTGGTTATCTTATTGAGTTTTATGACCGAGAAGGATTGGTTGTTACTTGTGAGTTATTTGATGATGACCACGTGTACCGAGAATTAAAACATAGAGGATTTAAGAAATCTTTTATCAAAGTTATCTTATCAATGTTGTAAAAATAATTGGGTTGGTGCATTGCCAATCCAATTATTATGTTTATCTTTGAATACACCAATTAAACCTAGAAGTTATGACAACAAGAAAATTAGACCGAGATGAATTGAGATATATTTCAATCGAGATTGTCAACGAATTAATATCGTTAGGTTACGTTCCCGATTGTACTGATACCGATGATGAAAGTGAGTTCAACGTACAAGATGTGATAGTACGTATCTTAAAATCTGAAAAATTACGTAAGAAAGTTCCCAAGGTATAACTTTGGGATAAGTCTTGAAAAGTTACCAACATATGATTGTTGTAACTTTTTTGCTATATGTAAAAAAAACATAAGGTAGGTTGGAGTATACCTCCCGAACACTTGTGATGGTCGTCTTATCTTGCTATCGATAATCAAAGATAAGAATAATATTTGGTTCTACAATGGATTATATTAAAAAAGATTTATTTTTTTTATTTTATTTTTATAGTGTTTTATTTAAAAAAACCTGGTATATTTGTAAGGTAAACCAATTAACAAACCAAGTTATGAAACGAATCAAAGTAAGATTTAATTTAGGGAGAGGAAAGAACTTCATGAAATGGAAAGTTCAATACCCTAATGGTGCAGTTGAATACTATACGCCTAGTGAGGTTCAATTAGTGATGAAAGGTTGTCAGTTAAGAAACCACAAAGGAGTTGCTAAAAAGATATTTGATGGTGGTAATAAGACCGTTTGTGCGTGGGTGTTATGTGATGATATTGTTATTAGCACAAATAAGTTTTTACAACTTGATACCTATTGTCATAAATTCAAATATAATCCAAGGGTTCAACCTAATTGGTTGCTGGGTGGAGAGGTTGTGGATAACAATCATTATGATACAATAGGTAGTGTAGATTGTGGATTGTATTTAATTTAAAACTATATAAAAATAATTGGGTTGATGTTATTGTCAATCCAATTATTATACTTACATTTACATATAGAAACCAATTAAAACTATAAACCATGAACACAATTCAAAACATTTTAAGAACTACTGAATTTGAGAGCAGTTCAGTAAAGACACAACAATTCAAAGACTTTGTATCAAAGTTCAGAAGTGCGTTTAAAAAAGAAATGAAGTCAGTTGGAGTAACTGATGTAACATTTAGTGTTGGACACTTTGAGATTAGTGGATTCTTTTCTTATAATGGACAAACGTATTATTTCTCTTTATCTGATGTAAGAGGTATGAACTATGTACAAGGTAGTATTGCTATGATGTATAGAACGGCAGAACACACAAAAGATTATAGTGGTGGTTCAAACCAATGGGTTACTATTGGTGATGGAATGGCAAAAACTATGTTATCAATAAGATAAAAAAGTTTAAAAATAATTGGGTAGATGTATTGTTTATCCAATTATTATTCTTACATTTACATTATAAACCAATTAAAACCTAGAAATTATGTCAAGCAAAAACTTAAACAAAGATTTAGAGCAATTAGAAAAACAAGTTTACAACTACTTTAGTGAATTGTTGGAGAAACAAGGAGAAATTGTTATCTTTGATGAATTAGATTTAGAACACGAAACACCAGATGATTATTTAGAAATGCGTAACGATATTACGGGGAACGTATTTGATGTCCACCCACTCAAAGTAAGTAACAATGGAATACTTGTTGTTGAAGCTGATGGTAGTTTTAGAAGACACTTGATTAAGTTGTCAGATTTATCAAGCACACAAGACAAAATTACCCTTATAGAACTAATGGAAAATAGTTTATAAAAAACTTTAAAATAATCCAATTTATGTATTGTGGATTGGATTATTTTACTTAACTTAGTATTCAATTAGAAACCCAATTAAAAATCCAAAGATTATGTCAACAACTGAAGAATTGATTATAAAACGCATTGAAGGAGCGATGCGAGGATTACGTTTAGGAACTAAAAAACTAGAGGATTTAAACGTAAATCCTTTGTTAGATAGACTTAATACATTGAATAAGTTTACCTATAAAGAAATGGATGAGAAGTTCGAAAAAGCCGTGAATGATTATCGAAACAAATTAGATAAACAAAAAGCAAAAAAAGTTTGGTAGATTAAAATATTATGCTTAACTTAGCATTCAGAAACCAATTAAAACCTAGAACTTATGAGTACAAATGCAAGTATTTCAATTCAATTGAATAAGAAAGAAAAAAGTGGTAAATCCATTTATAACCATTGGGATGGTTATCCTGATTTTGTAGGTGTAAGATTGCTAAACTTTTACAATACAGAAGAGAAAGTAAAAGAGTTGATTGAAATGGGTAACGTATCCATATTAGGTGAATGTATCGGAAGTAAAACAAACTTTGATGGATTCAATTCACAAGAATCAAACCAATGTTTATTTTATGGTCGTGACCGAGGGGATGAAGACGAAAAACCTATTGATTACAAAGGGGATGTTTCTAGGTACGAATGGAATTACCTATTCAAAGATGGAAAATGGTATGTGGCAAAATACGATGGTAGATTCACAAAAATGACTATTGAAAAATGTTTAAATAAATATTAAAAAAAATTAGGTAGTGACCTAAAAAATCACTACCTTTGTTTACCAACAACAAAAGACCATGATGACCGAGCCAAGCAGTAGAGATATGTGGTTGTGTGTTATCCCGAAAACACTCTTTTAGTTGGTTAGTCTATAATGCGTGTGGTTACCATTATAGGTGGAAATGAGAGATAGCAATATCTCTCTTTTTTTGTTTATACCAATATAATTTATATAAATAAGTTGGAGTATACTTCCCGATACCTTTTGAATATCGTCTTATCGTTTGCCTTTCGATAATCAAAGATAAGAATAATATTTGGTTCTACAATGAGTTTATGTAAAATAATATAAAAAAAATAATTAACATAAAAAATTAGGTTATGAACAAAATTATATTTACATTTGTTCATATCAATTAAAAACCTAATGTTATGGAAATTCAAGAATTTAAAACCTTTGCAAAAGTATTTGTAGGATTATGTGTTGTTAAATTTATCTTTACACACGATTTTAAGACCTCTGATGAGGTTAAACCTATTGAAGTAACCAAGACTATCAATAAAGAATTTAAACGCAACACAAACAAGATATGCAAAGTTGTGGTAACTATGTATAATGCAGTTGAAGGGCAATGTGATTCAGACCCATATACAACAGCCAGTATGCGAGTTATCAATCCAAAAAAAGCAACTGAGCATAAATGGATTGCAATGAGCCGAAACCTATTAAAAAGATGGAAAGGCAAGTTTGATTACGGACAGCAAGTTAGATTGGTTGGATGTGGAAAGAAAGATGGTGTTTATACCATAGTAGACTGTATGAATAAAAGATACGTGAATAGAGTTGATATACTTGAAACACAAGGTGTTCCGTTGTATAAGTATAAAAATGTAAAAATAATTCGTGTATAGTGTTGTATATTGAATTATTATTCTTACATTTGTTCATATCAATTAAACCTAGAAACCATGAGCAATTTTAAACCACAAGTAACGTATATGACTGATAGTAGTTTACACGATTACAAAGTAGAAAGATTTCGAGTAACAAGTCCAAACGTAACCAAGTCATTCAAGACGTATGCTGAATTAAAGAAAGCATTGAAAGACTATATATTGGATAACCATATTGGTGATGATGCAGTTTTTGTTTCACGTAGTAGACGTGGAGAATGGGGAGAATGGTACGAAAAATGGACAAAAGTAAATGGAGTGCCAACAATAATAAAACAAGGTTGGCAATAACTTGCATAATTGAAAATTTATATTTACATTTGTTAAACAATAAACAACTAGAAAC
>Ga0102829_1000452_pt1 | contig 12503 bp, 8 predicted proteins | sample ColrivemetaGS575_FD_84510 | JGI IMG/M metagenome (GOLD analysis project Ga0102829, IMG submission 84510) | Estuarine microbial communities from the Columbia River estuary - Freshwater metaG S.575 | ecosystem: Environmental > Aquatic > Marine > Intertidal zone > Estuary | place: USA: Columbia... | reverse complement strand
GAGCAGGTGTTTAAAAATTCTTTAACTACCCTTCCAATGGGAGGTGGTAAAGGGGGGTCTGACTTTGACCCTAAAGGAAAATCAGACGACGAAGTCATGCGTTTTTGCCATGCTTTTATGTTGGAGCTCAACCGTCATATTGGTCCAAATACAGATGTACCTGCTGGAGATATTGGTGTTGGTGCTAGAGAAATTGGTTTCTTGTTTGGTATGTATAAAAAGATACGCAACGAGTTTACAGGGGTGCTTACAGGTAAAGGACGCTCTTGGGGAGGGTCATTAATTAGGCCTGAGGCAACAGGTTATGGAACAGTGTATTTTGCACAGAGCATGTTACAGACTAGCGGCAATGATTTTTCAGGAAAAAAAGTGGTTATTTCTGGTTCAGGAAATGTGGCGCAATACGCTGCAGAGAAAGCCATTCAATTAGGGGCTACTGTCCTGACTTTATCGGATTCTAAAGGATTTATTCACGACCCAGAGGGAATAGATGCAGAAAAATTGGCTTTTGTAATGGACCTTAAAAACAACCAGAGGGCCAGAATTTCAGCTTATATTAATACCTATCCTAATGCTAGCTATCACGAAGGGGAGACACCCTGGGGTGTTGCCTGTGATATTGCGCTGCCATGTGCGACTCAAAATGAGTTGGATGGCCAGGATGCAGAAAAATTAATAGCCAACGGATGTCTTTGTGTTGCAGAGGGGGCTAATATGCCTTCTACTCCTGAAGCCATTCATGCTTTTCATGAGGCTAAAATTTTATTTGCCCCAGGAAAGGCATCTAACGCTGGCGGTGTAGCTACTTCTGGATTAGAAATGTCTCAGAATTCATTGAGAATTAGCTGGACTAGAGAAGAGGTAGATGAGCGCTTAAAAGCCATTATGTCGGACATTCACGATTCTTGTATTGCCTATGGAAAAGAAGCAGACGGCTATTGTAATTATGTAAAAGGAGCCAATATTGCTGGATTTGTTAAGGTAGCAGACGCTATGTTGGCGCAGGGCGTGATTTAAAACTGTTTTTTCAATTAATATTAAAGCCTTTTCTCTTGTTAGAGAAAAGGCTTTTTTTATTTTTACATCCATGCAGCAAACCACTAAAGCGATTGTTTTAAAAACGATTAAGTATGGAGACAACAGCTTAATTGTTAAGTTGTATACGGCGTCTAGTGGCTTAAAGTCCTATATGCTCAACGGAGTATTGAGCAGGAAAAAAGGAAAGTTCAACAAGGCCCATTTTTTGCCTTTAAGTCAATTAGAAATTGTTGCCCAACACAGGGATAAGGGTAATTTAGAAAGATTAATTGAAGCCAAATTGTCTTATCCCTATCAGAGCGCACATACCCATATGGCCAAAAATGCCATTGTACTGTTTTTATCTGAGTTTTTATCCAATGCCATTCAAGAAGAAACAGAGAATAAGGAATTGTTTTCATTTATTGAAACGGCTTTACAATGGCTAGATAATGAAGATCAAATAGCCAATTTTCACCTATTTTTTCTCGTAGAAATCAGCAAGTATTTTGGATTTTATCCCTCTGATAATCATATGGATAGCCCATATTTTGATCTAGTAGAAGGAGACTTTTGTTCCCATGCAGGCTTGAATCCCCATATGGGCGAACCTGAAATTTCTTTTTTTAAATCTATATTAGGCATAAATTTTGATAAGTTAAATGATATTAAAATGTCTCAAAAAAGTAGGCGAGAACTTATATCGCATTTAATGGTTTATTACCAGCACCATTTAGATGGATTTAAAACACCAAAATCAATACACATACTCAATGAAGTATTTTCTTAAACTAATATATGTGACAGTCATTGGGTGCCTTCCTTTATTTTCAATAGCGCAAGAAGTCTTTGTGTATGACGCAGATACAAAAGAACCTCTGGCAGGTGTATTGGTGTACAACAAAGATCAATCCATACGTTTTCTTACAGCGCTAGACGGGCGTTGTGTATTAAATGGGTATTCCGCAAAAGAGACCTTATATATTAACCATTCCTCATATATTGAATATAGAACCAATGTAAAACAGTGGGTGCAAAGGGGCCGTGTGGTTTATTTGCAGCGCAATGCTTTCGAGTTAGATGAGGTGGTGATGTCTGTGTCTAAATGGGAACAGCAGCGAAAAGATGTACCACAGAAGATTGTTGGTATAAATGCACAAAGCATTGCATTTAACCAGCCCCAAACGGCGGCAGACATGCTCCAGCAAACAGGCAAAGTCTACGTCCAGAAAAGTCAATTAGGCGGAGGAAGCCCTATGTTCAGGGGTTTTGCAGCAAACAGACTGTTGCTTTCTGTAGACGGGGTGAGAATGAACAATGCTATTTTTAGAGGAGGAAATTTACAAAATAGTATTGCTGTAGATCCCTTTAGTATAAAAAACACGGAGGTGATTTTTGGCTCTGGATCTGTTATTTATGGTAGTGACGCCATAGGTGGTGTGGTGCATTATTATACAAAGGAACCACAATTGAGCAAAAATGAGACTACAACATACTCCGGAAATGCCCAATATAGGTATTCGAGTGCCAACCAAGAGCGGACAGCCCATCTAGACCTTAGTGTAGGAACAGAAAAGTGGGGTTTTTTAAGCAGTATAACGCACAGTAATTTTGAAGATTTACAAATGGGTAAAAACGGCCCAGAGGCATACTTGAGACCTCAATTTGTATTACAAGGTGGCGGAGCAGACCTACTGGTAGACAATCCCAATCCAAGGCTTCAAAATCCCACAGGTTACAATCAGATAAACAGTTTGCAGAAAGTACGGTATAAAGCAGATGAAAACCTTGAATTCCAGTTGGGCGTTTACTTTTCTGAGACCTCTCATTTCGCCAGATACGACCGTCTCACAAGACCAGATAATGCAGGTACTGGACTACGCTCCGCAGTTTGGGATTACGGCCCACAAAAATGGTTTATGACCAATTTTAATATCTCTCATGCCCCCTTAAATACATTTTATGAGGGACTTAAATTTACAGCGGCATACCAGCGCTTTAATGAAAGCCGCTTTGACAGAGACTTTGGAGCGGTTTCTCTTTTCGGTACTGAGGAAAAAGTAGACGCAATATCATTTAACCTTGACATAGAACACAAAAAGACAGGCGCCTTTAGGTTATTTTATGGGGCTGAATATGTAGGGAATAAAGTGTACTCAAAGGGATCTGAAAACATAGTGAGCAGCAACATGATTTTACCAGCCGCTTCTAGGTATCCAGATAATGCGCTGTGGCGTTCCGCTGCATTGTATTTAAACAGCACTTTTGAGGCTTCTGAAAATTTTAAATTTTTAGGTGGTATTCGCTATACTCATGTTTGGGTAAATGCCTCTTTTGACAATGAATTTTATGATTTCCCTTTTGAAAAGGCAGACCTAAATACAGCTGCTTTAACAGGAAGCTTAGGTTGGAGTTGGTTTGTGGCGGAAGATTTTCAAGTGAGTTGGAATGCTACTACAGGATTTAGGGCCCCTAATATTGACGACATTGGAAAGGTTTTTGATTCAGAACCAGGGTCTGTTGTAGTGCCAAACCCAGCTTTGAAACCAGAATATGCATATGGAACAGAAATAGGCCTAAAAAAGAATTTTTCAGATAAAGTAGTTTGGAGACTTGCAGGGTATTACACCCATCTAAAAGCCGCCTTAGTGCGAAGAAATTTTGCCTTAAACGGTCAGTCTCAAATAGTATATCAGGGTGTTTTAAGTCAGGTTCAAGCAGTTCAAAACGCTGCAAATGCCTATGTATACGGTTGGGAAATAGGGGCAGATTTTATGCTGAGTCCCTACTTGTCATTTGCGGCAAATTACAGTTATATTAAAGGCACAGAGGAAGAAGACAATGGGGCGCTATCTCCAGGCAGGCATGTGGCACCTTCTTTTGGAGACCTACAGCTGCTTTATAAAAATTCCAGGTTTAAAGCAAGTATATTGCTCAATTTTAATAGAGAAATAAGTGCAGATCAGCTGGCTGTATCAGAACAATCAAAAAGCTATATGTATGCTTTAGACCGCTTTGGGAATCCATACAGCCCCTCATGGCACAGCCTTAATTTCAGGTCCCAATACACCTTGACCAATGCCGTTACAACTTTTTTGGCTTGGGAGAATATCACCAATCAGTTGTACAGGACGTATGCTTCTGGCTTAAGTGCTCCAGGGAGCAACCTTATTCTGGGCGCTAGTTACCAATTTTAAAGGGTTTGTATTGTTTTTTAAGGGCCAGTATCTACCGCATTTTTAACATCCCTTTAAAATGAGGATGGTTTCGTTCTAATTGCTTAATTTTGCCCCTTTCATACCGCATACAAGACCTTAATACTATGAAGTTTGCAGAATATAAAGGATTAGATTTGCCTGGTATTTCCAAAGCTGTTTTACAGGAATGGAAAGACAAAGAGGTATTCCAAAAAAGCGTGGAGCAACGAGAAGGGCAACCTTCTTATGTGTTTTTTGAAGGGCCGCCGTCGGCCAACGGCATGCCTGGAATTCACCATGCAATGGCTAGAACGATCAAGGATATTTTTCCTAGATACAAGACCATGAAGGGTTTTCAGGTAAAGCGGAAAGCAGGTTGGGACACCCACGGTTTGCCTATTGAATTGGGTGTAGAAAAAGCCTTGGGAATTACCAAAGAAGACATTGGCACTAAGATATCTGTAGAAGATTATAACAAAGCTTGTAGAGCCGCTGTGATGCGCTACACCGATGTGTGGAACGACATGACAGATAAAATAGGCTATTGGGTAGATATGGAAAACCCTTATATTACCTATGAGCCAAAATACATGGAGTCTGTTTGGTGGTTGTTGAAAGAAATATACAAGAAAGGCCTAATCTATAAGGGATATACCATTCAACCTTATTCTCCTAAAGCTGGTACAGGATTGAGTTCACACGAGTTGAACCAGCCAGGCACCTATCAGGATGTGACAGATACCACAGTAACGGCACAGTTTAAAGCCATAGAAGAGACCCTACCAAGGGGCTTACAATCTTTAGACGCACCTTTATATTTCTTGGCATGGACCACTACCCCTTGGACCCTTCCGAGCAACACTGCTTTAACCGTAGGCCCTAAAATTGACTATGTTTTGGTGCGTACTTTTAATCAGTACACCTTTGAACCTATGCATGTATTGCTCGCCAAATCATTGGTAGGAAAGCAATTTGCAGGAAAGTTTGTAGCAGTGGAAAGTAAAGAAGCCATTCAACAATACAACAAAGAAGACAAGAAAATACCTTATTTGGTTTTAGCGTCTTTTAAAGGGGCAGACCTTATCGGTGTCACATACGAACAACTCATGACTGGTGTATTGCCTTGTGATCATCCTGAAAATGCTTTTAGAGTGATTGGAGGAGATTTTGTGACCACAGAAGATGGAACCGGTATTGTGCATACGGCCCCCACTTTTGGTGCAGACGACGCCTTGGTAGCCAAACAAGCTAGCCCAGAAATCCCGCCAATGTTGGTTTTAGATTCAGCGGGCAACAAAGTGCCTCTAGTAGACCTACAAGGAAAGTTTAGACCTGAAGTTGCGGGCTTAGGAGGTAAGTATGTTAAAAATGAGTACTATCCGGAGGGAGAAGCGCCAGAACGTTCTGCAGATGTAGAAATTGCCATTAGACTCAAGGAGGAAAACAGGGCTTTTAAAGTAGAAAAATATGTGCATTCCTATCCAAATTGCTGGAGAACAGACAAGCCTATTTTATATTACCCCTTAGACTCTTGGTTTATTAAAATGACTGAAGTAAAGGATAAAATGGTGTCTTTGAACCAGGAAATTAACTGGAAGCCAAAAGCCACCGGTGAAGGTAGGTTTGGAAACTGGTTGGCCAACGCCAATGACTGGAACCTTTCTAGATCTAGATATTGGGGAATTCCATTGCCTATTTGGAGAACGGCAGACGGCAAAGAAGAAATCATGATTGGTTCTGTAGCAGAACTTAAAGAAGCCATTAAAGCTTCTGTTGCTGCTGGACTTATGTCTAAAGATATTTTTGAAGACTTTAAAGTAGGAGACTATTCAGCGGAGAATTACGCCACAATAGACCTTCATAAAAACATTGTAGACCAGGTGGTTTTAGTATCCAGCACTGGGGAACCAATGCACAGAGAATCAGACCTTATAGATGTCTGGTTTGACTCTGGATCTATGCCTTATGCCCAGTGGCACTACCCATTTGAGAACAAAGAACTCATAGATGAGAACAAGGCCTTCCCTGCAGATTTCATTGCAGAAGGCGTAGACCAAACAAGGGGGTGGTTTTACACCCTTCACGCTATTGCGACCATGGTTTTTGACAGGCCAGCCTATAAAAATGTAGTCTCTAATGGGATGGTATTAGACAAGGACGGAAAGAAAATGTCTAAGCGCCTTGGCAATGCGATTGATCCTTTTGAAACTATTGCGGCCCATGGGGCCGACGCCACGCGTTGGTATATGATCGCCAATGCAAATCCATGGGACAACCTAAAGTTTGACACAGAAGGGATTGTAGAGGTAAAGCGTAAGTTTTTTGGCACCCTGTACAATACCTATTCTTTCTTTAGTTTGTATGCCAACTTAGATCATTTTGACAACAGTGCTCCTCAGATTCCATTAGCAGACAGGCCAGAAATTGACCGTTGGGTGCTTTCCGAACTCAATAGTTTAATCATCAGGGTAGAAGCGGCCTATGAAACCTATGAGCCCACAAAAGCAGCGAGAGCCATCTCAGATTTTGTGCAAGAAAATTTAAGCAACTGGTATGTTCGTTTGTGTAGAAGGCGTTTTTGGAAAGGAGAATACGGACCAGATAAAATAGCCGCTTACCAAACATTGTATGAATGTCTCTTGGTGGTTTCTAAATTATCTGCACCTATTGCTCCATTTTTCATGGACAGACTTTATCTAGATTTGGCTGGCGTGTGTGACCCTAATGTAAAAGAAAGTGTTCATTTAGCGCAATTTCCAGAGGCCAATAGCGCTGTTATTGATTCAGATTTAGAGCGCAAAATGCAATTGGCTCAGCAAACTTGTTCGCTAGTTTTGTCTATTAGACAAAAAGAAAAAATTAAAGTAAGACAGCCCCTTCAGAAAATTATGGTGCCTGTTTCTGCCCTAGTAAAAGCAATAGATTTAAAAGCAGTTGCTTCACTTATTTTATCTGAAGTAAATGTAAAAGAATTAGAAATTTTGGCGGATTCTTCAGATATCTTGGTCAAACAGATCAAGCCTAATTTTAAGACTTTAGGTCCTAAATTTGGTCCTAAAATGAAAGCGGTTGCTACAGCGATACAATCCTTAACATCAAAAGATATTAACCAAATGGAGCTAAATGGCGCTATTGAGTTGCTTGTAGATGGGGATAAAATAGCTTTGGAGTTGTCTGATGTGGAGATCAGTTCTCAGGATATTGAAGGATGGTTGGTAGCTTCTTCAGGCGCATTAACAGTGGCTTTAGATGCTACAATTAGCCCTGAACTAAAAGCAGAAGGAATAGCGAGAGAGCTGGTCAATAGGATTCAAAACTTAAGAAAAGACAGTGGCTTTGAAGTCACGGACAAAATTGTTATTAAATTTCTAAAAGACCCCTTTATAGATTCGGCTTTATTAGATAATTTAGAATATATTAAAACAGAAACATTGGCGACAGAAATATTGGTAGAAACAACTCTAAACGAGGGACTTCCAATTGAATTTGATGAGGTACGCTCATTGTTATTTATTGAAAAACAAAACTAATATGGAAACAGATTTAAAAAACAGATATTCAGATAAAGATTTGGCAGAATTCAAGGTCCTTATCTCTGAGAAAATAGAGGTGGCTAAGTCTCATCTTGAACTTTTAAAGAGTTCATATATGAATGATGGAAACAATGGTACAGATGACACCTCTCCAACTTTCAAGGCTTTTGAAGAAGGCTCTGAGACCATGAGCAAAGAAGCTAATACCCAATTGGCTATTCGTCAAGAGAAATTTATCAGGGATTTAAAAAATGCCTTGCTTAGAATTGAGAATAAGACCTATGGCATATGCAGGGTAACGGGTAAACTAATCAACAAAGAAAGATTAAAGCTAGTCCCTCACGCGACCCTAAGTATTGAAGCTAAGAACATGCAAAAGTAGTCGTTATTGAAGGTTATATACACAGCGATACTTCTGGTGTTAGCCCTTCATTTATCCTGGTCTCAAAAGATATTATCTAAAGTTTTAGAAGACCCTTCTCTCACCCAAATCCATGTATTGGCCCAAGAAGTCAATACCTTACATTTAAAACCATCTTCCTCCAAGGAACTTCTTGTTTCAGCACGTTTAAATGGAGAGTACAGTCTCCATCAGATGATCGTGTTTACTAGAAAAGGAAATACCTTATTTATTGAACCAGACCTTTCAGCAACTTTTGAACTTCCCAATGACAAACTCAGTGCCCACAAAATATGGTCGGTTGATTTGGCTATTGAAATACCAACATATCTAGAAGTCTATATAGATGGAGGAAATACCCAAATAAATACTGAGGGTATTTTTGAGAAACTTCAGATCCAACTCAATGACGGATTGTGTGTTTTAAAAGAAGTAGGGAATCAAGTGCGGGTAAATACCATTAGAGCGCCTATTATTTTAAAGCAAAAAAAAGCCATTGTAAATGCTGAAACAACCTATGGAACGCTAATTTTACCCAGTGTTCCAAAGGGGCTTTCAGAGATTGTATTGCGGTCCATACACGGAGACATTAAAGTGGTTCCTCTAGACTAGTTTCATTTTAATAATAATGTTTATTTTAGCCACCTAAGTACCTATTATGTTTAAAAAGCCTTTTTTACTCGCCTATTTTTTATTGATTCTGGACCAATGTGTAAAAATTTATATTAAAACACACTTTTTTTTAGGAGAATCAGTAGAGGTCTTTTCTGGTTTTCAAATTTTATTTATCGAAAACGAGGGCGCTGCTTGGGGGGCCAAACTCAGTGATATTTTACCCATTTCAGATGTAAGTGGAAAAATTGCCCTCACCGTTTTTAGACTGTTTGCTATTGTGGGAATTGGTGCGTGGTTTGTAAGTTCTGTTAAAAAAGGTGTGCCACTTTTTTTGCAAATGGCCCAAGCTTTGATTTTCGCAGGGGCCTTGGGTAATATTATTGATTCTGTTTTTTATGGGGTACTATTTAATGACAGTATGTACCAAGTAGCGACCCTATTTTCTGATCAGCCTTACGGCAGCTTACTACAAGGTAAGGTGGTAGACATGCTCTATTTCCCGCTCATAGATACTACATGGCCAGAATGGGTGCCAGTTTTAGGAGGAAATTCATTAAGATTTTTTGAACCAGTTTTTAATATTGCAGACACCGCTATTAGTACTGGAGTAGGTCTTTTATTGGTCTTCAACAAAAAAGCTTTTCCACAGGGATAGGTGTTTTGCGAATTTTCAAAGTCGCTAAATTTGTCTTCTTTTCTGCATCATTTGTCAGAATTAGATCTGAGCTGTATCATAAGACTCAGAATTGTTTATTTAAATTCGTATACCTTAACTGGTGTTACACAGTAATCTAATGGAATATCTGTGGCGTCTAAGCCCTCAATTTTTTCTTCAGGTTCAAATAGGGATAAGCCTATTTTTAGGGTATTTGGTTTGCATTTAGATAAAAAACGATCGTAGAATCCTTTTCCGTATCCGACTCTGTGCCCTTTTTTATCATATGCCAATAAAGGAATAAAGACTACTTCTATTTCTGAAGGGGGAACAGTCAATCCATTTTGAGGCTCTGGAATCCCCCAATGGTTTGTTTTTATTTTGGTATTGTCTGTCAGTAGTATATGCACTATTTCAGTATCGTTTTGTATTCTTGGCAAACAGACTTCTTTATCTCTTCCATGCAGTAATGTGAGGATGAATTCGGTATCTATTTCTTTTTTGGAAACAATACTCAGGAATAGACTGTAATAGGAGGCATCCCATATAGGACAGTTTAATAATTGATTCCCTATAGCGGCACTTAATGTAGTAATTTCTTCTGTTTGGAGCTTTTTTCTTTTTTCAAGGTAAGCACTTCTAAGGGCTATTTTATTCATAAATTGGGCATTTTAAGCTTATAAAAATACAGATAAAATAAAGGCCCAATAATAATTTCTACTATACCTTTGTAAATCACCTATGGCGGCCAATAGCATTTCTATACAACTCAGTGTACTTCCGGAAACTCCGGGAGTGTACCAGTTTTATGATAGCTCAGATAAGATTTTATATATAGGAAAAGCCAAAAACCTTAAAAAAAGGGTCAGCTCTTATTTTACTTTAAAACACGAGATAGCCAAAACACGCTTATTGGTCAAGAAAATTGTGCTGATCAAGCATATAGTGGTTCCCACAGAGTCAGACGCACTTTTATTAGAAAACAACCTGATTAAAAAATACCAGCCAAGGTATAATATATTATTAAAAGATGACAAGACCTTTCCTTGGATTTGTATTAAAAAAGAACGGTTTCCAAGGGTCTTTTTAACCCGTCAGTTAATTAAAGATGGTTCAGAATATTTTGGGCCTTATACCAATAAGAGAATGGTGAAGGTTTTGCTGGAGCTCATTAAAGGGCTTTATCCTTTGAGAACCTGCAATTATGACCTCTCTTTTGAAAAAATTCAAGAAGGCAGGTATAAAAGTTGTTTGGAGTATCATTTAGGGAATTGCCATGCACCTTGTGAGAATTTACAATCAGAGGCCTCATATGCTAAAGATATAGAAGCCATTAGACATATATTAAAGGGCAATTTAGCTGCAGCAATGAAGCATTTTAAAATAGAAATGGATCGTTACGCCGCTGAGGAAGCTTTTGAAATGGCCAACAAAGTAAAAGAAAAGCTGGCCGTATTGGCTGGTTACCAATCTAAGTCCACAATAGTAAATCCTAAAATAAACAATGTAGATGTGTTTACTGTTATTTCAGACCAAACCTATGCCTATGTGAATTTTCTTGAACTTTCTCATGGCGCCATTATTCGGTCTCACACCCTGGAAATTAAAAAGCAGCTGGAGGAGACAGATGCACAAATTTTAGAATTGGCTATTGTGTCCTTAAGGGAGCGTTTTAAATCTATTTCTAAAGAGGTGATCATCCCATTTAAAGTATTAATGCCAGAAGGAATAAAGGCTACTATACCTGTTTTGGGAGACAAACAAAAATTGTTAGCGTTGTCTGAGCGCAATGCCCGTTTTTATAGACAGGATAAATTGAGTCAAATGCGTATTGTAGATCCTGAACGTCATTCTAAGCGTATTTTGGCTCAAATTAAAGAAGATTTAAGGCTTTCTTCGCTTCCAGTGCATATTGAATGCTTTGACAACTCTAATATTCAAGGGTCTAATCCGGTGGCTGCTTGTGTGGTGTTTACCAATGCCAAGCCCAATAAAAAAATGTACCGACATTTTCACATTAAGACCGTAGAGGGACCTGATGATTTTGCCTCTATGGAAGAAGTGGTATACAGGCGCTATAAAAGGCTCAAAGAAGAAGGCAGTTCATTACCACAACTTATTGTAATTGATGGAGGTAAAGGGCAATTATCTGCTGCTTTAAAAGCCCTTGATCAATTAGGCTTAAGAGGGAAAATTGCTATAGTGGGTATTGCAAAGCGTTTGGAGGAAATTTATTTCCCTGAAGATCCTATTCCCTTGTATTTAGATAAGAAATCCGAGTCTCTAAAAGTAATCCAACAATTGAGAAATGAAGCCCACAGATTTGGGATTACTTTTCATAGAAATTTGAGAAGTAAAGGTGCTATAGTTTCAGAATTGGACGGAATTAAGGGAATAGGAGAAAAAACAGCGACACAATTATTAAGGCATTTTAAAACAGTCGCTAAGATAAAAGAAGCTAACTTAGATGCTTTAATTACTCAAGTAGGTCCAGCAAAAGCCAGCATATTGTATGAGCATTTTCATTAAATATCCTTATTTTTTATTCCTGCGTTTTTTCTTTTTCACCCTATTAATAGCTAGTGTATTCAACCTTCGAGCTCAAACGGCATCAATCAATGAGATTTCGAAAGCATTCGCGACAAGGGATTCAACCGCCTTACAATCAAGGGATAAGCCTTTAAAAGTAGGTTTGGTCTTAAGTGGTGGAGGTGCGAAGGGATTGGCACACATAGGCGCGCTTAAAGTGATTGAGGCCTCCGGTGTTCAAATAGACTATATAGCAGGAGCGAGTATGGGGGCTATAGTAGGCGCCTTATACGCCTCTGGATATAGGGCAGAAGAGCTGGATTCTATTTTTAGACAAATTAATTTTAACAGCCTTATTCAAGACGACTTTTCAAGGGAAAGTAAGACTTTTTATGAAAAGGAAGACGCAGAGCGCTATGCCATTAGTTTGCCTTTTGACGGGTATAAAATTTCTTTTCCACAAGCTATTTCTGGAGGACAGAAGGTATATAATGAATTGGTATCCCTATTATTTCATGTAAAAGACGTGAGAAATTTTAACCAATTGCCCATTCCCT
>Ga0102829_1000448_pt1 | contig 12547 bp, 7 predicted proteins | sample ColrivemetaGS575_FD_84510 | JGI IMG/M metagenome (GOLD analysis project Ga0102829, IMG submission 84510) | Estuarine microbial communities from the Columbia River estuary - Freshwater metaG S.575 | ecosystem: Environmental > Aquatic > Marine > Intertidal zone > Estuary | place: USA: Columbia... | reverse complement strand
TAAATGATTTCCACCACTCAAATTCATAAACATTATTAATTTTATTTTTTTTAAGCAATTTTAGATCACCAGACGGGACAAGGAAAATTGCATTGGGGTGTAGAGCAGAAATTTCTTTCAACGATCTAGTGTCAAGGTGATCATAATGATTATGGCTTACTGTAACAAAATCAATATTAGGAATATCTGTTATTTGTAATGCAGGAGGTATTAACCGTTTGGGGCCAAAGTTTTTAAGAGGTGATGCCCTCTCAGAGAAAATAGGATCAGTTAAAATAGTTACACCAGATTTTTTAATCAAAAAAGTGGAATGTCCAACCCAAATCACATAGTTATCATCATTTAATAAATCTATGGTTTCCCACTGATCTGATAATTTAATTTTAGTAATTTCAGGCTCTATATCCGAGCCCATCCATTCAAGCATCTGACCTAATGATTTTTCTAAAGCCTTGCCGTTGGTATTTTTAAAATCTGCAGAAAGGTTGAATGAAGTAAATATTATAAAAGAGCTAATTAAAATCTTAAGCATAAGGTTTATATGTAAATTACTTTTTAATAGCTTTTTTTGCTAGGTTTTTAATAAATGCATTTAATAAAAATATTTTCACTCTTTGGGTTCTAGCAAATAAGTATTTATAGATTTTCATATATGTATTTTAACCTAAAAAAAAGGGCTGCAAAAGCAGCCCTTTTAAATTCAAAGTTCGATTAGAACTTAACTGTCACATTAACGTACCATGACTGTGAACCCCAAGTTCTGTATGCAGGGTCAAAATCATTAGCAAATGTTTCAGGGAAGAATGTTGGATCTTCATCAAGAAGATTATCAACACCAACTCTTACAGTTGCATTGTAATCACTTAGGTACATACCAAATTGTGCATCTAAGTATCCAATTGCGTCTATATCACGAACATCTTCTTCAACTAATGAACCAGTAGCAGCAACTAATGTTGGGCCTTCGTTAGCAACACCTTTACCTTCTCCGAAGTATTGGTATGTTACTGAACCAAACATGTCGTTCTGGCTCCACTGTAAAGAAACATTAGTTTTGAAATCAACATAGTTATCTCTGTCTGAACCTGAGATATAACCAGCCATTTCTTCAACGTCTCCATTAGCTTTAGTAGTTGTAACGTTATCTAACCATCTTGCGTCAGTAGTTAAAGCAAAGTCACCATAACTAGTAGACCAGTCATAAGTAGCTCCAGCTTCAAGACCTGAAGTTTCAAGCGTTCCAACGTTGTTTGTAGTATCTCTTAAGTCTGCTACTGTACCTGAACCAGTACGGTCTACAAGATTACAGTAAGATGCTTCAGCACCTGTGTAACAACCATTAAGAATTAACTGAGCACCGATGCTTGAAATCTGATTTGTGATTTCAATGTCATACCAGTCAGCAAATACTGTTAAACCTTCAACAGCTGCTGGAGTATAAACAACACCAATATTAGTACTTTCTGATTCTTCAGGTTGAGTATTTGCATTACCACCAACTGTTATACGAATCTGTGTATTTGGTTGCTCAAATCCATTAGGAACACCTGCAGCAGCACAAACACCAGTTTGTGTACCATCAGCATTACCTGTGAAGTTATCAGCAGACACATCACAAGGATCAGATAGATCTGGGTAGCTGTCGCTATTTCCACTATATAAAGCACCAATTGATGGAGCTCTGAAACCTTCTGAGAAAGATGCTCTAACTTTTAATTCTGAAGTAGGTGTGTATAACACTCCAACTTTAGTATTAGTTGTAGAACCAAATGTTGAGTAATCAGAGAATCTTGAAGCAACATTAACCTGAACCATGTCAGTAACGTCAACAACAACTTCACCATATACTTCGTCTACTTCAATATCACCACTTACTGGCTGTGAAGCATTACCTGAAGACAATCCTTTAGATATGAAAGCATCTGGGAAATTAAATCCTGATTCTTCTCTGTGCTCATAACCAAAAGCTACCATAGCTCCATAAGCCTCACCTGAGAAATCAACACCATAGTTAACCATGTCATTTCCACCTAAGTCTTTAGCTTGGAAAGAAATAGCATTAACCATTTCAGGAGTAATTGAGCCTGAACCAGACCATAGGTTATTACCTATGTAAGCACTGTCAGGACCTTGACCACCAAAAATGTTTAGACAAGTAACACCGTTTCCATCAGGACCACAGTCTGAAGATAATGATCTTCTAATTGCACCAGTGTCTAATAGACCTCCAGTTGTTTCAGAAGCATTATTAGTTGCTGATGAATAGTAAGCTGTATAGTCATAACCACCAACTTTACCTTCTAATGAAAGACCAAATCTATATGTTTCAATATCTTGGCTAAATTGTCTGTTTCCAGCTTCAAGCATTCTTCTTCCGAACCAACCTACTGCGTAGTTTCCTTCGCCTAGAGTTGCATCATCACAAGTTCTGCCGTCGTTAGTTGTTCCACCTAGACCACAAAGCTCAATTCCGAATGGGTTGTAAGGCTGATTAGCACCGATACCTTCATCTCCACCGAAATCACCAAAACCATAAAATAATGGAGTTGGAGCTAGTAATTGGTCTGATTGTCTTTTCTGATAAGTAACGTTCATATTGAATGTTGTTTCATCATCAAGCTTGTATGAACCCTTCATGAATGCATTCCATCTTTCGTTTGGAGTTTCAATGTAGTTGTAAGGGTTGTAGTTAAATCTATCATCAGGACTAGTCCAGCATCTGAAATCAGTAGCTGCATTTGTTCCTGGAGTTCCTTCAGTAACTGTAAAGTTTGAACAGTCACCAACAACACCACCATAAGCAAATCTACCTTGAGGTGTACCTGAAGAACCGCCACCAGCAGGAGCTGCAGCAGTCTGGCCTCTGTCGCCATTACCAAGCTGACTTAAGTCAACGTGTGATAATCCAGCGATAAATGAACCTTTATCTGAAGAAGCACCCATAGTTAAAGACATAGTCTCTGCTTGGCCGCCACCATCAAAATATTCACCAGTCTGGTATGAAGCCTCTACGCCTTCAAACTCATCCTTAAGAATAATGTTTATAACACCTGCTATAGCATCTGAGCCATAAACAGCTGAAGCACCATCTCTTAGAATCTCAACTCTTTCAACCAAAGCTGAAGGGATAGAGTTCAAATCAACAGAAGCATTAGCTCCGCCACCTGAATTAACCCATCTTCTTCCGTCAACAAGAACTAAGTTTCTTGATGATCCTATATTTCTAAGATCTAACCTAACAGCACCTGAGCCACCGTTATTATAGTTTCTGCTTAAACCAGAACCCTGTCCTGGAAGTTCAAGCAAGATCTCACCAATTGAAGCTTTACCTGTAATAGCAATATCTTCTTGTGTTATTTCTGTAATAGGAGCAAAAGAATAAAGATCTGAACCTTTAATTTTTGAACCAGTTACAACAACCTCTTCAACATCTGCATCGTCTTGAGCAAATGAGAAAGGAGCTAACATAAGAGATGATACTAAAGCTAAGCTAAATAAATAACTATTCTTATTCATATTTTTCCCCAATAGTTTATAAAAATTACAGCACACAAACACAAAACGTCTCAGTATTACTGCTACTAAGGCTTAATTGTTAGAGAAAAATGAACTTTTGTCAAAACAAATGAAGTATTAAATGCACATTTATGCCCAATAATGGCAAAAAAAGCTTTAAAACACTCAATTTATACTTTTTGGATTAAATATTAAGCATTTGAAACTTTTGGATATGTGTTTTTTATCACTTTATTTATAGCTTTAGTTAATATTAATTTCACAAGCGAATCTATTTTCTTTCTTTATATATATAATGCATAAACATTAAATAACTTTAGGTAATATTTAAATGGGGCTTTTAAAAAATAAAAAAATCTTAATCACAGGATTGGCTAATAAATATTCAATCGCATCAGGTATAGCAGAAGCGATGAGAAGAGAAGGAGCTGAACTTGCTTTCACTTATCAAAATGAACGGCTAATGAAAAATCTTAAACCAATAGCAGAATCACTTGGTTCTAATATTCTTATTGAGTGCGATGTCTCATGTGATGAATCGCTAAAAAAAGCATTTGATAACCTTTTAGGGTACTGGCCCAAATTTGATGGATTAATCCATTCGATAGGATTTGCGCCAGGAGATCAATTAAAAGGTAGTTTTGTAGATGTTACAACAAGAGAAGGGTTTCAGATTGCTCATGATGTAAGTTCATATAGCTTTACTGCATTAGCAAAACAAGCAAAGCCTATGCTGAATGAAGGCTCCGCCCTTCTTACTCTGTCATACCTTGGATCTGTTCAAACATTACCTAACTACAATGTTATGGGTTTAGCTAAAGCAAGCTTAGAGGCAAATACTAGATATCTTGCAGCATCGATGGGCAGAGACAATGTCAGAGTTAATGCAATTTCTGCAGGCCCTATAAAGACCTTGGCTGCTTCAGGTGTAAAGAATTTTAGGAAGATGCTTTCACAGCACTCAGACAGAGCTCCACTTGGAAGAACTGTAACAATTGAAGAGGTGGGAAATGTGGCTGCTTTTCTTTGTTCAGATTATGCAAGTGGCGTAACTGGAGAAATAACATATGTAGATGCCGGATTTAATACTGCTGCAATGCCGCTATGGGAAAGTGAAGATTGATATCTAATTTTTATGAACGAAAAATACTCCCTAGGTTATGCAATTGTTGTTGTGGTCTTGGGCCAATAGAGAAACAAAGAGAAAAAATAGTTCCGAATACCAAAGGTGTTGTCCTTGAAATTGGAATAGGTACTGGACTCAACCTACCCTTTTACAATAAAAACAATGTTTCAAAAATCATAGGCCTAGATCCATCTGAAAGCTTAACTGAATTTGCAAAGGTTGCTGCAAAAAAAGTTGATATAGATTTAGAGCTAATCCATTCAGGCGCTGAAGATATAAATCTAGAAAATGATTCAGTTGATACTGTTTTAATTACCTATACTTTATGCACCATCCCAGATATTGAAAAGTCTATTTCTGAAATAAAAAGGGTTTTAAAAAATGATGGTAATCTTATTTTTTGCGAACATGGAAAAAGTCCTGATAAACATATAGCTAATATACAGAGTTTTATTAATCCACTATGGGGCATTATTTTTGGTGGTTGCAATATCAATAGAGACATCCCAAAAATTATCCAGGACGCGCATTTTGAAATAGATTCAATGGAGCAAATGTATCTACCAAATACTCCAAAATTTGTTGGCTACAATTATTGGGGCTCGGCTAAAAAGTGAACACACCTGTTGTAATTGGCATCAGCTCTATTCAACAAAAAGGTTCTTATGACGATCTTGATGAAGCCTTGATTCTTATGGAGAAAGCGACTCAAAAAGCCATATCAGATTCAACCAATCCAAATATTGTAAATTACATAGACCAGATACAGATACCAAAAGGGTTTTGGAAGTACAGAGATCCTGGCAAATGGATTGCAAAAAGAAATGGTATGAAGTCTGCAAAAACTACTGTAACTAAAATTGGTGTGCTGCAGCAAAATCTTATTAACACTGCATGTAAAGATATAGTTGATGGCAAAATTAATGCATCCTTAATAATAGGAGGCGAAGCTAGATATAAAAAAATTCAAGCCTTAAAAGAAAATAAGGTTTTTGTTGAGACTGAACTAAATACTAATCCAGACTATTATGTAAAAGCAGATCATGATCTCCAGACTCAGGATGAAAGAGATGAGCTTGGCTTAATGGCAGTTGGTTATTACGCTATATTAGAGACCGCTTACAGAGCACAAAAAAAACTATCAATTCAGGAGCATAAAGAAAAAATTTCCGAGCTTTATGAAATCTTTTCAAAAATAGCAAAAGAAAATCCAGATGGCTGGTTAGATAAAAGTTTGGTTGCAAGTGAAATTATCAAAGTTTCTAAATCAAATCCATTGCAAGCACTTCCATATAATAAGTTTCATTGCACAACCTGGAATGTAAATCAAGCATCAGCAATCATTATATGTAGTGAAAATCTTGCAAATAATTTGGACATACCATTAAGTAAGAGAGTTTACCCTGTCGCATCATCTGAATCGAACCATATGATCGCACCCATACAGAGACCGCATTTAAGCAAATCTTATGGGTTGGACTTAGCGGTTAAATTTATAAAAGATGTATGTAGGAATAATAATATTGAACCAAATCTATATGAGTTATATAGCTGCTTTCCAATTGCAGTTCAAATGTTTAGTGATTCTTTAGGCCTAAATGAAAATCAAAGTAAAACAGTGACTGGGGGTATGTCTTTTGCAGGTGGTCCGTTAAATAATTATATGATCCACTCAACTGTAAAAATGCTGAGTAAAATAAGAAGTGATCATTCAAATATTGGTTTAGTTACAGGTGTTTCTGGAATGATGACAAAGCAAGCATTAGCATTATGGTCAAAAAAACCATTAATAGATTTTATTACTAAAGATGTCACCGAAGAAGCTAAGTTGAAAGAAGCACCCGTTCAAATGTCAGAAGAGCTTGAGGGGATGGCTACGATAATTGGATACACAATCTTTAAAGATAATAATGGCGAGTTAAAAGCTGTTATTTACAGCGAGGATTCCAAAAAGAAAAGAAAAGTACTAATATCTTATGATAAAGAAATATTGAAAAGCATGGGAGAAGAGGAATGGGTAGGAAAGAATATAAAATTCAAGGGAAAGCATTTAGTCTCGTAGCTACATGTTTATTGGCGTTTAATGTATCAGCGTCTATAGATAAAAGTATTGCTAACCATAAAGAGCATTTTTCTAAAATAGCTCTACAAATATGGGATAACGCAGAATTAGGCTATCAAGAAATAGGCAGTTCTAAACTTCTTTCTGATGCGCTAGAAAAAGAGGGTTTTAAAATCAACAAATCTGTTGCTGGTATCCCTACTGCCTTTATTGCAGAATTTGGTTCTAAAGGTCCAGTGATTGCTATCTTAGGGGAATTTGATGCTTTGCCTGGTTTGGCTCAAAGTACCTCACCATTTAAAGAAGTTATAAATAATAGTACTGGAGCAGGACATGCATGTGGACATCATTTATTTGGCGCGGCATCGGCATGGGCTGCGGTTACAATCAAAGAGTGGCTGGTAGAAAATAATATAGAAGGAAGAATTAGGTTTTATGGAACTCCTGCTGAGGAAGGTGGTTCAGGTAAGGTTTATATAGCACGTGATGGGTTATTTAAAGATGTTGATATTGTTCTTCATTGGCATCCCGACCAAGTAAATTCTGCAAATTCAAAAACATCAAATTCTAATAAATCAGGTAAATTTACTTTTAAGGGGATTTCAGCGCATGCTGCAGGCTCACCTGAACTTGGTAGATCAGCCCTAGATGGTGTTGAGGCTATGAATATGATGGTTAATATGATGAGAGAACATGTGCCACAAGAATCAAGACTGCATTATGTTATTACTAAGGGCGGACTAGCTCCAAATGTTGTACCTGATTTAGCAGAAGTTTATTACTATGTTAGACACCCCAATATGCAAATGGTTGATGAGCTTTTTCAAAGAGTTGTAAAGGCAGCAAATGGAGCAGCTCAAGGAACAGAAACCTCAATGACTTATGAAGTTATGCATGGTAATTATTCCTTATTGCCGAATGATGTAATACAAAAAAAAATGCACGCAAACTTACAAATGTATGGAGGCATTAGTTACACGGAGGCTGAAAATAATTATGCTAAAACTATTTATAAAACGTTTATAAAACCATCCAATGAAATTGGTTCACAAGAAAATGTTCAGCCATATAAGACTTCTCATAGTTATGGCTCAACAGATGTAGGTGATGTAAGCTGGCTTGTTCCCACTGCAGGAGTAAGAACAGCTACATGGGTTCCTGGTACTGCAGCACATTCATGGCAAGCTGTATCAGCTGGCGGAACATCCATTGGTATTAAAGGAGCTGAGCTTGCTGCTAAAACAATAGCCTCAACAGCCATAGATATTTACAAAGATGAATCACTGATAGTAGCTGCAAAAGCTGAGCTACAAAAAAGAGTTGGTAAAGATTTTGAATACAAGGCTCTACTAGGTGACCGGCTACCACCATTGGATTATAGAATAAATTAATTACTGAATGGAAACAGCGGCATTGGGCCTTCGTAAATCAGCATAACCATAACGAACTCCATCAACAATATGAATGCTCTGGGTACTCCCCATAGTTTTATTGGATTCTGGTTTATGCCCCATTCCATCAAGAATATTGATAACATCTGAGCTAATTGTATTTTCATAGTCAAGACCAGTGTATGGCCAATCCTTGTGAACTCTTGGAAGCATTGTAGCCTCGCCTATATTTAAATTAAAATCTACAACACCAGAAATAACTCTCAATATTGCAGCTGGTATATATGACCCACCAGGAGAACCTGTTATCAATGTTAGCTGGCCTTCTTTATTAAAAACCATTGATGGTGCCATTGTGCTCATAGGTCTTTTTCCAGGTTCAAATTTATTGCCTGGGCTTGCGACTCTGCCTTGAATTGATGAATCTCCATAACGATATGCAAAGTTATTCATTTGGTTGTTCATAAGTATTCCTGTTCCTGGAATAGTTACACCTGATCCAAATGAGTATCCAAGAGTGTATGTATTTGATACAGCATTACCATCACTATCAACTATTGAATAATGAGTTGTATCTCTACTTTCATTTACTACTCTTAATGGTTTTACTTTGGAAGATGGTGTTGCTTTTGTCATATTCAGACCTTTTGCAAGTTCTTTCATTCTATTTTTTGAAAGCAAAGTCTTTATGGGAACATTATATTTGGATGGATCTCCTACTTGATGGGATCTATTGTTATGGCCTCTTCTTAGAGACTCTCCTAATAAATGATATGTTTTTGCTGAATTGCTTCCAAATTTAGATAAATCAAAAAAACTCAGCATATTTAAAGATGTCAAAAGAACTACGCCTCCTCCAGAGGGTGGGCCAGCTGTAAAAACTAGATTTTCTCTATATGAACCAACTATTGGTGAGGTCGTAACTGATTTGTAGGTCTTTAAATCTTCTAGAGTAAAAAATCCATTATTAGCCTTCATAGCATCTATAAATTTTTGAGCAATAACTCCTTTATAAAAACCACTTTTTCCACTTTTAGAAATTTCTTTAAAGGTAGATGCCAAGTCTGGTCTTTTCATCAACGAACCAACTGGTAAAGGTTGGTCATTAATAAAATAGATTTTTTTTGATTCTGCATCTTCTCTTAGTTGATCACTGCTTTCAATTGCTTTATGCAAATCATAAGTAACGGAAATGCCCTCTTCTGCTTGTTTAATTACAGGTTCAAGAATTTTGTTAAGTGGCAGCTTTCCAAATGCTGAATGTGCGTCTAATAATCCAGCCACACTCCCTGGGATAGCTGAGGCCTTATATCCTTTTTTTACAAGATCAAAATTTGTTCTTTTGTAATCTCTTGGAAGTTTTTTATTAAAAATATCTTTGATGTTGGAATTTAGAGGTGACGAGCTTCTGTAATCAATGAAAAAGACTTCATTTCTTTCTTTTATATACACAAGCATAAAACCACCACCTCCAAGATTACCTGCTCTCGGGAGTGTTGTGGCTAATGAAAAACCTACAGCTACTGCAGCATCTACAGCATTTCCTCCCATATTTAATATATCTCTCCCTATGTCTGATGAAAGGTTATTTTGGGATACAACCATGCCTTTGGATGAAACTACTGGATGGAATGGGGAAACATAATCAATATAACTTTGCTGTGCATTAATTTGAGTAATAAAAATAAATACTAAAACAATTTTTTTCATATTAAAAAACTAATGGTGCTAAATAGTAAGAGAAAAGAGTAACAACTAAGATGCCAATAATATTTATAAAAAACCCAGCTTTCATCATAGTTGCTATTGTGAATTTCCCTGATCCATAAACAATTGCATTAGGCGGCGTTGCAACAGGAAGCATAAATGCGCAACTAGCTGCTAAACAAACAGGTATTGTTAATGAGACTGGTATTACCCCAATAGCAATAGCTAAAGATCCGATTACAGGAAGAAAGGTGCTTGTCGTGGCTACATTACTTGTCATTTCAGTTAAAAAAATTATTAGAGTTGCAACGGCAAAAATTAGGATGATAGGGTTAACTTCTTTTAATACTGTAAGTCCTTGCCCAATCCATATACCAAGACCTGTTCCTGAAACTTGAGCAGCTAGATACAGACCACCACCAAATAACAGCAATAAACCCCATGGAAGTTTTGATGTCTCATCCCAAACCATAAGATCTTTTTTGCCATCTGCAGAGGGAATTATAAAAAGAATTATGGCTATGAGTATTGCAATACCAGCATCTTCCAAGCCTATTCCAAATTTAGTTCTAATGACTCTGCTTGTCATCCATGCAATAACAGCAAGACCGAAGACCAGAGCAATTTTGAGTTCGTCTTTTTTAATAGGGCCGAGGTCTAGTAACATTTGATCTAACCGTAATTTTGTTTCATTGGAAGAAATAAAATTAGTAGGAAATACAAATTTAGCAAGAATAAACCAAGCCGCTATAAGCATAGACAATGAAACTGGAACACCAATTTTCATCCAACTCAAAAAATCAATTTCAACACCATATGTCTCACTCATGAATGTTACAAATACAATATTAGGAGCTGTTCCAATGATTGTTGACATACCACCAATGGTTGCAGCGTAAGCAATCCCAAGCATCAAAGCAGTATCAAAGTTCTTTCTTTGTAAGTCATTAATATCTGGGGTTGTAGAGGAGATGACGGCACAAACAGCTAACCCAATTGGAAGAAGCATTAATGTTGTAGAGGTATTCATTACAAACATACTTAGTGAAGCTGCAACAATCATAAAACCTCCGATTAATTTCTCTCCAGATGATCCAACTGCAGTAATCATTTTTAATGCTATTCTTTTATGCAAACCCGATCTTTCAATACCTAAAGCCAAGATAAAGCCTCCTAAAAAAAGATATATATTTTTATTAGCATATGGATTTGCTGCCTCTTGAAAATTAGCAACATCCATTAATGGAAATAATGCCAAAGGAAGCAAAGATGTAACAGCAACTGGAAGAGCTTCTGTTGCCCACCAAATTGCCATAAGGACTAGGACGGCCAGGACAAGCCATGCAGATTTGCTATCTATGTACTGCACTCCTTTGTTAGTTTCAAAGGGAGAGCCTTCTAATGCAAGCAAACTTTGGGGCAAAAAATTAGCATAACCAATAAATACGATTATGCTGAAGGCAAATACACCAATCCAGAAACCTTTATTTTTATATGCTTGCATAATATTTTCCTATAAAAAAGGGAGCATGTGCTCCCTTTAAAGTTTATACCATTTTAGAAAGTAACTCTAAGATCAAGATAATAGTTCCTACCATAATCTTGGTGAGCATCAGCATAGTAACCGTAGTATCTATCTGCTAATGGTGCTCTTTCATCTTCTAAGTTTTTAACAGCAAATCTTAATCTAGCTTTGTTGCCATTCATCCTAAATGAGTATGAAACAGTTGCATCAATAGTTGTCATTTCAGGAATTACATATCTTGTACCATCGCTTAAAGTTAAAGAATTTTGATAAAACTCTCCCTTTTGTAGCATAGACATTGTAGCTCCCCAATCACCCATTCTCCATGAGGCCTTTACTGTATGTTTAGTGTCATAATTACCATCCATTCCTAGTAAGTCACCAAATCCATCTAGCGGAATGTTTGCAGGAATTAATCCAGCTTCTTTTTGTGACTGAAGGAAAGCAAACTCACCTGAAGCATCTTGAGTAAATTCATCAGTTTTACTACCGATATATTTAAAGCCAAAATCTCCAAATTTAGTATCGATATCATAATAAACACCAATATCTGTTCCGGCTAAGTTTCTTGTAGCCATATTTGTATAATCATTTTGAACGTATTTAACTACTCCAGCAGGACAAATTCCAGCTGCTGTAAAGTAACCAGCATCTCCAGCATCTGGTGCCTCACGAACAACCAATGGGTCGCCCATAAATGAACCACAGTTATTTAAACCATTCTCAAATCTTAGAAGCATGTCATTAACAATTTGATTTTCACGACCAAATAGTCCAATAGTTTTTTCTTTTTCAATAGACCATTGATCAAGAGTGACCATTAAACCAGGAACCATTTCTGGAGTGTAAACAAGACCTATAGAGCTATTAGTTGACTCTTCAGCATCTAGTTTATTTCCACCAATTGCTCTTCTTTGAATTGTGTAAGCAGAGTCTATATCTGAATCAGTAATACTTGTATCACCATCATAACCACCAGCTTCATTAAGAACGTCTTGAACTCTTTGAACAACCCAATCATCTCTTGTTCCAGATCTAACAACTCCACCCTCGTTTAGTTGGATTATATTAGGTGCTCTAAATGCAGTTGATGCAGATGCTCTAAGTGAAAGACTTGGGTTTACTTCCCAGCCAATAGCAAACTTTCCAACTGTTGCTGAAGCAAAATCATCAGAACTCTCATGTCTAACAGCTAGCTGAGTAGATATTGAATCTGTAAT
>Ga0102829_1000445_pt1 | contig 12571 bp, 14 predicted proteins | sample ColrivemetaGS575_FD_84510 | JGI IMG/M metagenome (GOLD analysis project Ga0102829, IMG submission 84510) | Estuarine microbial communities from the Columbia River estuary - Freshwater metaG S.575 | ecosystem: Environmental > Aquatic > Marine > Intertidal zone > Estuary | place: USA: Columbia... | reverse complement strand
TACAACGTCCATGTATGGCAGTTCGACAACGACGGCTTCGCCGACAACGACGGCTTCGCCGACAACTACAACGTCCATGTATGGCAGTTCGACAACGACGGCTTCGCCGACAACTACAACGTCCATGTATGGCAGTTCGACAACGACGGCTTCGCCGACAACAACGACATCTGCGCCTGGCGGCTGTTCTGGCACCAACTACTGGTATTCTGGGTACAATGGAACTGCATATCAGTGGTATATCATGATGAATGGTTGTTCTGCCGGATGCAGTCCTATTTATCCAATGTCTGATCCCTCAACCAACTCAAGCGCAACAACGGGATGTATTTAATGGGGTCTAAATATTATGGCTATTGATTTCCCAACCTCTCCCTCGCTTAATCAGACGCTTACGTCTGGCTCCACCACCTGGCGATGGAATGGCACATCGTGGGTTATTGTTCCGCAAACCATTACCGCTTCAGGACTTGGGCTTGGTAGTGTTGAGAACACAGCCCTCAGCACATGGGCTGGAAGTTCCAATATCACCACCCTGGGGACGGTTGGAACTGGGACTTGGTCGGCAACGAACATCGCCCTGAACAAGGGCGGGACCAACGCGTCTCTGACTGCGGCCAATGGTGCCGTGGCGTACTCGTCGTCTTCAGCAATCGCTCTAACTGCGGTTGGTGCCAGCGGCCAGATCCTGACCAGTTCTGGGGCTGGAGTACCCACATGGACCTACTATGGCGGTGCTTCAGCCATAGATAGTCCTGGCGGTCGTCTAACCCTTACTTCTGGTACGCCGGTCACAACAGCAGACGTTACATCAGCAACCACGCTCTATTACACGCCATTTGTCTCAAACAAAATTGACTTGTATAATGGAACAGCCTGGGTTCCTTTTTTGTTTTCTCAATTGTCTGTCTCTGTGCCAGCAAACACTCTTACAAATCAAAGGCCAAAAGATGTTTTCATTTACTCAAATTCTGGTGTTCCAACACTTGAGCTGGGGCCAAACTGGACAAGCGATACGGCTCGTGCAACAGCTTTAGTTCTTCAGGATGGAGTATATGTTAAATCTGGTGATACTACCAGACGCTACGTTGGAACAATACGATCAAAAAATGTAGGTTTAGACTCTTATCTTGAAGATTCGATAGCCTCAAGATTTGTGTGGAACTATTACAATAGGATGCCAAGAATGTTGGCATGCACAGACTCAACATCGTCGTGGACCTATAGCACAGCATCGTGGAGGCAGGCTCGAGCAACCACAACTAATCAAGTCGATTTTGTTGTAGGTATTGCCGACACTTTTGCTCATCTGGCAGTCAATGTGATTTTGTCAAATTCAACAGCGAATCAGGGCGGCATAGCTGCTGTTGGATATGACACTACGACTGATTCAACACCGATGCCGAACGGAACATTTCGTCAGGCAACTGTTAGATCTGGATCAGCCAACGCTGTCGTCTCTGGAACGAGCACGAATATTGGCTATCCAACAATTGGTTATCATTATTGTTCTTGGAATGAGATTTCCACCGGAACAGGAACTACTACTTACTACTCATCATCTGTAGCAGGCATCACTGGGTTCATAGTATGCTAACAAACATTCACAATGCCGTAGAATTAGTCTGCCCAATTCAGGGCATTTCGCTATTTCAGGATGGCAGCTACGAGATTCAGTTTGATTCTGCGTCAACCCCTGAGCAACGAGCAGCAGCCCAGTCTATTGTGGACAACTGGGTAGAGCCACCACCCGCAAGGCTCGTTTGGTCGCTAGACTTTATGGATCGCTTTTCCGACGCCACGCAGTTGGCAATTGTCACGGCTGCGCAGTCCAATCCTGTTGTTCGCCTGTGGTATGATCGCCTACTGGCGAGTGGTTCTGTTGACCTCAACAATACGCGTTTGATTGCTGGACTTCACGCGATGAGGGATGCTGGCCTTCTGAGTCAGGCTGAGGTTGACGTAGCACTGTCTTAAGGGGCAATCATGTACAAGGCTACGATCGGTGTCGTTCTTGGAACATCTAAGACTGGGCTTACCTTGTCAGCACAGTTGGTGGCACAGAACGGATCTAATACAGGCTCTTTGATTACGGGAGGCTTCGTAGAGATTGGCGCCGGAAACTACATGTGGACTTACGAGCAATTCCCACAGAATTTCAGGGGCGGTGTCAAATTCCTTAGTGCTGGCAGCCTTATGGCTTTCGTCACCGTGAATCCAGAACTTTTGGAGTATGTCGACGCCCCCATTTCTTCTCGTCTCACGTCTGCCATCAAGGTTCCTACATTCAGCATACCAACTGCTGCTGACGAGGGGACACCCGTAGAACTTCGTGTGACTGATGACTATTTCGCCGCTGAGGGGCGAGCCATCGATGTGACTAATGACACATGGCCATCGCTAGCCGAATCGATTGTTCGATTGTCTATTAATAGCAGGAGGGGTGGATTTAGGGAGGTGCTTCCTGTTCTGGCGGGAAACATCATCCGCATTGAATTCTCAAGGGCCGAACTTAATGAGATAGGCGTTGGCAGATGGTCCTTTGAGATTTCCACGACCTTGACCAACAACCACAACCTGACGTTGCTGACCGGATACTTCAACGTACGCAGTCCCTTTACAGGCTAATGCTAATTCAATTGCCAGACTTTCGCGTTCCCCATCTAGAGTATGAACTCCTGGTGGATCGTTGGACTGACCCGCTTGTGATTACTGCGTATTCCCCCCCCTTCTCAACGGCAGAAGCATTATTTAGGGGCGGTTTGTCAATGAGTGTTACCTATGTCGACGGTCAAGTGCGTCTCTTTATCGCCAGAGCAACTATGTATTATCTCGGTAATGGATTTCATCCATTTGAAATACGCCTCGTGCTAGCCAACGGTCACGTTCTGACGCCTGTGACTGGTCGGTTGTCGGTGTATCTCCTGTAAGGGAGGTGTACAATGGCATGGCAAGCTGAAATGGGGACCCTCATGAGGGTTCTTCTCGACGATCTCATTGTACCATACCGATTCAGCGATCAAAGGCTGTCTCAGACGATTACGGCTGCTGCGCAGCTTGTGTTGTCAGAATTGCAATTTTATCAAGTGTTTATAGTTGATCTTCAAGGATTGACGATCACTCCCGACCCTACTGATCGCGAAGAGAAGACTCGCGATGACAACTTCATCAATCTTGTATGCCTAAAGGCCGCATGTATTGCCGAGAGGGGTGAGGCTCGCAATGCTGTGCGCCAGGGTATTTCCATTCGCGATGGAAGTTCAGCCATCGACTTGCGTGGCCCTCTTGAGGGGCGGCTCAAGCTTCTAAAGGATGGTTACTGCAAGGTCTATGAAGACGTCAAGATGGATTACAAGACGGGAAGGTTCGGTGTCGTGGCGGGTGCCGCAATCATGACGCCTTTCCGAATATTTGCAGGCTATGGCGACCAAAACTATTATCCAGTTCCCGAAGGCCGTCAGACGTTTATTCGCTAAGGAGAGTAGGTATGTCCAGACTTCTTACGCAGGCTATTCTCCTTGTCGTGGCTGCTCTACTGGGAGCTTACGACGCTTATGCGATTATCACTTCGGGATACGACGCCTCAATTAGCGTGATCATTTTAGACTGGTCGCGTCGGGCGCCAGTCCTTCCTTTTGCATTTGGTATCCTCTCCGGTCATTTGTTTTGGCCACAGTCTATCAAGGAGAAATCATGAGTGTCGCCTACACTAGCGGTAATGTCCTCGATGGGGCAGTTGTGATCGCAGTACCTCAAAGCGCCCCATCGGGCCTTGTCACTACTTTCGATCGTAGGGCCAATGTCGTGTCTGGTTTTGGGAGCGGGAAGGTTTCTACCTCCTTGGATCAACGCTATCTTGCGTGGGAAGGGCGCCAGGTTATCAATATACCCGTTGCCTCTGGAGACTACGCGACTGGCACTAATGCCGCCGCAGTAATCAATTTGCCCGCCGCTGGCCCGGGCCGCAATCACGTTGTGACTGGTATCGCTTGCGGATATTCCTCAACACCTACTTCGGGTAGTGTTAAGATTGAAGACGGATCGGGCGTCGTGGTTTTCAAGGCTCCCATCTCCTCAGGCGGTAGCAACACCATTAACTTTTACCCGCCAAAGATCGGTAGTTCTAACACTGCCATGATCATCACTCTAGCCGGCGGAGGTTCGGGCGTGGTCGGCGATCTCAACATCATTGGCCGTCGGGTAGAATAATGCCGCCACTCTTTTCAGTCGAGCAAGAGATCCGTGATGTCGCACAGCAGGCGATTACGGATCTCATCGACAATCTTGGTAAAAATTGTCTCCTGGTTTACCCACCCACCTGGGAACCTTGCGTAAATTGTCTATATGACGAGATTGGCCAAAAATCATCTAATTACTGGAGGGGGGGTGGCCCTCTCCCATTCCCCAATGGATCGGTATGCCCATCATGCAACGGACAAGGTCTTCACGCTCGGGAAATCACGCGCACTGTCAAGCTTCTGGTGTCGACCGTTCCCGGCAGATTCCTAGGGGGGATGCCAACGCGCTACCAGGTTCCGGACGGAGTAATTACCACCAAGGGCAAAATGCAGGATCTCCCCGACATCCTCCAGACGCGCAAGATTATCGTTCAAACAGAAATATCCCCCGCCGTTAGATTGACTTATGAGCTATACGGAGAACCTGTGGATACGAACAATATCGCTCAGGGTAAGTTTTGGAATGCCACCTGGACGAGGGTGGGGGCATGATCGGAGCGAACGTCACTGTTGACGCGGCTCAGTTCGGTCCTGGCTTGGTCCGAGCTTGGGCAAGTCAAATTCGATCCAGTCTTGATCGAGCAGCAAAAATTGCTCAACGAGATGCTCGCGCTCATTTTCGTCGGGCGCTCACTCGTCGTCTCGAATACCAGGCTCTTTTTCAGATCGTCCATACTCCCAGCGCCATTGGTCTACAGGGTGAATTGGGTCTTGCTAATCCAGGTAGCCAGGCAGACAGCATTGTCGACTTAGCCGTCAACGCTCTGGTTATCAAACCCCTACCAGTGAAAGCGAACTGGCTAGGAGTCGGTCGGGTTACTGACTTTGGCGGACTTCAGGCCTTGATCGTTCCCTCTGAGCTGTCCTTTCTGACCCAATCTTCTTACGCTAGCTTTGTAAGCAATAGCGGATATGAAGTTCCCTGGTTGACTTGGTTGCTTGAAAGTGGCTCGAGCGTAGTTATCGATGATTTCTACGTGCTCTATGGAACTAATTCTCAAGCGTCTCGCACAGGAGACGCAATCATGGTGCCGTCGGGGGGAAGCGGCAAGAATTTCCGCATCAAACAATATTATGCGGGTGTCCAAGGCAATAACTGGATCACGCGCGCGGGATTAGATGCACTGATGAACATCGCCGCCGCCATGCAAGAGGCGGTCAGAAGGGAACTGTCGTGAGCGACTTAACCAAGTTGTCAGGCACCTCGCAGTATGGCGATCCGCTAGTTAGCGACTTACTAGAATTTTCGTGCTATCAATTTTTTAACTGGGGCCTTCTCGGAGTTGGCGCATTCACTAACGTCACCATCCCATCTGGAGTTTACCCTTCCGGTATCGGTTCGCATGCCTACGATCCATCTGCCCTTCGTCCAGCTAGGGATCCGCGCTATACGGCTGGGCAGATTTGGGAGGGGTTCCGCTCCAACTGGGTTTACGAGTCTGGTATCGAATACTCACGTCAAGCAATTCCCATCAGTGGCCTATTTGTCAATGGTACGTATCGGAGCAATTCTCCTTCCGGACCCTCAGGATATCGTGTTAATTATCCAGAGGGGCGAATTTTATTTAACACCCCGGTAGCCACTGGTAGCGTGGTGCGGTGCGCCTACTCTTTTAAGAATGTCCGGCTTGATATGGATGACGCCCCCTGGTTCAAAGCCGTTCAATTTGACAGCATGAATCCCGCGGACCCCCAATTCCAATCTCCCAACGGATCAGGGGCCTGGGATGTGTTGTCTGCCAATCGCGTCCAACTACCAGCTATTGTAATAAGCGCTGTTCCTCGAGTCGCTATGGAGGGATTGCAGCTTGGAAACCTGTCGAGAGTGCATTACCAAGATGTGATGTTTCATATTGTAGCCGAAACAAAGTTTGACCTCAAACAGCTACATGACATTGTTGTCTCACATTGGGAACGCCGCATCGAGGGCGTCGACAAAAAGAAGCTGGCTCAGGAAGGAAGATTCCCTCTCGCGTACGACGGTACTCTCAATCCATCCGGATTGTCCTATCCCCAGATGGTTGACCCGGCAGGGGGATCTGGCCTTTACCGTTGGCGGAAAATGACATTCGACCAAATTCGTTCAAATGAAGTCCCCGCTAAGCCGCCTCTATTTCGCGCTTCCGTTAAGGCCACAATCTATGTGGACCTCCCCTAAGATCACCGATTTGATCATCGCTGCGGTGTAAATCCTTCTGACAGCCCTGAATGGGCATTATTAGTACAAGGAGAGAGACGTGGCCAATAATCGTGTATTCTACGCCGTCACTGCGGTTGGTATCGGCGCTCACACTGGCGCCAACGCTGGATCCTACACCCGAGTGCGTGGCTTGCAATCAGCCACCATTACCACCAATTACAATCTGGAAGCTGCCTACGAGTTGGGCATGCTCAGTCTGTATCAGAACATTGAAGGCGTTCCCGAAATTGAAGTTCAGCTTGAGCGAGTGCTTGACGGTACTCCTCTTATGTTCGACTTGGCCACTTCGGGCCGGGCGAACGGCAGCCTGATCGGTCGATCGAACAGCCGCTGCAACCTGGTTCTGTCGGTTCACGACGACACAGCGGTGTCTGCTTCCGGAACTCCTGTTGCCCAGTGCCTCGTCTCCGGCGCCTACGCTTCGGCCATCAGCTACAAGCTGGCCATGGATGGCAACGCTACGGAGGCCATGACTCTGGTCGGTAACAACAAGATCTGGGCTAGCGGCCAGAACTACTGGACTCCCAATGCTCCAGCTTCCGAGTCCCCAACGGCAGCTTCCGGTATCGTTCGTCGCCAGCATTTGGTGGTCGATAGCTGCACATTCCCTAAAGTTATCCCCGGTGTTAACTCCTCCGGCAAACTTACAGATATCGCAGGATCTGGATTCAGCTCCCACATCCAGTCGTTGTCGGTTAACTGTAATTTGGGTCGCGAACAACTGATGGAGTTGGGTCGCAAAGGCCCGTTCTTCCGCTACGTTAAGTTTCCCGTGGAAGTGACAGCGGAGTTCGAGGTTCTCACGACTTCTGGTGACTTCGCCCAAGCCAATGATGGCAACGCCGATCAGCTCATCGACGAAACAATCATTGTGGCTTTCGCGGATGGCACCACGGTTGACCTTGGTACCCGCAACAAACTTCAGTCGGCCAACTACAACGGTGGCGGTACCGACGGTGGGAACCGCACGGTGACCTATAGCTTCCGTACTTTCAACGACATGACTGTAGCCAAGTCCTGACCATCTGATGGTTAGAAAAGGATGACGGAGAGGGGCCTCGAGGCCCCTTTTCCCGTGGAGGACGCCTTGGAGCCGGAACTTGTTATCGCCCGCGTTGTCGCGGGTTGTTTACGCTTCAACTTCGACGGACGGTCATTTCTTGTCCGCCAGCCGCGGCGTCTCCGTCGTTATAAGGCCCAGCAAGTCTATTTTGAAGCTTGTCAGGAAGGCGGTACCGAAGGGCTACTGACTGACGACGAAATCGTCCTCATGATGCGCTCTCAGGGCCTGTGGTCCGACGACGACGATAAAGCTGTTAAGACACTCAGGAAAGATGTTGAAGAACTTAAGGTCGGCCTATTCAAATCTTTTTTTAAGTCACGAGACAGGGAAGCTACCCGGACAGCCCTTCACATCGCCAGGTCCGAGTTGGACCGACTCTTAATTCGCAAGAACTCTTACTCCCATATGGGCACCACGGGCTACGCTCAGGTCGCACGCACCCGCTATCTGGTGGGGAGTGGACTTCTTGATGATAAAGGCAAGCGTGTCTGGAAGGGCGATGACTTTTACCGACAAGACAGTGTGCTTTTGGATGCTGCTGTCGAGGCTTATTCGGAAGCTCAGGTTGCTGACGTGACCATGAGGGCCGTAGCCCGTTCTGATTCATGGCAGATGGTCTGGAACACGAGAAAAGTTTGCCCTGACGTTTTTGGTCGTTCGGCCGCTGATTTGACTGATGAGCAGCGACATCTTGTGTCGTGGTCCCTTCTCTACGAATCACTTCAGGAACACCCCTCCCCGCCAGGAGATGAGCTGATTCGGGACGATGACGCTTTCGATGGTTGGCTGATTATTCAGAGGCGAGAGAGAGAACGCCAGCGCCGCGAGGCCACTGCTGAGACCGCCCTGTCTGGTCTAAAGCTGCCCGATTCTGGGGAGATTTTCCTTGTCGCCGAGACGGACGAGGACCTTCAGAATATCGAGGCTCTGAACGGACCCCAGGCTCAGGCGATTAAGAAAGAGAGACTCGCCTATATTGCGAACAAGGGCGAGGTCGAGGAACAGCACATGCCCGACTCGCGTAGAGAAATCCATATGATGGCCAACCGCGCGACACCGGGTAAGTAAGGAGGGCTGCCGTGGATGGTTATGACCAAGTGGAGGCTGCTGCCGATGCAGCACGGAAAATCGAAGAGGAGAACCGTAGGAACTACGAGCGCCAAAGTCGTGCTCGTCTTCAAAGGGTTCTTACTACCAAAATGCGTACCGCGTTTATCGGCGCCTTGAGCGCCGTAGAACAGGCCTTTGGCGAGCTGTGGGGATACAACTCGCCCGGCCAACGCGACACGAAGCAGGAGAAATGGCGACAGGTCTGGGAGGCATGTCGCGGAACGATTTTGAATAACGGCAACGCTCAATTGCGTGCCGTTGAGAACGAGTTGACCCAATATACGGTCGACTGGAACCGATGTCAGAAGACCCTATCCGTGGAGGATGAATCGTGAGTACGAATAAGAAAGTTATCAAGGTTAAGAACGGCGACAAGGAAATCGAACTTGCTGTCATGAGGCCTAATGCAAAACAGCGTCAGGAAGCACAGAAGGTCTACAATAAGGCTTTCCGTGAGGCGGTTGAGTCTGGCGCAATTCTAAGGGCAAAGATCGAGAGCGTGATGCGCGAGCAGAAGCTCTGGGACGACAATAAAGAGGCTGAACTCCGCAAGCTACAAAGCAAGATTTCCGATTCAGAACGCAAGATTCGTTCTGGTGGCATTAAGTTGTCGGACGCCCGAGATCTAGCCATTCAGTTGCGTCGGGATCGAGCTGAGCTTCGAGGCCTTAATTCCGAACGGAGTAGTCTCGACAACAACTCTGCCGAAGCTCAGGCCGACAACGCCCAGTTCAACTTCTTCGTGTCTTCCTGCACGCTTCATTCCGGCGACGGCAAGCCCTACTATAAGTCCTATGAAGACTATATGAGTCGGGAAGAGGATCCCGCCACTGGCCTGGCTGCTGGCGCCCTCGCACGCATTCTCTATAACCTCGAAGAAGATTACGAAAAAAAGCTTCCCGAGAACCAGTTCCTTGAGAAATACAAGTTCTGTGATGAGTCACTCCATCTGGTCGACCAACAGGGTCGCAAGGTGGATGCTGAAGGTCGCCTCGTTGACAAAGAGGGGCGCTATATCAATGAAGCTGGCGAATACGTCGATCGTGATGGCGATCGAGTCGACGCTGAAGGCAACTACTTAGTTGACGAAAAGCCTTTCCTTGACGATTCCGGCAACCCTATTCTTACCCCTCCGGAGGGGGTCGAGTCGGTGTAATTCTAGTTGAACCGGATAGGCATTACGCGGGCGATGGTCACTGCTCCCAGGGGGCAGGGCCGTCGCCTTTTTTGTTTGCGGGGTCACCATGGCATTTGATATTACAGGACAACTGAACCTCAGACTGGCATCTGGCGCAGTCAGGAACATTGCAACCGAGATCAATTCGGGCTTGCGTGGCGTTGGGGCAACAACCGTCCCCGTCAAGGCCGACCTGGCTGCCATCAGATCCGTGCAGGGCCACATCGAGAGTACGACGTCGGCCATGGACAAGTTTTCCCAGCAGTCGGGACTGGCCTTCAAGCGGTTTGCTGCCTTTTCAGTAGCCGCATTGCCCTTCATTGGTCTCGCGAAAAGTATTCAGGACGTGGCCACTCAGGCAATTGAGTTCGACCGGCAGATGGTTAGACTCCGTCAGGTCACGATTGAGGCTGGCAGCGAGGTTGGCGGCGTACGTCAACGAGTCAACGAGTTGTCGACATCCTTTGGCGTTTCGAGCCAGGAGTTGATCAAGACGGCGGTTACACTCAAGCAGGCCAACTTGTCGCTGGCCGACACAAGCGACGCGCTTGAAGCCTTGGCCAAAAGCGCCCTGGCTCCAAACTTTGACTCGATGGCGCAGACGACAGAAGGCGCCATTGCCGTTATGAGCCAGTTCAAGATATCCGGCAAAGAGCTGGAGGCCGCACTTGGATCTATGAACGCCGTGGCCGGAGAATTCGCAGTTGAAGCTGGAGACTTAATCGAGGTCGTCAGAAGAACAGGTGGAGCGTTTAAGTCAAGTGGCGGCGATCTGAATGAACTATTGGCCCTGTTTACCTCGGTCAGGCAGACAACTCGTGAATCGGCCGAATCGATTGCCACAGGATTAAGAACAATCTTCACCCGTATCCAGCGCAACGACACAGTGAAAGCTCTCCGGGAGTTCGGGGTTGAGCTGCGCTACACAAGAGAAGAGGCTGAGAAGTCAGGCAATCTCGGGCTGGAAAACCAGTTCGTAGGCGCCTATGAAGCCATACGACGACTTTCTTCGGCACTCACTCAGTTGCCTCAGCAAGACCCTCGCTATTCAGCTATTATCGAGGATCTTGGTGGTTACCGACAAATTTCAAAAGTTATCCCTCTTATCCAGGAGCTTTCAGTCAGCGAACGTGCCCTAATGGTTGCTGAGGCTGGTCGTGTCAGTCTCCAGGTGAATGCCGCCCAAGCTGCCGATAGCTACAGCAATCGCCTCTCCAAACTTGGCGAGACTTATGCCTTCCTTGGTCGATCCATGGTCGAAACCTCAAGTTTCAAGGGCGCCTTTTCTGGATTCGAGACATTGGCCAGCACCTTGGCCGCAGTTCTGAGTGCCGCCAAGCCCTTGCTTCCCATATTGACAGCCATTGCAGCGACCAGGATTGGCGCTGGGTTATTCAATGCCGCTGCGAACTTTCAGAAGGGCGCCAGCTATTCGGGCGGTAGCAACCTACTGGGCAGGGCCTCGGGCGGACTTGTGCCGGGAACAGGGAATACCGACAGCGTTCCCGCCCGTCTAGATTCGGGTAGTTTCGTTATCAAAAAATCTTCCGTTCCTAATGTATTATTAACGCCCGGTGAGTATGTTGTACCCCCCGAACAAGTTCAGCAGATCGGACTCAACAGGCTTAATAAGTTAAACAGCACTGGCAAGATACCAGGGATGTCTAAAGGAGGATCTTACAAAGTTCCAACCGGTCAAGAACATACGGAGCAGGACTTAGCTAAGCATTTTCAAGCGTCCCTCAAGAAATTGGGAATGGAGGATCTCGAAAAAATGCTTCCCGAATCGGCCAGGAAATTTGAGGTCGATCTCGATAAAAAATATCATCTAAAAGGTGGGTACAGGAAAGACAGAAAGACAATCAATATTAATAAAACTACCACTGAAGAAGAATTGACGAAATTGGTCGGGCCACATGAGATTATCCATGCTCTCGACTATGCTGCCGGACACAAATTGGGAAGCCTAGAAAAATTATCTGATTATAAAAAAACTAAAACTGGAGCCGCTTTAGAGGAACTGATGCCGTTCGTGCAGCAAGCCGTTAAGACAAAAAAACTTACGAGCAAGAAAGAAGGTTACTACGAAAATAAAGCAGAAATACTTGCTCAAATTTTTGGCCACTCTATGGATACTGATTTTGGTACGCGCCTGGCGTCCACGACCGAAGATAAGCAAGCCAAAGTTAAAATCGCTGAACTCGTTGGCTCAATTAAGAAAACATTTCCTGAAGAATTGCGTGCTTTGAAAGATGTTCCTGAGTCGCAGGAAAAGATAAACGCTGGAATCGCAACAAGAAATCGCGAGCCTTTCCGATTAAAGTCTCCAGTTGATGGACTAAGCGAAAAAAAATTAAATAAGGGCTTTGAAGCATTTGCAAGAAAACGACAAGAGATAGCGAAGGAAGCCTCTGACAGAAACATGACCCAAGAGGCTTTTGCCTCTCTTCCAGAAATAGAACCTGTTGTATCAAGTACCAACGCCTTGGAAGCGTCCTTCAATAAGCGATTGGAGGAGATAAAAAAGCAAAACGTCAACGCTCAGCCTGCACCAACCGCCTCTACTGTCGGCGGCTCAGCGACTGCCGATATTTCTAAAGCGATCCGTGATCAAAGCGGTTATCAGACCAACATGTCGTCAGCTCCAAAGGGCCTATCGAAACAACAATTATTCTCGCAGGCGGACGCAAGACCACAATATGGTCCTGCCGCCGCCCTTCACGGCATATATACCAGTCCCTATATGGCGATGCAGCTACCCGCTAAGGAACAGGAAGCTTTTA
>Ga0102829_1000442_pt1 | contig 12646 bp, 27 predicted proteins | sample ColrivemetaGS575_FD_84510 | JGI IMG/M metagenome (GOLD analysis project Ga0102829, IMG submission 84510) | Estuarine microbial communities from the Columbia River estuary - Freshwater metaG S.575 | ecosystem: Environmental > Aquatic > Marine > Intertidal zone > Estuary | place: USA: Columbia... | reverse complement strand
TGTGTTTTTTTTGACGGGGCTAAGGTATCCCCGATGGAACCAAAACTTTTAGTACCCCCCCCAGTTCTTTACTAGGGGAGTAGTAGTTACTATATATTATTTATTATATCATAGTATATATACAATTGCAAATGTTTTTTATTACTAATTGTTTATCATTTGATATAGTTATATTATCATAGAATATACAAATCTGCAATAGTTATTTTCTTGTAATGGTTATTGATTAGTTATATTTATATTATCATATTGAATATAAATTTGCAACAGTTATTAATTAGTAATTGTTTTGTTTTTAAATAATAAAAAGCAGGAAAGCTTTCCTGCTTTGGTTTGGGGAGGCTTTCACCTCCCCGTTTCCTTTCCTAGTTCTTTGGGGCATACGCCATGGTTGCGTTGATAATCGTGGTGATGGTACGATACTCAATCTCGGCACAGGTCAGGATGCATCGGGCTTTCACCAGACCACGCTCTGCAAACTCTACACCATGACACTCGTCGATGGTGAGGGATGCGAGGGATGCCTTACGGGTTGCATCGTTTGTTCCCTGTACAAGACCTTCGGTGTAGACATCTGCTGTTCGTTGTGTGAGCGTGATTTCTGCATCCTGCTTTTCCATCTGAGCGATGACCAAGCGATTGTTAGCATCAACCAAATTCTGCGACTTGACTGCGAGTGTGGCGAGGAGTTCGCTCATATGAGCAAACTGGGTAGTGATTTCGTTCATGTCTTATTATATCATCCTATACTAACACTGCAAAGGATTCTCGCCCTTTGTCAAACTTTATTTTATTAACATCCCCGAATCATTCTAGATTCGGGGATGTTCCTTGGCATCAAAGCTTTGCTGAATTTTGTGCGATAGTTTCTTTATTCAACTTGCAGTTCCGCTCTGCGTCTTCTATTGCATTTGCAATGCTTCTCAAACGTGACATAGTGTAATCGTTTCCTGTAATTTTCCCCTCGTCAAGCATCGTGCTCAAATCTTTCAGACACCCAGTCATCCAGCCCCTGAAATAAACCAAATCCATCAGTTCTTCTCTGGTGGCATCATAGCGTTTTTTGTAAAAATCTTCCAAGTGTTTCCTAACTCCTTACTGCTTAAGTATACCATCTGATACTAACATTGCAATGGGTTTATGCCCATGCTCTAACTTTATTTTTATTCCTCCCAGAGGTTTTCTCTGGGAGGAACTCTGCCCTCTAGTCGAAATTACATCCCTTGACTCTAGTTTTAAATTCGTAGGTGTAATTGATTTCAATTTCATATGCACCAGATTCTTCAATAGCAGTCTTAAAGGCTTCTGCGGTTTCCTGTGTCATCATTTCATCCTGCACCATACAGTACAACGATTTGATTACATGGAATGCAAGAAACTGAAACTTAATGTTAGTAGGCACTGTCACCTGTGTGTGTACAACGCATGGCATTTTGAAAGGCTCCAGAAGAAACTCTTCCAATGCATCAATATCACTACAGTACTCTCTGTCAAGCGTCTTTGTCGCTTCATACAAACTAACCGTCTTACTTGTTTCAATCATTTATCTAACTCCCTTACAACATCAGTATATCAAGTCATACTAAGTATGCAAGGATTATTTCAAATATTATTTTAAAACATTCAAGCTCTAAATAATTGCAATCAAAATATGCGATGATATAATTAATCTATGAGCATCAAATTGATTACAACAAAAAGCATTGAAATTCTTACCTCCTCTAATGAGAAATTTACAGTTTGTTCAGTTCCTTCTCTAATGAATGAAACATACGAGAATGTAATTGAGATTGCTAGAGAAATCTGCAACGCTCTATCTCTAATGGACAATCGCAAAGTTCTCATTTCAATGCTTACCTCTAACGGTACATATTCTGTTGAAATGAACTTTGATTTAATTTCAATTAAAACTTGGAAAATTACTGAAGAAAATTTGCTAACACTCTAATACTACTCTATACTAAATTTGTTAGAAAGAAAGGCTCGAAAAAATGATTCTCTCTGAAGCGATATCAAAGCTCGAAAATCTCACATTGATTCATAATCAAATGCTCGAAAATCAGACAAATGCACAAATTGCATTTCTCGAAGCAGAGCAAAGTTTGAATATGAAAGAAGCTTTGCTTAATCTGCCGGGAACAAATCCCGGAAAGAATGACAAAGAACGTAATGCAGTTATTACTGTAGAATGTACTACAGAAATCGAAACTCTCGCAAACCTTAAGAATGAATTGGAAATTGCAAAAATGAATTGTCAAATCTCATATAACAATTACCAGTCTCATAAAATTATCTTTCAATCATGGTATGGTAAATGAATAAATTGAACCTTGACTCTGAAGACCGAAATGGTATCGAATATCTAATCAATACCACTTTTATGAAATCTGTAGACGCTAGGAAACGTGGAGACTTTGAAGCAGAATCCCTCTACCTCAAACTTAGAGATGAATTGCTCTTGGCATTTGATACCTCTAATCTAATCTGCAACTCTCATGCTCCTGAAAAGAAAATTAATTTTTTCAAGCTTCTTACAAATTAACAATCTCTCTAACTCCTCTTTAAGACCAAATTAATTTTGGTCTTATTTTTTTAATAAAAATTTAATGTGTGAAAAATATCACATCGAAATTTTATAATATGAGAAGTGGTGTTTAGGATTGGCTTCGCCAATCCTAACAGATGCATTGTATATCAATGTATACACTGATATAATACTGGTATGAATACGAACAAACTTGAAGTATCTATCGTAGGGCTGGCGTGTCTCTTCACGAATTATTTATATCTTCAGATATATCAAAGCTCTAGTGTAAAATTTTACGAATCTCCTCTAGATGTTAAAGTTTTATACTTTGCTCTAGTAGTTGTTACAAATGTTTTGTTTCTGTTATTTGTTAAGTATTTGAATCAAGTCTCTGAGCAGACTTTCTAATTTTTTTGACAAAATTTGAAATTTATTTTAGCAGAAGTGTGTCTCCTCTAACATAAAAAATTTGTCCCAGCTCGAAAATATCATACGAGAATTGCATCTTATGTTCTCGTATGATATTATAGATTTGTATGCACTCATTACTCGATTTTCAAGGAGAAAAATGGAACCCCGTTTAATAGAAAAGATTCAGAATGGTTTTACCCAGAAAGAATTAGCGGAAAAGTTAGGAGTACAACAGCCTCATTTATCTGCATGGTTTAATGGTAGGCATCTTCCAAGATATGAGACAGTTGTGAAATTAGCTGAAATTCTTAATTATAATCCGGAAGAGTTAGATAATTATTTTCATTCAGTATACAACATTCGAAAAACTAAAAATGCCAAAGAAATGGTTATCATAGACATTACTAAGCAATTAAAGTTTGTTGATGTTCCTAGCAATTCTAAAGTGGTAATTCAGATACATTCTAAGGACAAAGTTCAAGAATTATCTTCAGAAGTGAACTAATAATATAATCCCCCTTCACCGGGGGATTTTTATTGCAAAGCTTGTATACAATGATATAATAATGCTATGAACAATGAGATGAACACTGCCTTAGACAACTTTGGGCAGAAATGGGAACAGCTGGGTTTTGACTGCGATGAACTTTATGACATCTGCTCTGATGTGATTGATGGTCATGAAGAAGAGTTTATTGTATATCGTACAATTCTTGAGATTGAAGTTCCAGAACCAGTGGAAGAAACAAAGTAATATTTGCATAGATTGTATATAGTGATATAATAATAACATGAAACTTGAACAGGTCTTGCCACAATTGCGTGATGGACAAACTATCACCAGAAATAAAGCATATAATCAATCTGCAACTGTTGTATTTGTTAAAATTGAAGAATCTCAGTTGAAGTTTAAAATTATTTGGACAACTGGTGATGTAATCGATTGGGCTCATTACAGATTCAGAACAGAAGACATAATGGCAGAAGATTGGGAGATAGCAGGATGACACTTGATATGGTTAATCGTTTGTTGTATGTAGTTGTTTGTGCTGGTGGAATCGTAGCTTTCTTTGGACATATGAGATTCTATACAATCACAGGTCTCAAGGTGCTTAAGTCAATCCTTACAATTCTGGCTTATGCAACACCTCTTACATTGGTTTATGGTATGTTTGAATGGATTGTCACTGGTGATGGCAAAGTTGCATATTGGCTCTTTAGACATGGTGTGCTTGCTTGTATCGTTGGCTTGTTTTATTACTTTATGTGCTGTATGCTAAGCAAAGCTGATGACCGAGAAAAGGAAAGAGCAATCTAATGTATTACCCTAAAGGTAGCAATTACATTTACAATTCAGAAGAGTTTGTGAAGGAATGTCTTGGACTTCCATCAAACCCTGTCGTACTGGCAATTACACATGGTTATGGACAGATTGAAGTTGAATTTGTTCCTTCCACAATGCATCTTACTGGTCATGTGTATTCTTTTATGAATGATGAAAAAGAAAAGGTCATCCAATTAGACTTTAAAGATGTAGCCAATGAGAATACTTCAGCACTAGTATTATCTTCTGCATTATATTCTTACATATCAGAAGCATATAAGATTGCACATATTTTGGATAAGACCTTAATCCAAAGCACCACATACGCTAAATAATAAAACCCCCTGAAATATGGGGGTTTTTTATATGATGAGATACAATACAGCATGGAAATCAATTATGCATTTAGTGATTCTATCTTGTACTCACGTACAGAACTCATCACAAACGACAATCTTCGTTACAATATGGTAGATTTTGCCAAAGGTAACATTTTTATAATTTCAGTGTATGACCTAGGAAATTCTTACTCAGCTCAAGTTAGTTCTTACAATACAAGAGAAAAATGTGAATCTGTTGTAAGAGTCAATACTGAAAAATATAATGAAATTATGTCCAAATTTCTTGTCAACACTTATGAAGATTTGCAAAAGGAAATTCGTGATGGTATTCTCAAAACTATCAATAATAATACATTGAACAAAATCACCATTGAGGAATTGATTTTACAATATGCTTAACCTTATAGTCATTCTTGCGTTACAAACATCTAAAATAACGCAAGATGACATTCATAAATATTTAGCTCATATTCAAACTTGTGTAATTTGCAGCTTAGATAACAAAGATTATAAATTCAAAAGGAATAAAAAAGATCTTATTATAACAAGTGAACAAATAAAAAATCACAAAAAGAAGTTCGAATTATATAACAAGTGAATCTTAGCCCCGGCTTTGCCGGGGCTAAATTGCATATAGTATATCAAAGAATGAGATAGTACAAAATTCTCGTAAGATAATGCAAGAGAAATAGTGCTTTAAAGTCTATTTAGGGCTTGCAGATACTATGTATATTCGATATGATACGTCATACCTACCAAGGAGTTTGAAATGAATCTATTTGACGCTACACCTGAACAGTTGGGAGTTACTCGCTCCCTTCAGTTCAACCTGACACCGAAGTACATTGCACATTCAGCTAAGTCTCAAGGATTTTCACTTGAGAATGCGATTGTGGAATTGATTGACAACTCTATTGATGCGAAGTCCAAGAATGTTTATGTATCTATGGACAAGCAACCTAACGGATTGTATACATGGCGCATTGATGATGATGGTGTGGGAATGTCAAACAGCAAACTTGCACGTTGTATCACTGAAATCGGCTATGATGGCACTTACAATGCTGATTCCATTTCTGCATATGGCACAGGAATGAAGTTTGGTTTGTTTTCGATTTGTGATGAAGGCGATGTACTTATCACCACAATCAACAATCGAATCAAGTCTACTGCAACATTCTCCACACGTATGAAAGATGCTGGAAGTGTCAAGTTGGACAAGGGTTTCCCAACTGTAGCCAAAAACGGTACATCCATCACTGTTACCAATGTTGACTTCAATGAAAGAAGCCTTGAAGCGTTTATCAAAAACCTCTCTGTGATTTATTGGTTCAAGCGTTCCAAGGACAGCAATTTCAAGTTGTTTGTTCCTAACCCAAATCCTTTGACAGTAGAAGATACTCCTCATATCGAAGTGAAGTTCCAAGACCCATTCTACCGCCATCTGGATGACGAGAATAACACTTACTTCAAGCGTGTTCATGAAGTGGTGAAGATTGATGGGCATGATGTTCACATTTATGGTTATTCATACAATAACGCATTGTTTACACCTGATATGTTTGTGAACTGGGATACTGCACGTCGATATGATGGACGAAGCAAGGACGGCTTTATCAACCGCCGTAGTGGAATCTTTGTAGTTACTGGCAATCGTTATTCGGTGCTGGGCAATGGTGACTTCTTCTTTGGAACATTCCAGAATTCTTGTAACAACTTGCGTATTGAGGTTGTTCCACCAAAGGAAGTTACATCAAAGTTCACACAGATTAACAAATCCAAAACGCAACTGAAGCAGTCTGGCATGGAAGCATTCCGCAATGCAGTGACCGCTATCATCAATGACCATGTGCGTGAAAGGTATCGCAACTCTGTCAGCGTTGAAATCGATGAGAATGAAGACCTCACGGTTGATAGTGCTAACAATCTCTTGAAGAACAAGTTGCACAAGAACCCACTTGATTCTGCTGATTTGCGTGAATTGATTATTGATGAGCCTGTGAAAGAGCGCAAGCCTCATCAAGGTGGAACCAAGTTTCAACCAAGTTTCAAGAAGAATCCAGACTTGTTCAACATCCGGTATGCTAACCTCGGCGCAAGAGGCGTGTACATGGAAGGAACAAAGCGGGAGAAGTGCTTGGTGTTGACGTTGAACCTTGACCATCCATACATCACCAACTACATCAACACTCTCAACCCTGAATCAAAAGCCCATGCATACATCAAAATGTATACACAATTCATCTCATTGATTGAGGTGCAAGCCAGAGAGCGATTCAGTAACCATGCATTCCACAAATTCATGGAAATTGAATCAGACTTCCTCCTGAAGCAATATGAGAGCGAAGACTAGCATTATGAACCCCCTGCACTCGCAGGGGGTTTTTTTGTGTCTTAACATAGCTGATATAAGATCGGTCAGTTAGCCTTGGCTGCGCCAAGGCTAAAACATGGTTCGCATATCCCATATGTACGAGCTATTATAAGTATGAACCTAATCTCCTAAAGGCAAAAAATAAGCACCCTGCAGAGGGTGCTTATTTTTACATATAACAGTAGTTTTCTTCGTTGTCAGCATAATCATCAATACCTGCATAGAATTCCATTTGAGGGTACTTTTTAGCATTGATTTCTTTTATCTTGTTTATCTCTTTGGCAATTAGTTCTTTCTTAGATTTGTAGTAGTTGTAGTTATAATTGTATAGAGTAATTACTGTTCCTGTTCCTGAAACTATGAATGTGTATTTTGAGCTGTTAAGTTTGAATACTACTTCATATCCATATTCTGGCGAAGTTCTAATTTTGCAATTTACAGGGAAATAATCAACTACAGGTACTTTCCTTTCCAGAGCTCGATTTTCAGCATGAATTGTATACAGTAATGGCTTATCAAACCAATACAATGGATTCAATTCATCAAAGATTTCTTCCACAGTTAATCCTTTCAAAATTCTTCTTGTGCTTCTAAATTATTTTCAGCTAGATACTTTTTGATATCATTAAGTGCTGATTTACCATGTCTAATCATAATAACATTATTATCAAAATCAACTAGACGATAGGAGCGATGATTTATTTTTTCTATGATGAGCATAACTTAGTATATCATGAATCTGGAAAACAATAAACCCTCCCGTAAGGAGGGTTGAATTGTGGTTGGCTGGAGTTTAACCAGTACGGAACACAAGGGCAGTTCTTTCGATGGTCTCTGCCTCCGATGGTATCCTTGTCTAATACTAGAGCATAATACCCAACCACAAATTATTTAACTTGGGTAGATTGTTTGCGTCAATCATTTCCAAGGTTTCAGTAAGAGATTGGTGGCTTTTTGACCACCCCAAGGTTGCTACCCTTATTTGAACTACGCAATCAGTTCTAGCCGTTCTGGTCTCTTACTGGATGAAGGTTGTTCGAATCAACCTTACAATGATATACTACACGATAAATCTTCAGGTGTCAAGTCAAAATCAGGAAGAAGTTTTTTTACCAATTCCCATCCATTTTTCTCAAGGTTGTCATAAACCCACCAGTTTCCACCAGTGAAGAGGTAAAGGAATTCTGTGAAAGATGAATTGGAGTTTGTGTGAAATTCATCAATTGATGTCACTTGAGCATCAATGCCTTCTTCTCCACGGTCTCTGCCATAGAATACACACACACCTTTTTCAGGGTTATCAAAATCATGTTCATCTGTTGGGTGAATGTTCGTCTCAAGAACAGACAAATCGCCATGGGAAAGAAGTTCTTTGATTTTATTTTCAATCTTGTAATCAAAAACCAATGTGCTTCCTACACCCTCTGGGTATCCATCATAATGACAAGAGATGTATTTCACCCTTCCATCGTCAAGCAGCAAACCAATTAAACTTCGTGTTGCCATATCTAGCTCCTAACAATAATAGTATATCATCGTATTCCAAGAATGCAAAAAAAAGACCAAACATTTCTGCTTGGTCTGTGAGTAGGAGAATTCCCCATTGGCAAATCTATTATATCAAGTATCTCAATAATTGCAAGAGATATATTTTATGCATCTTAGGGAAATTGTAAATTTCCCTAAATGTCATCATATGTATAGTTGCCTTCATATTTCAGCATAAATTTCTCCCAGATATCATCACCAATTTTTTGTGGAATGTTGATTGTGAATAAGGATCCAAAAGCTTCGCATCTTGCATAGTATTTTCTTCCATCAGTCCACAAGATGCATTGAGCTCCTTCAGGGAATGAAAGTCTTATTCCTTTTCTATCGCAAAGATGTGGACGAATAATTTTATTTTCTTTGAAGCTTGAATTTTTATGTATAGCAGTGATTATTTCTTTCATAACTGTATATTACACTAATAGGAGAAAAAAATGATTATCCAAGGTGTTTTATTAACTGTAATGTTATTTGGAGTGGTATTCTTATATATTTTGTATAGGGAAACTAAAGGACAAGCTGTAGCTCTAAAGATTACTAATAAATTCTTAAATAGTGAGCTTACTGAATATAAAGCAAAGTCTGCTAGTTTATATGCAGACTATCAAGATGTTATCAAAAAACTTGAGACTCGATTATTAGAACCGGGTACAACAGTTTCATGGATTGATAGACATGGAGAAACAGAGACTGGAGTTGTGTTAGATGATTATTCTTTAAATAATAAAAATTATGTTGTTGTTATAAGAATGAAGAATAATAAAAATCAAGGTGCCCCAATCTCTGTAGCTTTCGAAAAATTAAATGTTATCTAGAAGATAATACAATAATTTTATTTTTTGTCCAAGAGTCATTGGGAAAATGTTTAAGTGTAAACTTACAATTCTCAATGGCTCTCATTTTGTCTCCAGAATTAGCAAATAGGGTGGTTAATCCTCGGAAACCAGAAATGGTACAATCGGGAAACTTAACAGCAGATTGATAATAGAGGATGGCTCTCTTGGTATCAGGTTTATACTGTCGATAAAAAAGTCCAACATATTCATAAGCTCTGTATCCATTATTGTTATGTTTTAAGTAATCTAACACCACCTTTTCAGCAGTGTCTAGATATCGCACATTCTTCTTATTGATAGACAAAGACCATAGAAGCCAAACTGTATCTTCCCAAGCATTTGTGTCTTTTGGTTCAAGCTTCAAAATTTGAAAATATAAATTTACAATCTTTTCATAATCACCATCAGATGTTTTTTCTCTACCATGCCAGAGTTTATCAATTTGCAATCGTAAACTTTTGAGCTTTTGAACTTTTTGCATTTACTTATCCAGTGTTTCAAATACTTGTAAATTTTGTAGTGTGAGGTTGTGAAGGAAGATATTATCAATACTATCCATGTTTAGTATATCTGAATAATATTCGATATTATTAACAGTGCCTTCAAAGTGAAAAGAATTCTCAGAAATTACAAGGGTGAGATTGTCAATGAGACTTCTGTTTGTTTCTTTCACTGATGTCAATACGGGGCTGTAACCTTTAGTGTTCAAGGAGAATTTACTGATAGGTGCTTTCAATGAATACCACATAAACTTAACTTCATCTGTCAATTTGAATTTAGTGGTGTATTCAGAAAGATTCAATTCTAAATTTTCTTTGATGTCTCTCAGCAACTCAGATTCACTGTCAAAGAAAAAATATTTCAGTTTAGATTGCTCTTGGTAAGAATGAGCAGATATAGCAATTAACATGGTCTAGTGTACAGTATATTTGCATATACTACAAGAAAAAAACAGGCAAGTGGAGGAACTTACCTGTTTTGGAGACCAACAATGATGAAACAACTCATCAATTATAATTGTACAGTTAAATCCACGCAGTCAGAATAGATTCAATTGCAATGTATGTTCCACCAATGTCAGATTTATGCAATCCATCATTTAGAAAAACTTCAAAGCTGTTATCAGATGAATTACCAATCCTCAATGCTTCATTGCACATATGAGAAAATTCTTCTTCTGTAAAGCCAATATCAGATAAAATTTCACTCTTAGACTTGCCATTACTCATTTGTTCAACTGCATAAACCAAACGAGAAAGAGTCTTACGAACAGTTATAGGTTCAGTCATAAAGAAGCATATCATATATTTTGAGGTATGTTATATGCATTTTAGGCCTGACAGAGTCAGGCCTAAAAGATCGATTGTATATTATAAATTTATAATATATCAATTACAGCAAAATCATATCCGCTTGCCCAGGAGTGGAATTTGTTTTTACTTTCATCATCTTTGATATTTCGAATTATTGAATTGATATTTATTGATGTATTCTTAATGCTCGAATAATCATAAACATTTGTAAGAATAGCTTGTCTGACATTCTCGTAGATCTTCTCATCATACTTTCGCTTAAAATGCGAAATTTGAATCTTCTTCATTTTATCCAACTTAGATGTTTTCTCATTGCTGAGTACTGAATTATATGGGAAGCTTTAGATTCTGTCAACTTATAAATAAAAAAATTCCCTCTATGACTTCTCACTGGAAATCTTAATAGAGGGATGAGTAAGGACATGAAATGACAAACACAAACAATGGGCAATGAAGGGAATGAAGTAATATTTGTTGTATAAAATATATATGAATACTTCAAGTCCGCCATCAAACACCTTATGTCATCATTGTAACACGCACTTCTACAAGAAGCCAGCAGAAATCAAAAGAAGTTCTACTCATTTTTGCTGTAAAGATTGTGCTGTTGAATATCGTAAAAACCAAAAACATCTTTATTATTCTGAAGTTATATGTTTGAATTGCAGTAAGAGTTTTAGTAAGAAAAACGCAGAAATTAAAAAAACTTTAAATCACTATTGTTCAAGTTCGTGTGCAGCTAAAATTAATGGTACAAAATATCCAAAAAGAGCTGTAGAAGGAAATTGCAAACAGTGCCTTACACCAATTCCTTCATCTCTAACATATTGTAAAAACTGCAAAATTGAAAAGTTATCTATTGATAATCAAACATTATATGAAGCAACAAGAGATGGAAAGAAAGCTTCTCGATATTGTACTATCAGAGAAAAAGCAAGAAAGTCATTGATAAATTCAGGGATAGAAAAATCTTGTAAAAATTGCGGATATGATAAACACGTTGAAGCTTGTCATATTAAATCTATATCCTCTTTTGATTTGGATATTACAATAAAAGAAATAAATGATTTATCTAATTTAGTATTCCTTTGCCCTAATTGTCATTGGGAATTTGACAAAGGAATACTAAAACTTAATGGACAGTGAGGGGCACGATCCCCCAACCAACAAATTATGAGTTTGCTGCTCTACCGATTGAGCTAACTGTCCAAATGAGTGGAATGGGATTTGCACCCATATAGAAGGCTTATGTTCCTCTGCTTTAGTTAAGCTATCCACCCTTACAAAGAATTATATCACATCAGAATACGATTTCAATAATCATATCCATCTTCTTCGTGATGTTTTCCAGAAAATAAAAAAGCGAGTGGATAAAGTAAAATTCCAGCCAATATAGCTAGGAAAAAGTAAATTAAAATATAAAACATTTCGAAAAATCTCATCTTCTAAACCTCATTGTTCTGATGTGTAAATATTAAAAGGAAAGTGAGAGATTCGAACTCTCGGATGCTTTTGACATCAATTGTTTTCAAGACAATCGCATTAGACCACTCTGCCAACTTTCCGACAAACTAATTATACCACGTCTTCCATGAAGTTATTTATATCATCACGTAATTCAATCAGCATTTCATCAGGATAGTCAAGCTTCTCTGCCAACATATCAAATGACTCTGCATCAGCCAAGAGCATTTTGAAACCTTCAAGAATCACCAACAATTCATGCTCGGTTTTCTCAGATAAATAATTCAATGTGTCTTTGGGCATAATTACCAACTACTTTCCAAATAATGACCAGCATCAGCATGAAGTCTGAACATCTTTACAAGGTCTTTAAATTCTTCTTCTACGATATCATAGTTTTCAATATATGAATCTCGCCATTCAGTTGCTTCCAAATCATCTGCCATCTTTTTAACAGTTTCATTGGAGATTTCATTTGTTTCTCGGTCTCCATACAGAGAAACTTCAG
>Ga0102829_1000438_pt1 | contig 12690 bp, 17 predicted proteins | sample ColrivemetaGS575_FD_84510 | JGI IMG/M metagenome (GOLD analysis project Ga0102829, IMG submission 84510) | Estuarine microbial communities from the Columbia River estuary - Freshwater metaG S.575 | ecosystem: Environmental > Aquatic > Marine > Intertidal zone > Estuary | place: USA: Columbia... | reverse complement strand
GAGCTCTGCCCCTTGGCGATCACTGACCCAAATTCGATCGTAGCCCAATCCTCGGTGCCCGCTGCGTTCTCAATCACAATGTCGGCCGCGTGGCTCTCGGTGCCTACTTGGTTAGCATAGGTGCCCGAGGCCCCCACAAAGCAACGAAATAAGCGGATAAACGAGCGCGCACTCTGCGCTCCTGCAGCACCCGCGACGCCTGTAGGGATCGTCTCGGTGATAAACTCACCGAGGGCGTTAATACCCTGTAAGACGACCGATCGCGCGCCTGCACCCGTTGGCGCGTCTGCAGTGTTGCCCCCTGCCTTGACACGCAAGGGCGTCGCCGAGGCGGGTTGTGGCTGTCTGTAAACGCCTAGTGTCGTGATTGCCTCATAGGTAGTGCCCACGGCCTCGTTGAGGCCGAACTTATTAACCTTTGCGCCCCCGTTTACGATACGTCTCGAAAGACTGAGATAGTCGGGATACGCCATGTCTCAAACCCCTATTTCGCGGTAGCGATTAAGTATATTCTTTGCGCCGGAGGCCGTGTAGGCGTCCTCGACGGTGCACCCGTCGCCGCGGTGCTCGTAGGCGTAAGCGGCCCATTGCTTGATTGCGCGTTTGATCGGCGAGGGCACCGAGACAGCCGCGTCGCCGTAGCCTGCGGAGTAGGTAATCTCGATCGCGTTATTGGCGCGCAGGGCGGTAGGCCACGTCGCACCTCGTTTTATCGTCATACGGCCGCGTAGGCTTTGTGTGTCGATATCAAACACGTTGGCGATCGTGACGGCCGTAGCCGTGCCTGCCTCGTCGTATACGTTCACGGTATCGACTGTCTGCAGAGGGTAGCGGGGCAGTACGACCGAGGTATAGTTCTGTCGGTTGCCGCCGTAGATGAGGTCGATATGCCCCTCTCGCTCGCCGTCCCACCATTCCTCGCGCCCGTGGGGCCACCTGTCGAGGGTGAGCTTCCAAACCTGTGTGATCAGGGCGAGGCCCGTAGCGTCCTCGGCCTCCTGCGTTACCTCTTGGATTAGGTCGCTAAGATAGATCAGCTCGTCGACCGAGGTTGCCGTTAGGCGTAGGTGTGTTTGCAATTCCGTTACCGTAATCGGCAGAACGTCGGGCAATGTCTGCAGGCGGTTCCCTCGGTAGGAGTGTATTTTGCGGGTAGATCGGAGTGCCATTTATAGCCCTTTCTCTATGTGCAACGCATCATAGGCCACATTGGGATAGGATTGCTCTGTCGGCAAGCCTACGTCCCGCACCCACTCAAGAGCATAAACACCGTAGTTTGCGGTCTGCACGGCCGTAAATTGATATGTTACGACCCCGTTTACGGCGTCTGATATGGTCGCGGCGTCGTCTACCAAGAGCGGCGCGCGGTCCCTGCTACTTGCTTTTAGTGTAACGCTAGACGCCGCCGTAAGATTGACCGCCGTACCGCTCGGGTCGAGTAGCGTTGTCTGAATTATCGGGGCCCTGTCGCCCTGTTTGATATAAAATACCGACACTAGCCTGTCCCCGTTCTCGTGTTATCTAGGCCCCTAGAGGCGTTGAGCGTCGTAACCGCCTCGCCCGAGGTGCGCGTTAACTCCCCTGTTTGTGAGGCGTTTTGCGTCAATCCAATGGCGGCCGTGGCCTGTCTACTTGCGGCTATAGTAGTGCTTGAGCTCTCGCCTTGCAACGCTTTTGCGATTGTGTCGGCTGTTCCCGTGCCCTCGCCTATGATCGCTCCGATCGTGACCGCGCCCGATCCCGTTACTGTCTTGTTGTCGGCTCCTGCGCCTGTGCCTGTGATCGCTCCGATCGTGACCGCGCCCGATCCCGTTACTTCTCGCGTGCCCGTGCCTGCGCCTGTGGCGGCTCCGATCGTGGCCGCGCCTGTGCCCGTAATCGTCGTTACTTTTGTGCCCGTGCCTGCGCCTGTGACGGCTCCTATGGTGCCTGCGCCTGTGCCCGTTACTGTCTTGTTGTCGGTTCCTACGCCCGTGCCTGTGACGGCTCCTATGGTGCCTGCGCCTGTGCCCGTGATCGTCGTCACTACTGTGCCGTCGCCTGTGCCCGTGGCGGCTCCTATGGTGCCTGCGCCTGTGCCCGTGATCGGCGGGGCCGTTTCCACGACGGTTATAACTGGCGTGTTTGTGTAACCGTTTAGGGCCGACCCTGCGTCGTAGGCCCGTAATGCGATCGTATCGCCGTCAGATACTTGGGCACTGTCTATAAATAGGCAATACTCCATTTCGGTTTCTTGGTTAACGAGGCCCGCGTTAGCCGCTACCGTCCCGTTGCTGTCTAGTTCACCCGCAACAAACGAACCCGCGCCGATCTGTTGCGTAGTCGCGTCGCCGTCCGTTGCGCCTATGAACGCCGCAAACTGAATAGGGGTTGCGCCCGTGACAAGCGCGTATGCGCCGCCGTTTAGGCTGTACTCAATGACAAGCGAGGGCGTCGCGGCGTTAGACGCGCCCGCCGTCTCTGCGACCATAACGCGCACACGAAAAGACGTATCTACGTCCTGCGACCAATTAGTGTTGGTCGCGGCTATCCATGTCGCCGTTGCCTCGTTGCCGCTGTTTACTCGACCCCTAAAGCTCTGCTGTACAACGTTAGCGGCAACGTGGGTCATTGGAGGGCGTCCTAGTTAGGAAAATCGGTGTCTGTGTGCGCCCGCTGCATTGCCGCTTGAAAGTCCGCCTTTGTGACGGTGCGGCCTTCTTTGTAGGCATATACGAGGTTGCGTCGCAGGCGATCGAATACGCCCATATGATCCATTCCCCACCATTGAGAGCTTTCGATCGACCAGCAATAGTGATCCCAACCATGCATGATATAGCGGGCTCCGCTCTCGTCGTAACCTACGGCGCAGATAAAGCCCGTAGACGGGGCCTCGTGCGGCTCGCCCTGCGAACTATCGAAGGTCGAGCCGTCGTCGTAATAGATACGCCAATCCGGCACGGTTTACGCCGTGGCGGGTACGGTTAGCGTGAACGAGGAGACCGATACAGTGTCCCCGCCCGTAATTGTTACCGAACTCAAATTAAGGTCGGCACCAGATGCGGCGACTGTGCCCTGCCATATGGCAAGGTTATTGCTGTCGAATACAGTATAAAAGCCCGCCGTGCCGCCTGTCGCTGCTGTGTCGGAGGTGATCGTGACGGCGTCGGCCCGTCCTTGAACCGATGCGCCTGCGGCACCGAAAGCCGTAGTAGAAAAAGTCAGCGTAGCAACCTCGTTAACACCTGCCGTTGTGCTTGCTGCGCTCTTAATCTCAAGCGTTCCCGCACCCGCGCCCGCGTCTACGAGGTCAACGATCGCGTTGCATGCGGCGTTGCGTACCGCGTCGGTGAGTGTAATAGCCATTTACAGGGCCTCCAAAATAGCCCGTTCTTGGGCGGTTAATTGTGTTTTTATCTCGTCGGGTATGCTTTTAGGGTCGTCTATGCGGGGCTGCCCTTTAGCGTCCCTTACGAGGCCGAAACCGAGGGTCTCTACCTTTAATAGAGTGGCAACTAAAAGGCTCATTTTATTTTTCCTCGGGCTCGGTCGGCTTCAATTCCTTGCCCGCCTTTTCGGCTATGGCGTCACGAGCGGCGCCACCTGTGAGCTCTTGCCCTTTGGTGTAGCGCCGCCAATCCTTCTTGAGTTTCACCCGCACGGGTTAAACCTCGAACCCGTCGCCCTTGTTCTCGGGTGCGGCTCCTGCGTTCTTTGTCTTGCCCTTTGGTGCTTTGACCTTGGGCGAGGTGTCTTGTGCCATACCCTCGGCGACGAGCTTTGCAGCTAGGTCCCCTCGGATCGTCTCACCCTCTCGGTGCTTACCGTACGCCACCAATAGGCGGGCTTCTGTGACTGTCTTAGCCATGTGCTCTCTCCATGTGTGTTGCAGGGTGATCGAGGCGCGCTGTCCGTGGGAGGAGTAACGTGCGCGCCTCGATCGTATCTAGGGGGGCCTAGATTAGGTGCCTGTGTACGTTGGCGCCGCGTTGGACTGATCCGACGGTGCTGTGTGCAGGTAGCCTTTACATACCAATGCGGCAACGGCCACGTTGGTTTCGGTGCCAAGGCCAAAGACTGCGCGCACGTAACGCTTTGAGCCAATGTAGCCGAACTGGTACGCCGTGTTAGCGGCGAGGGTCGGCTCGGTGCCAAGGATATCTGCGTCGGCAACGTCAGAGAAAGTCGAGTTATCGTCGCTTTCCTCTAGCGTCACTGTAGCGTCGCCGCCTGCGCCTGTGATAGCGCCAATGGATACGACGACCGTTGCACTATCTGCGCCCTGCAGATCGACGCCTTGGCCGTTCACGAGGGCAGTTGCCACTTGTGGCCGGACGCTCTCCTGTGTGTCCGTTTTCGAGTTCATATCGCGATACATGGGTTATACTCCTTTAGGTTATCGCTTTCGGGGTAGGCGGGGCCCGTAGGCCCCTCCCATGTTGGCTTATGCGAACTTGATCAGCTTGAGGGCCTCGAAGTTCACCACGTCGCCGCCTGTACGCTTGGTCGAGTAGAACTCGACGTAAGGCTTGTTCGAGTACGGATCGCGCAGAACACGCACACCAATACGATCGACGATTTGATAGGCGGCGTTCATGTCGCCTACCGCGATAGACAAGCTACCTGCGGCTACGTCGGCCATATCCTCGAAGGACGCTTGCGGGTAGCCCAAGAGGCTTGCAGGCTGTCCGGCGGCGATCCCAGGCTGCCACAAGAACGCGCCGTCGCTGTCCTTGAGCTTACGCACCGCGCCTGTGGTGTTGCGGTTCATAAACCATGTCGCATTGCCACGATACTGTGCCTTGAGGCCGTAGAGAGCCGAGATAAGCACGTCGCCACCGTTCGGAGCTGCAGCAAAGGCACCAGAGGCGCCCGTGTCGTACTGCCCGATAGCGTTGAGCTCGAACACCTCGGCCGACGCGCGATCGGGGTAGGTCGTAAAGCCGCGAGGCTTATCTACGCCGTTGCCTGTCGTAAAGGCCGCGTTCTCTGCACGTGCGAACTTGTCCGTTACCTTGCCCTGCAGCCATGCCTCCATATTGATCGACGCGTCGTCGAGCAATTTCTGCGTTGCCGCAGGCTTGGCGTACATTTCATGCACAGGGATACGGTACTTTTCGAGCTTTGGTGTAGTGGTAGCTGTACGGCTATCCGTCTCGCCGACCCAACCGAAGCCCGCCTCGTCGTTGTCGTGCAGGCCCTCAAGGGCGTCTGTGCCAATGCTGATGACGTTTGCATACTGACGCATAGGTGACGTTTCAAAGATACGAGCAACCATGCGGCCGCCTGTGTCTGCGTCAACCACGAAACCGCCGTCGGGATCGGAACCCACGCTCAACGCTTTCATGTCCTCGGCGTTCATCAACTTGTCGTCGCCTTTGTGGCGCAGGTAGTTGTCGAAAGCACGCTTGTACGCGCCGACCTGTGCCTGTGCCTCGTCGTCGAAGTCGTCGCGGGTTACGCGGCGGCCGTGGAGCCCTTGGATACCTGCGTACCACTTGTAGGCTTTCTCCTCGCGCTCGTCGGCGTTCATACCCTCATCGGCCGTGCGGCCGTAGAGTGCTTGGCGCTTGAGGCGTGCGGCGAGTTGATCATTGACCTTTTGCGCGTCGTCAATCGCCGCGTTGATGCGGGTCAATTCCTCTTTGCGCACAACGTCGTCAAAGCCTGTTTTGAGTTCCTTGAGGCTTTCGTCGTATTTGCCCTTGAACTCCTCAAACGCTTTGTTGCCTTGCTCGACGGCCTTTGCAACGTCGTCGATATCCATATCTTTAGGTGACATTGGTTATTCCCTTTCTGTCCCGTAATGATTTCATAAGACGCGTATACGCCTCGCTATCGGTCGTTGCAGCGTCTCGCTGTCCGTCGATCCGTTTTACGGCCTCGTTGAAGCCGTGCGAGGCAATCAACTTGGCCATGCTATTGGGCACCCCACCGTCGCGGAGTAGGCGCTCAACGTCCCTGATACTATCAATCCGTTTCACGGCGGTAATGATTGCGTCGGGGTTCATTGGGAAGGTGACGACCGAGACCTCGAATAGATCGAGCTCCTTGAGCACGCGTACCTCTGCGTCGTCGCCCTCGTAGTCGGCGTCGAGGGTGCGGTAGCCGATCGACATACTGTCGATAGCTCCGGCGCGCATAAGCACGTGCGCCTCTTTGCCGAGCTGTGTTTCTTTCAATAGGCGGCCTTTGACATACAGGCCTTTGTCGTCTTGGTACATATCGTCCCAAACGCCGATAACTTTTGTCGGGTCGTGCTGCCAAAGCATCTTTGGCCGTTGGTTGCGGGCCTTGTACCGTGCAAGAGAGCGATCAAACGCGCCTTGCTCGACACGATCACCGCCCCGATCGACGTTGTAGTGCGTCGAGGCGTAGCCCTCGAACTTGCCCTCGTCGCTGATCTCCTTAACGTCAAAGGCAAGATCGAGGTACTTTGTCTCGATAGTCGTTTGCGTATCTTTCACGGTATGCCCCGCCTCTAAGTATACACCTCTCGGTGTAGGTTGCCGCTACATATAGTCCATAACGCTATATCGTGTCCACCACTTCTAGCGCGAGCGCCTCATAGAGCCAAGCCTCGATCAGAGGTTTATCTACGTCGGTGTAGGCCGCCAGTAGCGCCTTGATCACCTTACCCCGCTCGTTTTCGGGGGTATTTAGTACCGTTTGGATCAGTTGCACGCCGTCGTTAGGGTCCTGCAACGGCTCGATTGCCTTGGTCTGCATGCGGTTAACTCTCTGTAATCGGAACGACTTGACCGAGGAGGCTTTGTCGTATCGTTGGTAGACCGCCAAAATCTCGGGGTGAATACGGTAGTGTTGCTCCTCGCCCGCCATATAGAGAGCGAAAGTCTCGGCGATATACTCTTTATCTCGGTGCCGATCGTCGGCTCGGGTGCCAGATGTGCCGTATTCGGATACAAGAGCGCCCCATCCGTTTTGGCGCGGCCTTGCAGAGGCGAGCACGTTGTCGAGGTCGATACCCATCTGCGGCACGGCCGTATTGCTCAAATGTACGACGTGTCCGAACTCGTGGTAGATCGTCGAGCGGATCATATCGTCGGTCGTCTTGGCGTTAGCGTCAACCGTCCACCCGTACAGGTCCCCTCGCTCGTCCATGATCAGCGCCCGATCGTAGACCTCCTCGTTAGTGGTGCCGTGCTGCTGCACATAGCTGTTTTGCTTGTCGCGATATTTCGCGCGGGTTTGTGCGTGCTGCGTCGAATACAAAAGATCGTTGTATCGCTTAGGCTGTCCGAAGGTAGAGGGCAGGTGAAAAATGGCTTTACGCCCGCTCGCCCTGTGCGTGACAGGGTACACGGCCGCTAAGGCGTTGCCTGCGCTACTCAATCGTAACTTGTTCTTGAACCGAGACGCCGTGCCGAGCCCGTACATAGGATCGAGCCCGAACCGTTCCTTTACCTCTAGGAACTGCAACGAGACCTTTGATAGAGCCGCCGCAGGGATGCTCCGCACGAGCACCTCGTCGGCTATCCCTGCCGTCTCGAAAAAGGCCTCTAGTGCGGCATAATTGGCGGCGGGTGCCTCTCGGGTATTGTATTGGAACGTCTGGCGCTCGGGCGTGAGCGGCTTAGGCGCCTGCACTACGTCGTCCTCTACCTCGTCCTCGTCGGCGGCCTCGTATACTTGGCTACAACGGCAGTTTATCACGTTGCCTGCCGAGCCTGCAGGATCGCCTGGGAACATCATCTTTTCTTGCAGCCCGTTAGACATCGGCACCGTAAACGGATCGTCGAGCGGCACCTGCACGCCGTTCATTGCCCTGTGTGAGAACGCATCTACAACGCCGTCGCCCTCGCCAAAGTCGCGCACGCGGCCGTCCTCGACGCTCACCCACTCCTTGACAAGCGGGACCGTTGACCGCTTGGCGCTCTCGGTGCTTGCATACATAGAGGCGCTATGTGTCTCGGTGCGTGCGATGATCATAGCCCGCACCTCGCCAATATCGGGCGCACGCGCGCGTAGGTCGTCGGCTATCTCCGGCAGGCTTAGGCCCTCGGTGAGGCCCCGCTCAATGGCGCCCGTGATCTGTCTACGCGTCGCCTCGCTGATCTGCGCGATCGAGGAAAGCCCATAGATATTTAGGTATTCCTCGTAGAGCCGCTCGTAAAAGTCGCTCATATCGTCCTTGGTTTCGAGCCATGCAAAACCGCTCTTGAACTGCCCCACCATAGCGGCGGCGGTCTGTCGCGTTATATCGCGGTAGAGCTCCTCTAGGGCCGTGCGTACTTGGCGCACGTGATCGAGCGGCAAGTCGGGCCGTGCGTATGTGGGCAGCTCCTCGGCTACGTCCGTCCACGCTTTCTCGATCGCCTTGCCGATCCGGCGCGCATGCTTTGCGACGACCTTATCCTGCAGCTCGTTGATACGGTACGTTGTGGCCTCACGATCCATAACCGAGCCGTGCCATTAGTGCCTTGCCCTCGGCCGTGTTTACTGCAGCCTCGGCGCGCTCGGGGCCTAGCAGGCGGTTGCCGTTCTCGGTCGGTACGACGGTCTCGATCGGTGCGTAGCCCTTAGCCTCGCGGCGCTCGTTGATCGTGAGCTCGCGGCTCTTGTCGATCATGTCCCATTTCTCTTGGCGTTTCTCTGCGATCGCAGGGATTTTATCAAGGTCGGGCACCAGATAGGCGCCGTCGAACGGTTCCGCAAACCACGGGTTATATGAGCCAAGCACCTGTGAAAGTAGGGGTATGATCGTGTCCTCGTAGAACGCAAGCCGCGCCTCCTTGTAATTGGAGTAGGTGTTATCGCCTGGGATACCAAGGAGCTGCGGAGGTACGCCAAATGCGAGGCATACGTCGCGTGCGCTTGAGTATTTGGTCTCTAGGTTCGACATATCTTGCGGCGAGAAACCCATAGCCTGCCACGTGAGGCCGTTCTCAAGGAGCATTGGCCGCCCTGCGTTGGCCGAGCCGCTGTATTGCTCCTCGATCTGGCCTTGCAGGCGACTAAATTGCTCGTCGCCGATATTTGCGCCCTCTTTGAGCACGAGCGCGCCACTCGGGCGTGCCGAGTTCTGCAAGAGCGCCTGCATCCATTTCATGCTTTCGTTGTGCTGATCAATGGCAAATGCGCCCGCCTCAATAGGCGACATTCCGTAGAAGTCGTCGAGCGGGTTAAACATTTTCATATGCAGAATTGGCCCGTTACCCGTGATCGGGTCCACGTCCCAACGCACCTTTTTGCCGTTGTTTGTATACACGTACCGCTCGACCTGCCCCTCGGCGTTGGGTATCAGTTTCATGCGGTCGGATCGCAGGGCGTAGAGCTCGGTAGGACGCCCGCGCACGCCCTCTGCGGCCTCGGTGTACCCATTGCCGGATAGGAGCATAAAACCGACGTTAGCGCGCAGGAACTCGGAGCGGGATTGTTGCTGGTTAGGCCGCGCCCATAGGTCCTTGAGCGGGTGCGGCCCCTCGATTGGCTTGTCGTCCTTCCACACCTCCCACTCGATCGTTGCGATCGCGTCGGCTACACGGTTTACCGCCTGATAGCCTACCACGTTCATACGGTAGCCCTCGCGGGCCAATGCTGTGTAATCGCGCGGCGTCCACCGCGGTTGATTGGGGTTCGTGACAAAAGTACGCGAGGCGGCGCTCGCCTTTGTCCGTAAGAAGTCAAAGAAAGCCATATCGTGTATCTCCTATAGCGCCCGTATGTTTGGCGCACCGCGTTGCCGTATTAACGGGGCCGCCGCATAGCGGGCCGCGTCTATAAAGTGGTTGAAACTGTCGTCGATCTGCGGCAACACGTCGCCCGCCTTGTTGATCTTGTAGGAGTACCGTTTGCACTCCTTTAAGAACGGCGCCGCCGTGTCTGGGTGTACGATTATCTCGTCGAACGATCTTAGCCACCCGATACCATCCTCAATGCTGCCTGGCCATTTATCCGCTGCACTATAGCGGCCCGAGCCGTGTTTGTTTAGATAGCTTATACTCTCGGGTCGCGCATTATCGCAACGAACATTGTATTCGTCCCAATTCGGCACCCGATCGAGGATATATTGCTCGGTATCGTCAAGATCGAGCTGCACGGTGCCGACGGCGTACTGCACGTAGAGGCTTTTGCCCCATATGTAGAACCGTACGGCGGCCGTCGGATCGTTGGCAAAGCCGAAGTCGAGGCCCTGATATGGCCCGTCCCAATGGGGTTTGGGCTCGAAAGCCTCGGCCCGATAGAGGCCCTTGAGTACGTTTGCGTCGGATATCGTGCGATATGCGCCACCCCAAACCCACTCGGCTTTTTCGGGATCGCGTCTGTAGAGCTCTGCGCGCTCCTTGCGCAGGACCTCGGGCAACCAAGGGTTAGTTGTAGACGAGCACTCGATAAGGATCACGTCGTCCCGCACGCAATTAGGGCCTCGGAACATGGCGTCTACTGCGTCCTCGGGGTCCTCGGGGTTCCATGTGAATATTAGCTCGGAGCCGTCCATACGGATCGTAGGTATCAATAGGTCGATCGCGTATTGTGAGGCTGTGTGCGCCTCCTCCCACCACGCGACTGAGTAGCCTTGCAACGACTTAATGTTCGCCGCGTTGAATTGCTGCATACCCTTAAATTCGATACGGCCGCCCGTGCTCGGGTGCTCGATATGCGTTTTAAGGATACGGAACTCGCCCTCAAGGCCGTGCGCGTAGATGCGCTCCTCGATCAGGGCCTTGCTTGATTGCTCGATCGAGGCTTGCACCTCGCGCACGCATAGGCATTTTGCCCCGTTCATCGCCTTCGCTACGACGTAATCGGCCGCAAAATAGGACTTGGTGCCACCTCGGCCGCCGTAAAGGGCCTTGTAGCGCGCAGGCGCGAGGGCAGGCGCAACGACGCGCGCTACTTCAATCTCTAGCGGCGGGCCGCCATTGTGCCCCATTGGCGGCAGGAACCGCCCCGCGTCACCCTGATCTAGGTCGCCTATGGGGTCGAACAAGTTAGCTATCCTCTACGTTGATCGGTAGCCTTAGCCACTCGGCGAGCTCCTCTGCACCCATAGCAACGGCCTCGGGGTAGTCGATCAGGTCGGCGGCGGCTTGTGTTAGCCATACCATTGCGCAAAGCTCCTGCACGGACAGGCCGAGCTTGAGCGCCTTTTCCTCTGTCACGTTAATCATGTCTCGGGCTCCTTTGGGTCTACCACTGTCCAACGTACCTCGCTCGCACGCCCTGCGCCGCCCATAGGGCCAATCTCTTGCCGATCGGCGTACTCATGGGGGAACCGTGCTGCGACGCTCTTGTGCCACACTGTGCCGCCGATCTTGGCTTGTGCCGTGCCGTCCATTGCACGGCCTTCCCACCAAGCCTGCGCGAGCGTGTTAGCCCGCTCAAGCACCTCGGCAAAGCGTGCGTTGTCTCGGGCCCATACGTTGAGGCGCTCCTTGCTGATCCCGATACAAGCGGCGATCTGCGCGCGAGAATAGCCGTGTGCTCCACACTCTAGGGTGAGGTGATCCACGGCGTCGGCGTTCTGGTCGTATCGGCTCACGTTGCCCATATTTTCGCTCCTGTGTTGCGCGCAGTCTAAGGCGCATCCGTATTCTTGGCAATCTCTACCGCAAGCTCGGCCGATAAAGCCGCGTATCCTGCGGCGTCGATAAAGCTGTCGGCGTGTGGCCGCTGTGTGGTCGCCATACGTGCGATCTTTAGATCGAGCATCATTAGGGCGACCTGCCACGGCTCTATGCGGGTGCCAACGTGCTGCGACCAGCGATCGGCAATGTGCTTAAAGTTATCCTGTGGCGTGCCATATTCCTGTTCTCGATCGCCCGATATCAGTTGTCCGGCGCTCTCTAGGGTCTGCATGCGTTTTGTGTTTAACGGGCTTAGGTCTATTTTGGTCATCAACTCTCTCTCTGTAAATTGTACGGTATCATAGTACCCCACTCTCTCGTTCCATTGGGGGGTAGGGCTCGACCCCTAGAGACAGTGAGACACTAGAGACAGTAATTTTCCATGTAGCTTCTCTACTATATAAACCCCTATATCTCTACACCATATATAACTCTCTAACTCTATAGAGTATTATTACTGTCCCTACTGTCCCAAGAGGCCAATACGGCCTTATTTTATTGGTACTTTGTAGGTGACAGTAACGCCTTTTTCTACTGTCACCTACTGTACGTTACTGTCACTATTCGATCTTATCCTCGGCCCCGAGGTCCTCGAACTCGCTTGGAGCCCTTAACTCTACGACGTTGCCCTCCTTAATTGCGGCTAACGCTTTCTCCGACATTGGCGGCTCGCTGTCCCAATCGCGACGGCGGTAGCCGCGTTTAGGCCCGCTCTTTGCGCGCTCCCAACCGAACTTTGTAAGAGCGTCCCGCACCCTATGTGCGAGTGCACCATTAGCCGAGGTCGGCACCAATAACGCCTTGAGTATCTCGGTTTGCGATATGATCTGCCCTGTCGGGATATCCTGTAGAACGTGGGCGAGGTCGTTTTCGATCGGGTCCTCGATCTGGTACTCCTCGGCGTTGTTCTCGCGTAGTGCTTCAAGCTCCGGCGATAGCCACCAAGCCTCGCCCGCGCGGTAGGCGGCAAGGGCCTCGGCGAGCAACATATCCCGCTCTGCGCGGAACTGATCGAGGTTTACGCTCTTTGTCACCTGCACAGGCCAGAACCGCCGCGAGCCTGTCGGGTCGTTCAATACACCCGCCTCGTTGGTCGGCATAACGAACACGCACGATCTGGGCG
>Ga0102829_1000436_pt1 | contig 12714 bp, 19 predicted proteins | sample ColrivemetaGS575_FD_84510 | JGI IMG/M metagenome (GOLD analysis project Ga0102829, IMG submission 84510) | Estuarine microbial communities from the Columbia River estuary - Freshwater metaG S.575 | ecosystem: Environmental > Aquatic > Marine > Intertidal zone > Estuary | place: USA: Columbia... | reverse complement strand
GCATTGTCAAGCGAGAAATTCCTTTAGAGTGAGATGGGTACTTCCCGCTTGCGATACAGTCAGCCAGCGTCTCCAGCAGTCTTTGACGAATCTGGAATGCCTTCTGAAGTGACTTATCATCAAGTTCATACAGAGCAACGGAGTACGGAGGGCTGGATTCTACTGCAATGAAAATAAACTTTTCAACAGGAAGGCCTGCCGCCCGAGCGGTGGAAATATAATGTGCGGCCTGCATCCAGTATCCAAGGGAGAAGAACTTCTTTGAAAAAGCCTCGGCATCGCTGTCTTGTGTGGTCTTGAGGTCTACAATAACCTTCCCGTCCATAGTCAAAAGGTCGCATCGCATCTTGCAAGCAATATCAAGACCCTTAACTTTTTCAACAGAAGAGATTGAGAGTTCGGCTTGTGCGTTTGGATACTTAAGGTAAGCAAGGCATTCTTCATTGCCCATTACTGCGTTAGCCATACCCTCTGCGTCAACAAGTTGTTCTTGGGTAATGATAGTCTTACCTGCGGCCTTTTCATTAAAGGCGGTCCACCACTCAATGCTGAGGGTTGCCTTTTCGGATGGCTCTTCGGCACGAAGTTGTGTCGCAGTCGGCTTCTTGGGTGCATCTTCTGGAATGACTACAATGTCGTTAGCCCAGTTTTCTGGCTCAAAGACAAGCGTATGCGTAGCAGTCCCGAGTGCCATAGCCTGCGTAGAGGGGTCTGGCGGAGATACCATCCATTGATAGAAGTGGGCTGGACTTTTGCGAAGGGCCATAAGACCGCTCTTGGTAAGACCAAGGGAGCGGTGATATTGCGAAGCGTCCACCCCAGCGGAGATTCCGTTCGGGAGAGAGGCGGCATCCTGCTTGCCACCTTCAGTAGCGTAAGTTCCCATTACTTGATGCCCTCAAGGATACCAATAATCTTGGCTGGAGACGCAAGCATACGCTGTGCGGTCATAGCATCAAGGTCTCGATAAGACTGACCAGCCTTCAAATAACTCTTCGTCATAAGATAGTTGGTGGCGTGTGGCTCGTATTGTGCAAGGAGTTCATCAAGCCTTGCAATAAGAGAGTCCTTGGCCGTGGTATTCTCGTCAACAACCTCTAACTTGACTGGCTGGATATGCTGAACAACGGGAGTGGCCTGTGCTGGAATGACCTGTCGGTCGTTGTTAGAGAAGTCAGCGACCTCCTCGGGGGTATAGATGCCAGAGACAATCTGTGGCATAAGCAGACGGACTGCCTCAGACACATTTCGGGCAGTAAGCATCTGTCGAGGGAATCTCTGCCAATTAGTTTTAAGTTTTCCGTTGTTGCCAAGGGCAACACCGTTCTTTGTCATTTCTTCAATGGTGACAGCAATCTCAACTTCATTTCCATCGCAAATCCAAGTTGCGGCTACACGCTTATCAGAGCGTTCAGTCCACTTAACCTTACCACCAGAGGTGAGATAGCGACCCAGCATAGCATCCGCTCGCATCGTAAGTTTGCCCTCAATGATGTGATAAGTCTTTGCCAGTTCAAGGGGTGGCTTGCCTTCAGCGAGGCACTGCATCGCCAGAACCATACCCTGTTCGGTTTTAGTGCAACCAAACATACCAGACCCAGCAATCATTTCACCCATCACTTGCATTGCGTGGATGGGGTCGGTAATCTTGCTGTAAACACTGAGGTTGCCTCCAGAGGAGGTAATCTCGTTCTTTCTTCCCTCACCGTGCGTATTAATAGTATCTTCGTTCATCTGTTGTGATTTGAAGGGCGTATATAAATGAGAGGATGACACTTGTCAAGAGCAAAGCGAAACAATGAAACTGCAAAACATATCAGTGTTCGAACCACAGGACATAAATGGCGAAATAATAGAGCCAATTTGTGTACCTGCATCAGAAACCGCTGTTGCTCAAACAGTTGCGGGAGCAACTAATTTACTTTGGTTTGCTTTTCACCTTTGTATTGCTGAAAGAAACAAGTACGAGGCCATCAGAATTGCAAAAATGCTCACGGTGGTTATCAATGATGCGGATATTGCGGATGGTTTTGCCCAAGAGTTGGCGGAAGCAATAAATATGCTTGACGAACCGCTTGGGAATGAGTATGGTAGCAGGGATGAATAACAAAATCCTTAATCTAATCGTTCTATTATCTATCTCGGTTACGGCAAGCGGGGCATCCCAAGAGATGCTCAATGTGGTTGCCAAGATTGAGTCCTCAAACAACCCCAAGGCCATTGGGGACTCTGGGTTAGCACGAGGGCTACACCAGATGCACAAACCCGCTTGGGAGCAGGTTTCTGAGGCCAGAAGGGCCCGTGGCGAGCCCACTTGGGGCTGGTCTTATGCCCACGACCCCAAGATTTCAAGTATGTACGCATCTGAATATCTTGACTGGCTTGCCAAGGGGCTCAAGAAGCGTCTTGGGCGTACCCAGAACAATGGGAAGTTTATGCGGCTTATAATAGAGGCTTGACTGGCTTCGCAAAACTTAACTATAATTTCGATAATCTCCCATCCCACACCAAACGCTCGTGTCTGACTATCAAGAAATTAAACCCATCTTCAACCCCAAGGGGCTAACATTTGTAGCCATAGATAGCGGGACAAACGGTGCGATATGCACCGTTTCTCTCGTTGATGGAAAGATTATATTATTTAAACTTAACGGACTGCAACCAGATGAACTTGGTGCGGTTCTTGATAGAGCGATAAGCGACCCAAGCATAGTAGATTGTGTCGTGATAGAAGAACCTCCGAGATTTATGGGGACGATGATTCCGTCAGCCAGAATCTCTGTTTTATTTGAGTCCTTTGGGATAATGGTTGGCTACCTTATGGCAAGAGGCCACAAGGTGGTTCGTGTCACGCCAAGGGCGTGGCAGAAGCGTCTTAATGACATACTTGGGGTGCGTGGTAAAATGAAGCACTCTCAATGGAAGAAAATACTTGCAGACTATGCAAAGAAAAGATACGAAGGAACGGTCGGTCTAACAGGACAAACCGCCGACTCGCTACTTATTGCAGAGTGGTGGTCTCACGAAGGTCGATTTAATTATCCACACAATTCACAACTTACTAACAATGAAGAAAAGCCCATTAAAAAGAAGCGGAAAACTAAACCCAATCTCGAAGAAGAGAAAAGGCCAGATGGTTCAGTATAAGAAGGTAAGAACAGAACATTTATTACAGCATCCAAACTGCCAAGTTTGTGAAGTGCGTAAGTCAGACCAAATCCATCACAGAAAGGCAAGATGGGGCGAGCGTCTTAATGATACGAATTACTTCTTGGCCGTTTGCCAAGAGTGTCATAACTTAATTCACGCTGACCCCGCTTGGGCTTACACGAACGGATATCTTCTTAAAAGATAAGGGGCTTAACGCCCCTTTTTCTTCATAAGGTCTTTCTTCGCTTTCCTGTATACGACCTCTACCGTCCTCTTGATATCGAACTGATTGTCTGGATTGAGAACGCTCTCATTCCGAGAGACAACATCACGACACTCCTTACGCAATAGTCTTAATTTTTTGTTTTTTCCCATTTTTTCCGTTTTCTGATTTTATTTTTATTTTGAGTTTGTACATACAGTCTTGTATGCTTTTTATTTTTAGCCCAGAGACCATTGATGCATATTGAATGGTCCATCCATTGTCGTCTGCATCAGAAACTGCTTGCTTAACAATGCCCCAACCGACCCTTCCACTTTCGGTCTTGAGCCTTATTCCGCACCGTCTGGCGGCGGATTGACAGGCATCATAAGGCTGGCCTTCACGAACAAGTTGTTGAATAGACTTTCCTTGTGCGTGAGCATCAAGGACAATCTTCTTCCTTACACCTTGCTGGTATCCGCCTTGCATTCAGTTTCTGGGTTCTTATGCTGATTGCTCGGCGTTCTAAGCCCGCCTCGCTTGTCCCTTGCGAGCGTAAGTCCAAGTCGTCTAGCGGATACACGAACACTCTTTGGATTGAAACCGTGTGTCTTTGCAATCTGAACAGCCGTCATATCAACCTTGCCATCCTTGGCGTAGCCAGTAAGGGTGTCCTTGATATGTCTCCATCCAGTATAAAATCTTTTAATATTTCTTTGCCCTTCTTGATTTTCGTTTTCCATTAGATTTTTTTCCAGTTTTTTAAGATAGCCATTAGTGTGATAGATTGATACTGTAGTTCGCTTGAGACGATGCAATCATACATCGCCTGTCCGACCATCCTGCGACTCTCAGACTCTACGAGAACCTTTACATAGTCCTCGTGCTTGACCCAGTGTTGGTCAAATGTTGCGACCGTCACCATCGGATTTATCTGCTGACCTCCAGCGGGCTCCGATTGCGTCTTCGAATTCTCCAAGAGTTGGATAGAATTCTGAATATGATTTAGACTTGTGAATTTTGAGCGAGAGTTCTTTGCCTGCTTTTTTAATGCGAGCAATTTCTTCTTTGAGTTGGTTGATTTCATTGTTTAGATTTTCAATAGCAAGTTCTGCTATTTTAATTGGAATTACGGATGACATTTTTATTAATTTTTAAAGACGATTGCCTCCAGCCTTCGCTCTCCGTGTAGAGGCGAACATTGACCATCTCTTCGGAGAAGGTAACATCTATTGAATAATTAGAAATGTAATAATCAGAGATTTTGCTTTTTTGCTGTCCGCCATTTAAGTCTTCTTGTATGTTGACCAAAATGTTGTTTATGAAAGCGTCAGCACCGAGCCTGTCAATGTCTGGTTGGAAAATGTTCATTTATTAAGAACGATATTATTCCAATCGGCGAGACTGTCAATCATATTCTTGCTGGCTGTTTCCTTTGCAATCTCCTCCTCAATGGAGACGGCCATACGATTTGCAATCATCTTAAGTTTCATAGACTCGGATATTTCACCGAAGTGCCTTGAAATGAGAGAGTGATACATAAAGCCATTAATGAATTCATATCCATTAATTCTGGCAACCTTTGCTGAAGGAATGTTATTTTCAACATCTTCAACTTCAAGTTCAATTACAACCGAGTTCTCAAAGTCAAATGGCTTTTGAAGAAACTCAACACGCTGAAGTAGTTCGGCGATGCTTTTCTTGAGTTCTTCGTTCTCCTTCTTGATATCTTCGTTTACTTCCATTGAACTGCGGCCTCATTCCACTGACTGATAATGGACTTAATTTCCTTGTCCTTCTTTGTAAGACGGCTCTTGGGCTTGTTTACGGAAAGGAGTTCCGCAACGGCATTGCCAGCAACAAGAAGTTTTGCATTATCATTGTTAAGGGATTCGTTTCGTTCTGCCAGTTCACGGACGATGACAGTGAGGCGTGACACCTCTCCGTTAAGCCAATCTCTGTGTTTGAATGTAACGGTTTCTCCGTTCTTCTCGTAACTGGCAAGACGGATTGAAAGGGCCTTATTTTGTCTTAAGTATTCATTTAACGCCTCACGCTGTGCGGCGTGAACATCTTCAAGAAACTCTACAAACTTTTCCCTTTCATTAATTTGATTCCTTAGCCATCCGACTGCAAGACAGTCTAGCGTCTTGACGACAGGGTAAGAAATAAATGAAATCGACTTCTCAACACCACGGGCAACAGATTCTAAAACTTTATCAAACTTACTCATTAAGGTAGCGGGTTGAATTTTGCCTTATAAGGGAAGTGCAGTGCGGATTGCACTTCTTCCATATCCTTTGACTCAGAAACAAGCCTTACGACTTCAGCGAGCCTTCCAATTTCGTTCTTGAGGTCGTAAATCTCTGCTCGCAGTTCGTGGTTATTAGCAATAACTTGATTGCCAGCACGATTGATTGAGTTCATCTCTTCCATTACAAGGACTCCATCGGAGCCAGCGTTGGAAACGACACGCCGTACAGCGTCAGAGCGAATGTCTGCTCTGACTTTATTGATGTAGTACTCATCAGTATACATCCCCTTGCCACGCCTTTCGGCGTTTCCTCCACAACATCCTTCTCCCATATTACTGGTTTCCGAGGACATATCCAGCGAGGGAGGCATCCATAGTCTTTTTACCGCCGTTGTGTTCCTTGGAGGCAAGGAGAACCTTGTTTTCAACCCATCGGTCGAGTGCCGCAAGGAAGTCTGCTGAGACTCGCTTACCGTGTGTCTTTGCGAACTTCTTGATAGAAGAAGTCTTGATATATACCGTCTTATGTGTTGATGCCATATTAGTAGAAAATTTAGTTTAAATTATACGCCCTTCTTGATAATGAAAGTGCGAGTTTTGTTTATGCCAGCCTTGACTGGGACTTTGATTTCTCGGCGTTCAAGGTCGCTTTGAGTCTGAGTCAGTTTGCTGTAAAGTTTGTGGGCAGAACTGACACGCTTTAGACTGTGTAGCGGGAATTCGATATAGAAGTCAAACACATCTTTTAATGTGACTTCTTCTGGCTTAGAAATGTCCACAACTGGTTGGCCGTGATGTAGTTGTAGATTTTTACGCTTCTTTTGAGCGACATTAACAATGCTGTGATATTTGAGTTTCATATTATTTGGTTGAGGATACATTATGCACTTGGCTAACCTTTTGTCAAGCGTTTTTTTCTTGGTCTTCGACTTCCTTGATTACAGAGTCTATAAGTTTAAATGCAGAAGTCCAGCCCCAGAAGTATCCGATGCCAAGAGACAGCAACATACCGCACACAATAATAATAATTTGATAAACGGTCATTCAAGCATCAGTATAATGATGCACGGACGATTGTCAAGCATCATCTTCGTTCTTGATGTCGAATGTATCGTTTCTGATGATGGCAAATTGATGCGTAAGCATATGTCTGATAACGCCATCCTTCTCCATCACTACGGCAAAAATGTCATTGCAGTATGTGCCTCCAGTCTGAACATAAAGTAAGTATCCATATCCGATATCAGTTTTAACTGGAACTGGCTTGTTGAATTCGTGAATCATAGTAAGTTGTTGTTAGTCAATTGTTACTGCATATAGACCGTTGCAGTCGAGAGCCTTGTTTCTTCCGTCTCCGCTTCTTGCGTCAGAACGGATGCGGACCGCAAGGTCCGCAACATCTGCCTTGCCCTCGCTGTCATAGTATCCAACGACCCCAGAGGCCCAAGGAACGACACGGGATGGCTCTCCGCTGATGCTAAGAAGCCTTCTGATGAGCATACCCTTAACATCGTATGTTAGAGTAGTTCTGTTGTCAAGGACTTGGTAAGCCAATGCAATGGGGTCAGACTTTATAAACTCACAAAGCCCAGCATCTCCATTAAACATATCTTTATTCATATTACTTTCTAAAAAGACCAAGCATACTGAGGTCAACTTCCTTGGGTAGCAAGGATACAGAGGCATTGACAACGGCAATATCTTCATTAATCTTGTCCTTGTAGTGACCAATCTTGCTGGCAAGGATATACTCAAGGGCATTAACAACATCTTTCACTCTTTGTTCGTTCTCCAAATCTTCAACAGGGACAGCCATAGCCTCCTTCTTGAAGAAATTGTCGAGACGAATATTGTGGTAAGCCTTCTTGAACTCCTCAATCTCAGCAACGGCCTCTCGGATGTGCTGGACTTTGGTGGTAAGGCTTCTAATAGCCATTTCTGCGTCCAATGAACGGCGTAGAATGACTTCTATCTCCAGTTGGTTTTCCATATTTCTGCATTATTCTCACTTTTTTCAAAAAGTCAAGAGCAATTCTTATTGAGACACTATTGAGATTGAGACAGTATTGATACTGAGAATGAATTGAGATTGAGATTGAGTCTCATTCTCAATAAGGCATCCGCTTGCGAATACAGTTGATTCACTTTAAACACCTTTTTATAATTGAAGAGAACTCGGAAGACAGGATAGCCAATATAACCCTTAGACTAAATAAGCACCCCCAAAAGGGGGGTGCGGATGTGAGAAATCTGTTTCTCCTTCTACTTTGGGTTTAAGGCTAGATATGGCTATCTGCTATTCTCAATAGACTTAATCCATAACATACTGAACGACATACCCACTCACACCGTCAAATGCATAATTTACGGTCTGCTGACCAACATCATCGTGGTATGAGTAGAAGATGTGTCCATATGCGTAATAAAGCGTTATGCCATCTGTTAAGTACAATGAACCGTCAAAGCCGTCTGCTTGATACCCCCAAGCCTCTTTACCATAGTTAAAGTATGAACCAGTATTATAATAGTCATACCACAAGAATGAGAGTTGAGTGAAATTGTATTGCAACCAGTATCCAGAAGGCAGGTATCCGCACTCGGGGTCATTTGTCTCGTATGTATAGTAATAGCCACCGCCTCCATCTGCATATATATATCGCCTTACCACGACCGTCCAAGTAAGTCCTTTTGCGTCTGGTGAATCGTAGAAGGTCGTGCAACCAGAGCCAAGGAATGTACCAGCCACGATGTATGCGGATGTTTGAAGCGTGTTTCCAGTAATGCTGAAGTAGAGGGTGTATCTGGTTGGATAGCCAGTTGCCCCGTCATTTGCTATGTATTGATTGACGACTTGACCATCTGTCGCCGTCACTCCGCTTCCGCTTATATTAATTGTACCACCCGCTCCGTCTGCCTCGATAGTGTTGTAATAGTATCCGTAAGTGAAGTAACCATTTGAAGTTCCGTGAGACCAAGAAATATTAGAGTCAAACTGCTCGTGGAAATTTCTATATCCAGCGGGGTAGTAGCACCCACTTATATTGCTTCCAACTATGGTAGAGTAAGTTCCACCTGTTCCATCATAGTATGTTTCTTGGTAGTCCCAAGAGCCAGACCAATATGTTCCCTGTGCGTCCGTTCCGCTCGTAGAAACGCACTGCGAGTAAGCAAGTTGCCCAGCCGCAGACTGTGAGTATTCGTAGTAGCCAGCGACTCCCGTTCCACTGACACTCGGGTCAAACGCAACGATATAGTTCTGGCCGTCAGTTGAATTGTAGTAAGTGTTTATGATAGTGCCGTATGAGCCAATCTGTGCCCCCGTTCCGCCAGATACATATCCACCCGCACCGTCGGCTTGCGTCCAGTTGTATGTTATAAACCAAGTATAGTTACCAGTCTGACCGCTTTGGCTATTTGTCCAATAAATTGTACTTGGAGTCTCGCTATATGTAAGATGCCAGCCAGCAGGGTGGAAACATCCATTCATATCATCACCGATTGTGCTTTCGTATGTCCCACCAGTTCCGTCCGTATAAACACCGACAGAAGTCCAAGCGGCGGACTTATATTGACCAGCGGCATCATTGCCAGATGTGTTTTGGCAGAATGTCGATATGAGTATCCCTGCGGGTCTGAATCCACCGACTGCGATGATGCCGATGGCGGCGAGCATTACGAGACGGAGAGGTCGCCAGCGATGAGCCACTCGTTAGCCCCAGTCTTGATGGCCGTTATAACGGAGTATTGCTGATTGGTAATATATTTACCTCCAGCCGACATAACCGTATTTCCGTTGGTTGGAGTAAAGTTCAGTCGGCCTGCACCAAGTTGAAGGAATACCACCTGTGTTCCAATAATAGCGGTGCTTTGAGCGTTTGTTGGAAGTTGTACTGATTGGTCATATGTGAAGTTAAGACGATGAATCGAGTTCCAATTGGTAACATATATTGGGCTCCACAGTCCGTCCGTATGAGATGTGACAGACGGAACAATTGCTGACTTTACAAAAGCCGTAGTTGCCACAACCGTAGAGTCAGTCCCAGCCGTAGCGGTTGTAGATGTGATTGAGCCAGCAACATCAAGTCTGCCAACAGGTGTGTAGCCAGAGGCTACACCAATACCAACATTCCCAACATTGTTTATAATAAACGATGTGGTATCTGGATTTGCGGAGTCTTCAACTATAAGAGAATTACTATTTCCAGTATTTGTTATTCTAAGTGCTGTTCCAGCGTTAAACTTGCTCTCGATTAAAACAACTTCAGCGGTAGTTACATCTCCAGTTGAGACAGTTAATGCTCGGCCTTGAGAATGGTTGTTAATCTCCACAGCACCATTTGAGTTTGATGAACTTGGATTAGAAAAAGTTGTAAGTCCAAATACATTTAACGCCCTTACACCCGCCTGTTGACCCTGTTGATATATGGTTAGTGGAGTGTTTGTTCCACTGATTGTGGCGTTTAAAGTTATCGTATTTGCCTTTGTTGAGGAAAGCACGGCCTGCTGAGTATTGTTTGCGTCTTTATAAAAAAGCGAAACATCTGTAATAAACATATCCCCAGCAACCGTTGTTGTCGGGACTGATGTTCCAGTTTTGTATCCAATATTCAGTCCAGCACTTGTAGCATCTGGTGATAGTGTGTTTAACTTCCCATTAAATATAGCACTGCCGTTTACTTCAAGTTTCCGTGTTGGAGTCCAACTTGCAGGGTCAACAGCAATTCCCACATTACCATTGTTGTCGATAACGAAAGAACTTATATCTGGATTAGCCGAATCGCCGACTACAAGCGAATGAACTCCAGATGTCGTAGCGGAATTTGAAATACGCAGTGCTGGCAGAGCGGCGGAGGTCGGGGCTTGAATTACCTGTGGTGTAGAAAATGTATTAACCGTGTTTAAGTTAGCCAGCGTTCTGTGCGAGTTAGTCGAGTCTCTAAAATTGAGCGAGTTCGTCCCAATCCAAATATCTCCCGTAGTTGTTGAGGTTGGGTCGGCGGTTGCACTTCCAATGTTCAATCCAGCAAGCGTTGCGGTGGGAGAAAGTGACACCTTGCCCGTAAATGTAGCCCCAGAAAGTTGGGCGTAGCCCGAGAAGTTAGCGGAAGAAAGGTATGGCTCTGTCCATCCAGCGGATGCCGTATTAGACCAAAACTTGCCATCCACGATAGCCGTCTGAATTGTTTGCCCACTCGCTGGGCTGGTAGCGTAGAAACCAGCAGACTGCGATGCGAACACCCCCGTACCTAATTGGCTCATATCGTAATACATCGACACCATACCAGCACTTCCGTTCTTTAGAGCAATTTCATCTTGACCGAGATAAGCCCGCCGAGAGGAAGAAAGATAACCGCCAGACCAGAAAATATTGGACTTCGTAGTTCCCAGCACATCAACCGAATAGTTTAAATCTGGAACCCAAGTGGATGGGTTTTGTCCGATGCCGACACGACCATCCGCATTTATAATAAAGGCCGAAGTGTCTGGGTTTGTCGCATCCTCGACCACGAACGAATTGACCGCCGCAGTATTGGTGATGCGTAAGGCAGGAAGCAGTGCGTTTGATGGAGGAGCGATGACCTGTGGCTGTGCAAATGTATTCTGTGTGCTTGCGTTTGCCAACAACTTAGACACCCCGTTTTTGTCTCTGAAATTTAAGTTGTCCCCAATCCATATATCACCAGCCACCGTTGTTGTTGGTGCGGAAGAAAGGAAGCCAAGGTTTAAGGGAGCAGTGGTTGTAGTTTGGGTCGTGTTGACCTTACCCGTGAATGTAGCACCAGTGAGCGGTGCATATCCAGAAAGGTCTGGCGTTACAGCCGCCGTAGTCTGTACCGTAGCATCTGGGAAGGTGATGCCGTCTTTCTTGATAGCAATTCCCGAACTTCCAGAATAATTTGATACAAGAATACCCCTTTGATTGTCATCGATTATTACCGAATAATCAAAATCAAATTGGTTGTATGAATAAAAACCAGTAAGGCCGATTTCGGTGTGCTGGTTATTTGGTCCTTGGTCCCAAGTTATGGGGTTGGAAATCGTCCCGCCGTTGAACGGCAAAGCCGCTGTATTCTGGACGGTTGCGTCTGGGAAAGTGATGCCAGTGGGGGCAAGTCGCATATTGCTTCCGCTGAAATTAATAAATGCGTTCGCATACATTGACCCACCAACAGTCGGCAGGTATTCTCCTCCGAGGTAAGCCGTGGTCTGGGTTGAGCCGTCGTTGAAGGCGATGCTTGCAACGGCTTCCAATCCATTGGCTGTTACATAAATCTCGCTCCCTGTATTATTGTCATACAAACGCAGTTGATTTGCACTTAAACCAACAACGCCGCTGGGGTTTTGAATTTGAAGAATATTTGCCTCCAAACTTGAAGTTTCGCTATTTAAACTTACCCCAAACCCAGTATCAGAAATCGTTGAAATGTAGCCGTTGCCAAAGTTTGAAACAATCTGACCAGTCAGCGTCCCGCCAGTCAGCGGCAAGGCCGCTGTTGTCTGAACGGTAGCGTCTGGGAATGTTATTCCAGATGGCATAATTCTTGTTACATCTGGAGTCGCCCCAGCCCCAGTAATTTCAATTACATTATATTTTAGCCGAGCCATTGCCCCGCCTCCGCTTAAATTATGTGCAACACACCCATCGCCAGTTATATTAACCATACTTACAAAATCACTGGCCGTAAACTGAAACCCCCCACCCGTGTTAAGAGTGCCACCGTCTTTAGTAAGATAGTTTGTAAGGTCTGCCGCTGTTGTCTGAACGGTAGCGTCTGGGAATGTGATGCCGCCTGTATTAACTATTGTTGAACTACCAACTCCATCATTCACCTCAACTCTGTCGTTGTAAATGGCGACATTTTTTGTGCCAAGTACCTCGTAGAACCCTGCTCCCAGCGGTCCGATGCTACTAACGCCCGAAGCGTTATCAAAGTCAAGTTGAGCCCCAGAGTTAAGACTTCCGCCATCCTTTGTGAGATAGTTTGTGAGGTCTGGATTGCTTCCAGAAAGAGACTCCCAGTATGACGGACTTGCAACTGGGTCGTACCCAGCCGCACCAACAGCAATAATCATTCTGTACAGTTTACCTTGGAAGTAGACTTGGTTT
>Ga0102829_1000432_pt1 | contig 12813 bp, 20 predicted proteins | sample ColrivemetaGS575_FD_84510 | JGI IMG/M metagenome (GOLD analysis project Ga0102829, IMG submission 84510) | Estuarine microbial communities from the Columbia River estuary - Freshwater metaG S.575 | ecosystem: Environmental > Aquatic > Marine > Intertidal zone > Estuary | place: USA: Columbia... | reverse complement strand
TTCTAAATTTATATTGCAAATATACTACTTTTATTTTAATTTTAAAGTGTTTTTGTTATTTTTTTTTAATTAGTTATCACTACTCTTAATTTATTCCCATTTTTCCTAGCCACTTCTAATATTGTTTTTAAATCAGTTGTTATAATCTCACCATTTATATTTGAACCCATCCAGCATGTTGTTGATTTTGCAGTAACAACTATTTTATAATAAGCCATGGGTATTTTGATTCTAGATTTGTTTAAGTATTTTTTTTTATTGTTATTATATATAACACCAGTTACTATTATTGCGTTGGTTTTATCCGTTGTTAATGTTTTAACTACTTTGGCTTCTAATTTGGACCATTTACCTCTATTGAATGCTGCAACTTGTGGTGCTTGATTAAATAGGCTAAATGAGATATAGTTTGTTGAGTCATTATATGATGTTATGTTTGATGGTGTAAGGTGACCTAAATCATAACCAGTATGGGTGTATATGTTTTTGTTATATGGTCCAAATGGTTTTTCTTTATGCCATTTATCACTTCTTTCACCAGTTATTCTAATGATATTTTTATAATCAATATTATGTACTGATATGTATGAATTTGTATCTTTATCTAAGAAGAATGATAGCTCACCATGGTGGATTGAAAATGCGGTACTATCTATGACTACGTGTTGTGTGTAAGAAACTCTAAAAATCAGTATTAGAGTTATTAATGTTATTAGTTTTTTCATTGTTTTTTAAATATTTCTGCTGTTATGTATATATCTTGAGTTTGGTCTATCAATTCTCTTCGTTTTAACCAATCTTGTAGGTTATTTAATCCTTTGAATTGTTGACCCCATATATAATCGATATCCAATGATTTCGGTGCATCTTTTAGTTTGTTACCCCATCCATGATTTCTATAGTCTTCTTGGATACACAATAGAACACCTTCAGCACCTTTTAACCCATTAAACTTTGTCGAATCTGTGACATAGTTATCTATTTTAGATTTATTCAATAGATACACACCAACAATTTCATCATTCTCATTTAACAGAGCAAAAGAAATATCAAAATCTGTGTTAGATACGATATATGAATTAAAGTACTCTTCACCCATTAAATGTGTGAAATATTTGTTAAATGTTAAAACTTCATCAATTCTTTCTTTTGGAATTGAGTTTATAATTTTCATTATTTTATCATATTACGTTATTGAATTCATCTATGTGTTGTAACACAAAATCCAAAGTTCTTTGGTCTTTTGGTGATATTGTTTGTGTTATTATTTCTTCAGTACCAACATACTTAATATCATAGTTAAAATAAAAATAATATTTACTTGGATAGTTGTCAAAATCAGTAAATGGAAATACCAAAGCATCAGTTTGATTAATCAATTTAGGTAGTAAGAACACACCACCTTCAATATCAGTTAAATATTTATTTATACGTTTAATAACATCTATTTCAGTTTCAACTGTAGGTTGTGTTTGGACTAATCTTTTGGCTGGTTTAGGTTTTCTAAGTTTTTTAGTGTTATACATACCAGAATATGAATTAAATTTAAATAAACTAAAACTTGGTTTTTTCATTTTATTATAAAGATAATTATACATCTTTTCTCTAGTATCAGTACTTTGTACTGTTTTACCCATGTTAGCAACTGGTAGTGAGTATACCATCATTAATTTTAACCCTTGTTTTTCTAAGTATTTAATCGAATTTAAAACAATCGTTTTTACAGTACTCACTATTTTTAAAACATCACCCCTATTAATTGTTTCATACGCTTGACCTTCACTATCTTTATCAACTTTTAATTTAAAATTAACTGAAAGATATATACCATTTTCATATATTTCGATATTTAAATCATCACAAATATGTTTTAATGTTGTATTATCTGGTCTTGGGGTGCTGTAGCAATCAACAAGTATTGTATAATCACCATCTTTATTTGGTACAATGAATTCATATTCTAAATATGCAGAATTACTAGAAACACGTTGGTCTAATACTGTATATGATAAACCTTTATCGTCAAATATCTCACTTAATAGTGCTTCACGAAGTTTTAACTTAATATCCATTGTTTTAATCTTTCTTATAAATAGTTTAAAACTTCATAAAATTGATAATCTCTTGGTGACCATATTAAATCTAATTCTGACTCATTGTACGTTATAATACCTAACCATGGGTCTAATACATCATAACTAGTGTCGCTATAATCTTCTATGATAATCCAATGTGGTACCCCTTGTGTTATTGTTCTAATGATTGGTACGTTTCCATTGTTAATTGCTTCTTTTAATAATTCGTAAGGTCTAGGAGATGATTGATATTCAACAAACTTTAACCCTAATCCTCTCATACCTTTTGACATTCTTTCTGGTGGTGTACCTACTACCCAATCAGTTTCACATAATTCAGCTATTTCTTCAATCATGAAGTCAGCTTTTGTGTTATCTAATATCTTACTAGGGTTTTTTATTGCTTGTTGTGCCATGAAAATACATGTTGGTCCACATGTATTGCCAGTTGGTTGGTGATAGTGATTAATAGTCCTCGTCTTCTTCGTCATAATAGTCGTTATCAACTGATTCCTCATCCAAATCTTCTTCATCACCAATGATAGTGTGTAATTCATCTTCACTTATGAATATACCAAACTCATCATTGAATAATCTTTTGAATGTTCTTGCTTCCTCGTTGGAAATTTCTTTAAAATCAATTCTAGTTAATAAATCCTCTCCATTTGCGAATTCCAATTCCAACTCATTAAACTTGTAAGTGAAAGGCCATGTTATACTGGAAGCTATTTCTTCATAATCTTCCATTTCTTTATTTGTCATTATAATGAACCCATTAACATCAACTTGGATATCTGTATTTTCTACTGAGTCATTATAGATAGCTAATATTTTTGCCATAATTTTTTATTTTTATAAAATAAATATGGTGCTACCATAAGATAACACCATATTTTGTTATTTTTAATCAATTATTTTATGTCGATTATCATCTAACCCAAACCTATAAGTATTACCATCATAAACGATATCAATATTATCTTTATGTGTTATCTTTCGGTTACTAATAGTTTTAGTTGCTTTGGTAATAACCTCTTCACTTAGTTTATTAATTTTAGGTATATCTTCTTCTTTTACTTCCTCAGTTAATAACGTTTTTTTGGTTTTTAAAGGTTCTTCACCAACTAACTTCTTATGACTGGAAGGTGATTCACCCATACCATTTTGCATCCATGGCAAGAAGTCCATTTCTTGAATGTAGTCTTGTGCTGAAGGCATAAACTTAAATTTAAAATCCTCCAAACAATGTTGTTCACCAATGTCTCTAGTACAAACAATCTTATTATCTGATTCTCTTCTAAAGGTTTCACCAAATACTCTAGGTAAAACAACACCAACGAACCAAGAGTTATGTGTCAAAACTCTGTGACGATTATCTGGGAATGCTGCCTTAGAGCTATCCATAAACTCATGAATCGACATATAATCTTGCCAAATACCACCATATTTCTTGGCTGAGCTTTGAGCGTGAAAATAAGGTTTTGCCATTATTTATTATTTAATTATTAATATACAAATATACTAAACTTTTGGATATAAATCAAGATATACCCAAAAGTTTTTTAAAGTTATTGGTTTCTAATTCTCTAATCTTATCACCCAATTCTTTACTAGGTTTTAGATTGAATTCTTTCATAACATCTTCACCATCAACAGTTAATTCGAATTCTTCAAAAGCGTCCAACAATTGAGATAGAATACCTTCACGACTACCGAAGTTACGTAATTGGTCACTTGACACACCAGAAGATTTAAATGAGTTTTTAAACTGTACAGCTGTGTCTATATCTAACATATGTAGTGATGTTAAGAATTCTATCGCTTTTATTTCAGCTGTTGAGTATGTTAATCTATTTAAATCTTTCTTAAGGTTACTCAATTCATGATTCTTTAACAATGTAGCCAATACAACTATATGGTCTTTATCCTCTATGAATTTTTTGTTAACAACCATGTTAGGGAATATCCAATCAAATAAATCAAAACCGTCTAACAACTCCATAAACTTAATAACTGATTTTGCTGATTTAATCCCTTTTAAGAACTCATCTCTTATTCTCTCACCTGATATACCATTTAAGTTGTTATCTTGTATCAAACTTATCTTTATATCTGTGGATAATTTAGCGTCAAACCTAGCAGAAAATCTTGCGGCTCTAAGAATGCGTAATCTATCTTCTTCAAAACGTTCTGAAGCATCACCTACAGTGCGTATAATACCGTTTTTAAGGTCCTCAACGCCACCAACCATGTCAACCACTTCAGATGTATCTAAATCAAAAAATAATGCGTTAATCGTCAAATCTCTCCTCAAAATGTCTTCTTCTATTGTAGTAAATTTAACGCTGTCTGGATGTCTATTATTTGATAAAGTTTTTTTAAAATCTTCAAATTCTTTACTAAAGCTTTCACTAGCTATTTCTTCCCATTTTTCCATTATATTTATTTTAATTTCCATTTATAACCACCACATGTATTTCTACCACCATTTATTACTGTCCAAATATTACCTTGACTCAACCCCAATTCTTTTGCGGCCGCTGTTGCACTAACCCATTCTTTAATTAACTCACCATCTTTGGATAATTGTAATACTGGTGTTGCATTCCAAGATAAAGTACCTTTTTTAGTTTCAGAAATTTGTTTTTTAGTTTCTTCACTGTGTTTACAATTTTTACGTCTTGTGTTACCTATTAATGACTCACTAATTTTTTTCCTCGTATCAATCGATAATTTATCACCTTTTTTATTTATTTTTAAATTTTTAACTATTTTGTCTTTTAATATTTTAGCTTTTTCAACACCATGAATTTCTTCTAGTGTTTTACCTTTATTGGTTATCCATTCATGTCTTGGTTTAGGTATTTTTTTTGGTTTAGGGTTTTCACTTTTATGGCTTTCACTTAGCTTTAACCTAATTTCTTTAGCCTTTTCAACACCATGAATTTCTTCTAGTGTTTTACCTTTAGTTTTACGTTCACAACCAATTGACCCTTCACCACCATCAGTATGATTACATAAAGGTCCAACACCTATATCATATCTACCTATTTCTCTTATCAATTCCATTTCTAAGATAAACGCATCTGATTCTAATAGATTTTCTTTAACTTTAACTATTTCAATATTATAATTGTTTTCTATTAAGAATTTAATTCTATTATTTTTATGGGTTTTACTACCATTATAATTACTTTTATTTAAATGACGTTTATATCTTCTACCATGACCTTTTCCTACGTAGAAAGGTTCGTATTCAAACATATAATCACCATAAACATACAAACCTTTTTTTCTTGGGTCTAAATAAACATATACATAAAATTCTTTTGTTTCCATACTTATATTTTATTATAAATATGTAAATCTAAACTAAAAGTAGCTATTTCATTAAATTAATTAAAAATTCTTCATATTTACCATTATTTAATGATTTTAAATATGTTTTAAAATTATCTAATGTAGGTTTATTGAAAACATCTGACCTAAATGTTGCAATTTCGAATTCGCTAGAATCTGTGAATACATTTATAACACCAAATGCTTTTCCAGTTGCTATGGTTTCAAATCCAGATGCGTGCATCATTTCCTCTACCTTATCTGGTATGGCATCTGTTACTAAATCAAAATCTTTTGGGGTTTCGTTTAACAAGGCATCACGAATCGCACCACCAACAATAAAAAGTTTAAACCCATTTTCTTTAAAGACTTGGTTTATGTTTTTAACATCGTTAGGTATATCTAAATTAAATTTTATCCTTTCCATTTGGTAAAGATATAAAATAATTTTAAATTGGCAATATTATAGACGATAATTTTTATAATTATTAAATTCTCTCCAATCCAAGTCACTAATACCATTATACCCTTTCTCTTTGAATATGGTATCTAGTTGTTCTCTACTATAGTCCTTATACGTATCAACAAAATTATGAACATATTCATTAGATAAGTCATTTATAACTTTAACGATTGGTATTAATTTACATTCTAATTTCATTGCAGCAGCTGCTCTATGTCTACCTTCTTGGCTGCCTTGGTTTTCTGTATAAAACCCAATTGGTGCTTTGCTACCAGATTGCATCATTTCAGCGTATTTAACTGCTTTATCATCTTGATAAGCACCATTCATAGCGTCTGCATATGAAATACCAAAACCCCTAGCAATATTATGTATGTATTGTTCTGGGCTTATGTATTCTAATTCGTTTATTTCTCTTTTGTTTATTATATAGTATATTGGGTGTTCCAAACCACCATAGTTTTGTAATGAAGTCATATCAAAATACTTACAACAATCACAATCCAAATTGGATTTTATTTGGTTAAGCATTGAATCGATATCATGTGATTTTAGATTCTCTCTTAATAATTGTTTTATATAGTTCTTCATTTTATTTTATCAATTAATTTTAACAATTCTTCATAATAATCCCATTCATGTGTATTCCTAGCGTTCATGCGGGCATCATCAATTAATTTTCTTAACCTATCTAATGTATCATAGTGTGAATTTTGTTTAATAAAATCAACCAAAGGTTTAAATTCTTCATTATCTGGAATTTTATCCAATATTGTTATTGTTTCTTCTGAATCATTAAATAGAGATTTATAACTCAATACCTTAACATATCTTAAATTATTAATTCTAAATTCCAAACCATAATTACCATCCCATATAATATTTAATCTATCACTAAGTGTCCTTGGAATTAAATCGAAAACAAAATGTTTCTGACCATCTTTCGAATTGTAAGTATCATTTTCAATATCGTTAAGTTTTACTTTTAACTGTTCTATAGTCATACTAGGATTAGCTAATTTTACATATTCATTATAAAACGCATCTAACCCACCATAAAAATAATTTTCTATCTGATTAATCAAATGGTATTCACTACCTAATATTTCTTTAGCAATATCCATGTTTAATATTAAGAATCTTTTTGGGGTTGTTATTTCAAATTTAACAATGATGGGTTCTGAAACTTCACCTTTCATACCATATCTAATTGCGTGGTTATAATCATAAAAAGCATATAACCCTTTACCTTGCATTTGTCTGTGTCCAATATTTAACCCACTTTGTTTAATCGATTTCCAATTCTTTAATGATGTAACATGATAACCATATAAAATACCGTTATTAAATTCTTCACTTAATAAATTCTCTCTTAATAATTGTTTTATATACTTTTTCATATTAATAATTCATATTTTTACCCAACAAGCCTTCTCTAGACATTCTTGTTTTTATATCTCTAACCCATTGTTTTCTAAGTTTAGGTTGGTATTTAAGTTCACTAAACACAACATTTAAACTAGGAACCATATTCATCAATTTATAGAATGAAATTTCATCCCAAATATCTTTATTATGTTCATATGTTTGTTTTATATTATGTATTTGACCTTGAATTTCTATTTTTGTTTTATTAACTGGTATTCCTTTTAGATTTCTAGTATCAGCAGCAATTTGTTTTTCAATTCTTTTGGTTAAATGTTTATTATTTAATGTATCATCAATCCAATGAGCTAATTCATGGTGTATAGTACCTTTTATTTTAACTTCAGAGAACTCTTTTGGTAAATTATTTTGTTGGGATGGGATATCATATAACGAATCAATAGCTTTTTTTAAACTACCATCATTTTGGTAAAGGATATATGATGTAGCATTATCATTAACACTTAAGGCTATTAAATTTTTAAGTGGATTATAGTAATTGTTTCCATGGTTAATAACTATTTTACACGGATTTAATGCGTGTGCTTTTTTAGCTTCTTCAGATTGTAAAATACCAGTACTAGTTTCGCCTATATCAAACATCTTTCTAGTTAATATACCAGTTTGTTCCATTTGTTCAATATCATTTTTAAAAAACATGTCGTATAATAAATTAACATCATTGTCAACTTCAGCTAACCTCTCTTTTAATAGATTTTCCCTTAATAATGTTTTTATATAGTTCTTCATATCCATAAATATTCATATAAAACAAAAAAACCCAGACTATTAATCTAGGTTTTTAATTTTAAATTTTTTGATTTAAGCTATTTCAACCAATTCTAGGTCAAATATTAAATCTTTACCAGCCAATGGATGGTTAGCGTCCAAAACAACAGTAGTTTCTTTAACTTCAACAACTGTTACCGTCATTGGTCCTTGTGGTCCTTCAGCTGTTAATGTGTGTCCAACTTCAACACCTTCTGGTACTAATTGTTTTTCAACTTCTTGAGTCATTTCTTCTCTAATTGGCCCGTAAGCATCAGCAGATGGAATAGTAATTGTTCTTTTCTCACCAGCTTTTAAACCTTGTAAGCCTTTTTCAAACCCAGGGATTAACAACCCTTTACCTAATTCAACCGCCAATGGGTCTCTACCTTCTGATGAATCAAACACTGTGTTATCTTCCAATCTTCCAGTGTAATGTACTTTAACATTACTGTTTTCTGTTACTGTCATACTTCTTTTTTTTTTTATTTAAACATTATTATACAAAGATACTAAATATTTTTTAATTTGTCAACTTTATTCTTCTGAATCTTCAACCCTATATGAATAATCCTCATCAGTTATTTTATCTCTTATTATATCCTTATCAAAAAACTCATCTGATAATGATTCATAAAACTCACCATTTTGTGGTTTCATGTCTGAAGAATTCTCTTCTAAATAATCAATAATTTCTTCGTTCGACATACCTTCTAATTCTGGATAATCATCCAAATCAATTGTGATTCCTTCTCTTACAAGATATGTTGTGTAAGATTCTGTTTTAAAAATTTTGATTTTCTTTCCCATTTTATTTATTTTAATAATACTTTACCCAATCTAGATACTTTAGCTTTGAACTCTTCAAAATTACCATTGTTTTCTATGATGATATCAGCACATGATTTATCAATATTAAAAGAAGAAGCATCTTCTTCTGGTAATCTTTCTGAAGCATCAACCCAAATTACCAAATCAAAAATTTCTTGTCTTAAACATTCTTCGATTTCATCTCTATCACGCATTCCAACATAACAATCAGAACGTTCTAAGATACCTTTGGCTAATCTAGCTCTATCATCTTTGTTATACTCACAAATAGCCTCATACCACTCTTGTCTGTGATTCACTCGGTCTTCAAAACACTCTTCTGGTGTTGAATAACCATACTTGTCTTTTAACGCATCATATAAAAAGATATCTGCTGCTGATTGTGAGGAAGATTCAAAGGTATACCCAAATTCTTCATTTAATAGTTCAGCAAACGAATCTTTCCCATGTCTCATGTTTCCGATAATGAGCAATTTAGGTTTTATATCCATACCTAAAATTTGTTTAATTAACTTTTCCCCTAACTCCATTGTTTTATTTATTTTATTTTTAATTTAATCCCACTCTTCGAATGTTTGTTCTCTATCTTCGATTACACAACGTAATCCTTTCAATATATCACAATGATATGTAATAAATTGTCCACCAATACTCATAACAGTATTTATACCCAAAGCAGTAAAGAACTTTTCATTGTCAATCTCATACTTTTCTAAGATAGTCATTACCTCACTATCCAAGAATCCTTGCGTGTGTTTGGTTGGGTAGTCATAAACAAACTCCTCAACATTTTCAGATGTTAAATTTTCCATAGTACAAATATACTAATAATATTTTAAATATGTGCTTCTAATGATTGTTTTATTATAAAAGAAACGGTACCTTTTGATGAAATACCATGTTTAGCCATTATCTCACTGAAACTCAACCCATCTTGCCTATCTTTTAGTATAGCTTCGTGGTCATGTTTTTTATTGGCATTGCTTGAATTTTTGATTCTATTTTCTTTAGGTACATCTAACACATTATCACTTTGAGTACCTATTGCTATATTATCATATGAATTATCTGTCGAATCACCATTTAGATGCCTAACTACAATACCTTCTTTGAATATTTCCTCACCAAATTTTTGAAACGCTTGTAATCTGTGAACAAAAGACCTAGTTGAGTTTTCACCAGAGTTTAATCTTATGTTAAATGAAAGATATCCTTTACCGCTTTTGCTTAATGATAGTTTAAGATAATTTGAATTGTAAACTTCACCTTTTTTATCAACATAGTAACCTCTTTCAGCACTACGTCTTGTGATTTCTTCTTGTTTAGACATGCATTTTTTTATTAACTTCTTAGTCACCCAACATTAGGTGTGCAATAATCACTACGTGCAAGTGAGTTAATTTCGATTATCTAGCGTAGGTCAGCTATGAGACTGATGAGATACATTACCTCCCCTTCGCAATGTGTACCCCAGATTGGCTACGAGCCAATTATCATAGATAATACTTTTTTAAGGTAATATCTACAACAAAGTCTAAACTTCTAGAGTATGTTGGCCAGAATCTGCTTTTTAACTGTTGAATAGTATAGTAGTTTTTAAAGATTGCTGAATAGATTCTTTCTGCCAATTGGTTATCCCAAGGTGTAGGTTCGCCTTTATTTTACATGACTAACGTATACATGGTAGTGGATTTTACATGCCCTCACGACATGTTCAATTTTTTTCTAAGCTAATCCTCCACATTTAAGTGAATAGTGCTTACTAGAGATTGAATACTCTTCTATAGCTTAGTTTTTGTTCGTTTGCTGAACACACCTTTTAAGATAATTTTTATAATAAATTAAAGAACGTTTTCTTGTTATATATATGCAAAGATACAACATAAACTAACCCATGTCAAGTATTTTTGTGATTATTTTACAACTTTTTTGTAATTTGTTCATTATCAGTTTCATATTGAGTTGTTAATTCTTCAATGATAACGAATATATCTTGTTTGTTATCCATTGTATGTATAACATTTATGACTTTATGGTAATTTTCACCCATGTATAAATACTCATTTATTCTAGGTATTACATCTACCTTGAAATTTCTTTTTAATGGTTTCCATTTACAATCTAGTATGGATATCTTATATTTGTTTTTGAACATAAATAAATATATTATTAATATTTCATATTGTAAAGTATTTATTATAGAATAACAATAATTAAAAACTTAGAAATTATGGGTTGCGGATGCGGTAGTAAAGGAAAAGGTACAACGACACCACCATCACCAAGTAAATAATGGTGACATTAAAATTAAAAAGGACCTATATGGGTCCTTTTTTTAGTTTTCTTCAGTAGGTTTTTCCACTATTTCTTCTTCCTCTTGTTTGGGTTTTTCCTCGCTATTACCACTATTGGTTTTTAATGAATGATATGTGGTCATACCAAATAATGCAGCGATAAATCCATAATCAATACCCAATACCATTTCTAATTGAGTGAAGCTACCTAACGTTATCCATTTAAGGTGGACTATTATAACCATTAGTATAATAACAAATGCTGTTAGTTTTCTAGAACTATAACCTTCTCTTTTAGTGTTAAAGCTTTTTAAAATGTTGTCCATTATTTCTTTCATATTCGTATTTTATTATAAATATACGGAAAACAAAAAACCCTAGACAAAGCGACTTATCTAGGGTTGTAATTTCATTTCTCGTGGCGTGTTTGAGAATGAATCTGTAATAGACTCTTTATTTTAATACCTATAAAAAAGGTACAAAAAAGTCAAGTGTGGAATATTGGGGAGTCGAACCCCAGTCTTGAATATTCTTCAATGCTTTCTACATGTTTAGGTCATGATTTTCTAACCATCCGAAATTTCGCTACCTATTTTAAGTGACGATTGCACTCACTAGTAGATTACTACCATCAATGGATTACCATCATCCAGTGGACTACCACCATATGCAATAATTAGGCTACTGCTACCTCTCCTTCGAAAACAGACACGCTGCATTCGTCAAGGAAATTTTCTGATACGATAAAATCGTTGTCAATTCTTGTTTTAATAGACAGTTTAAAGTGCTTCCAATCTAGCACTACATGCTTACTACCTACGACTATACTCAATCAATACCAGTAATATCCCATAAAATTAAAGAACTTATTTATAAATATGTGGATTTTGTTTAAACGAAACCCACATATTTAAATTTCTTACTACAAATATACTACATTAATTTATATATTGCAGTAAAATTATGATTATTTTTTACCTTTGGTTGGTTTATTAATAATAACATCATCAATAATCCCATAATCTTTAGCCTCGTCAGAATTTAACCATAAATCACGATTAGTATCAGCCAACAGACTTTTAATAAAATTTTTATCATATTTTACTATACCACTTGACTATTAACTTTGACTTTTAAAATTTATGTGTTAATTTTATTAAAATATTACAATGAATAAGACATTTATATACGGTTTAAAATTAGTTGGTGATGATATCATAAGATATATTGGTAAAGCTGATGACCCAGATAAACGATTAAAGAAACATATAAGTAACACCAAGCTTAGTCTTAAACACAATGTTAATTTAACTCATAAAGATAGATGGTTAATAAAACATAATTTTAATGTAACTTATGTTATATTAGAAGAATGTGATTATAATATATGGTCTGTAAGAGAACAATTTTATATTAATTTATATGATAATTTAACCAATACTACTGATGGTGGGTTAGGTGGTGGAATTGTGAAATATAAACTAAGTTATGGTGATGTTAAAAAAATAGTCAAACCTTTAAATATAACATCTAAAATTAAATGGTTAGAATATAAAAAAACCAATAAATTACCAGATGGGGTACCAAACGACCCTAGTACAGTTTATAAAAATAAAGG
>Ga0102829_1000424_pt1 | contig 12898 bp, 27 predicted proteins | sample ColrivemetaGS575_FD_84510 | JGI IMG/M metagenome (GOLD analysis project Ga0102829, IMG submission 84510) | Estuarine microbial communities from the Columbia River estuary - Freshwater metaG S.575 | ecosystem: Environmental > Aquatic > Marine > Intertidal zone > Estuary | place: USA: Columbia... | reverse complement strand
CTTCTGTAACTTTATAATATGTTTTCATTTCTTCTTAATTGTTGTGCTTCTAATTCGTTTTTTTCTTTTTCAAATGTTAAATATGTTAAGCAGGTTGTAAGTCGAAGTTTTGAAACTTCATCAAATCTTCTAACGTCTCCCTGAGCAAGACCATAGTAGGAACTATACCAACTCCATTTTCTGCCAAACTGTGCTTCTCGGCTAAATCCATCAGCGCTTTGTCCGTCTCCAAATAATTCAGGGTAGACATCAACAATGCGTTGCCTAAATGATAAAAAAAAACCATTGCACCTAAAGCTACATCTAAAGGCATTTGTAACATTGCTTCTGAATATTCTGCTGAACCTTTGTATTCTTCTATTAGGTATTTTTTGTTTAGCTTGTTTATTACAGGCCTGTATAAAACTGCCATAGCTTTGTTCATATTATCCCAATCAGAAATGTATGTTTCTAAATCGGTATATTCTCCTAAACTAATTTCATCTAAATTAGGAATAAAACCAAACTCTAAACCCTTGTGTTTAAATGTTTGAATTAATGAATAATTGTTATTGAACATTTCGCCTAACTTATTTGTTATAGCGTTAATATCCTTTAACTTCATTAGTGATATTTCCTTTAATGAAACATTGCAGAATATTTCAATCATCTTGTGCTGCAGAAAATCACCTTCAGGATTGTCTTTAGCTATACGTGTGAATCTTTGGTATTTTTCTAATGTTATTTCTTTTAAAGATGTAGGTATAGATATTTCTAACTTCATAAAGTTTTTTATTTAATAATAACTTTTATATGAAATTGTATTAAACAAAAAAAAGGGCAGCATTTCTGCTACCCTAATTCCAACTATCTAACCAACTCAATTTATTTCTTAAAATAATCTATCCAAAAATCCCTTAGTGATTGTGATATTTTTGCATAAGGAATCCATACATCGTTACCTTCGTTTACCTTTAGTTCTATTCTGCGTTCTAAGGTCATTGTAGGCATTTCTTCTATCTTGTATATACGTTTGCGTACATTCTTAGAATTAAACGTTATAAGCGCATCGTAAATACCTGCTGCTTCAATTTCTGCTTCTGAATCAAAACATTCATCTGCGTATTCTGTGTAGTAACTAATTCTGTAGGTTCTCATTTGTTTTTTGTTTTTGTTTCAACAAATTTAAACAATTTATTTATACAAAATACATTTTAACAAATATTTAACTATTCAAATATGCTGCTGCTATTTCGTACATCTTATGCATTAGCTTTATTTCACCAATATTTCTTGGCAAAGCTATATCTACTTCTACATTTTTAACGTGGTGTATGTAACATTGTATTGTAGCTATGAATTGTCCGTAGGTCATCTGTCAAGTATATTGCTTCGTTTACTTGACATTAATACACAAAGTAATTACCCTTGTTTTTATTTTCTAATTGGTATGTAACGCAATAACGCAATGGGTCTAATAAATGGTTATGCGCATCTTGTGGCGTTTTTGACTTCTTTTCTAACCAACAGTAGTTATTTAGTTCCCTGATTAAATTAATAGATTCAGGTGAAACTATCAAATCATAATCTTGTAAAATACTAATGCCATACGTTACTGAATCAGGGCCTTTAACTGCAGGTACTATATTTAACCCTAATGTTTGTAGTTCGCTAATTAATCTTGGTTCTGCTGAATCAGCAACTATTAAAGCATCGTTTGCGTGTTGCTTATTTAAACTGTATATCTGTGATGTTGTAAGACCTTTTAAGTAAAACCTTTCGTTAATGTATATGCGTTTGTTAGATGTATCTATATTGCATTCTAATAATGTTGATTCATCTGCTGCAAAACCATAATCTTGACCGAAGATAGATTTACCTATTTGTTTGTATTCGCCTATAGTCCAATTAGTAAATATAACTCCTTCTGCTTTGTCCATCCACCCACCTAATATTTGGTGGTTATACTTTTCAGGCCTACGTTGTTTAATGTTTTCTATTTGATTTATAAAAGATTCAGATAGATTTTCTATATTGTCTAAGTATGTAGTGTGTATGTATGTAGTATCACCTTTTATTAAATTGCTTCCTGCTTGTACACCTTTATCTTCAAAGAACTTTTTATAAATGAAGTGTTCTTTCGTTGCAGGATTCAACACTAATAAAACTCTATTGTGTATTCCTTTTGTTCTTATACTAAAATCAATCTTTTCAAATGTTTCTTCGTCTGTTAATTCTTCTGCTTCATCTAATACCCAAGTAGTAACACCTGCTAAAGATTTAAGTGAAGCAGTTTGTGTACCACTACTTGTTTTAATACCTTTAAATAGAATCTTAGAACCTGTTTTAAGATTTACTATTTCATCTTTAGTTATATAAAAATCGCTGCTTAAATCGGCTCTTTCAATCTTATCTATAAATTCAGGTATAATAGAAACATTTGCAGAAGTTAAAGTATAACGTGTAAATAATATAACGTGTCCGGATTCATAAGTAAGCAATAGTAAAAAGGAATTAAGGGAATATGATTTACCACTTCCCCTGCCTCCTGTAATTACAAAGTATCTACTATCAGAACCAAGTAAGTTATACTTCTGATTTATTGCTATTCCCAACTTTGAAGATATCTTTTATATTAAAATCGTTTACGTTGTGTGTAGCTTCTATAACTTCTTTTGGTTTACCAAATATATGTTCTGCTATAAACAACTGCCCACGTTGTGAATCCATTAAAGTAGTTTTAACAAATTCAATCTTTGTTTCTTCTTCAGTTTCTTTATTGTAAAGTTGCCCTAATGCTTTTAAGAAAATATTGTTTACTTTTTCTTCTTCTGCTTTTTTAGGTCTACCCTTGCTTAGTTTATTTCCTTTTTCAAATGCCATAGTTAAAAGTAATGTTTAAACATATTTCAATAAAAATAATCTATTCTTCTTTTTGTTTATCAGGCCAATAGTATTCACATTCTTGTTTACCATTTTCATTTATTTCTAATGGTGGTGCGCAAAAATATGATTGTCTAAACTCACTTGCTTTAGATGTGTACCTGTAACACGTTTCTTTTAGTTCGCATTGTCTACCTTCGCATTTAGTTATATCAGGCATATATACATAATTGTTAAAGTTAATAATAAACCTATGTAAACTTTTAAAGCAGTAACTGCTAAAAATCTAATTTCTTTTTTGTCTTGTTTTGTTAGTTTCATTTCTTGCTTATTAAATAATGGAATAACCAAATTAGTTTTGGTCTAATAACTTCATACATCAGTAATATAAATATGTATTTCATTTGTAAAGTTGTTTTAGTTCTTTTCCTATTTCTATCCATTCAGGGTAACCTTGTTTAATATATCCACTTACTACAAATCTATTATATTCTTTTGTGTATTTCTTATGTAGTAGTTCTGCTCTTTCTTTATTTGTCATAGTTTTTCTATTTCTTGTTTAACTTCAATGTAATAATTATACACTTCATCTTTTGCATAAAACGCTGCCTTTAATACTTCATCAACTGATATTAATGCACATCGTTTGGCTCTATCTAAACAATCCTCCTGACCTAATTTCCACTGAACATTTGGATAGAATTTATATACTAATTCTTTAGCTTTCTCTTTTGGTGTCATTCTTTATCTTCATCTATTAGTTTAACTTCTATTTCTTTTATACAACTTTCACACATTATTTCATCTTGTAAACCTGTTGTTATTATTATGCTGCATTTATTACATAGTGTAGCACCTAAACCATTATTGTATTTATGTATTGGTTTATATCCTGCTTTTAGTCGCATTAATATCTGCGCACGTTCTTTTGATTCATCAATCATTTTTTTAATATCTTCTTTCTTTTCCTGATTAAAGATATCTTCTAATTTTATTTCTTGTTTCATATCTTAATTTTTTTATTCATTTCTATTAAAGCGTTTAGTTTTATTAAAAATAATTCGTATTGTTCACTTCCTGCAAATTTAGCTAATAATTCTTTTGCTGCTTTTATTGTTGGTTCACTATCGTTTAGTAGTTCTTTTCTTAATCTTTCATTCTCTATTTGTAAATCTATTAATTCGCCCTGTAGACGATTAACTTTTTTACGTAGTAAATCTATATCAGTTAAATCTATTTCTTTGTCAAATAGCTTTAAAATGCGTTCCCTGTACTTGTTTAGTGTTGGGTTGTATCTTACAAGCATATCCCATTGATTTAATCCGTGTATAACTGTAGCGTGATTCTTATTTACTGAATTACCTATTTGCTTTAAAGTTGTTTTAGGTGTTATTTCTTTTATCAGTGTGTAGTATAAACTACGTACTTCTACTTGTTCACGTGTACGTGTAGTATCATCTACGTTTATGTTTGTTTGTTGTAATACTAACTCTTTTATTTTTTCGTTTATTTCCATTTTAATTTCTTTGTTTTTATTTCTTGCTTTTTTGCTTCATCAAATAAGATATGAAATCTAATTACTTCTACTGCTAAATGTACACCCTGACAAACTTCAAATAGTTGTAAATCTTCGTAGTGCTTTATAACCTCACGTAGTTCTTTTAAACTCATTCCTTGTTCGTATTCGTATAAAGCAAGGTTGTAATGTTCAGCAGTAATTTCTTTCATTAAAATAAAGTATCCTGTTTTATTATTTTTTTAAATCTAATTGAAGCTTCTTTAAGATTTAATTTAGCTTGTTTAAAATAACTATCTTTTAATTCAATACCTATCGCTTTTCTTCCCATAGATACAGGACTATAAACCTCGCTACCTACTCCCATAAAAGGAGTTAAAACCACTTCATTTGGATTAGAATATAATTCTATTAATCTATCAATGACATCTAATTGTAATGGATGAACGTGCTTTTCATCATCTTCTTCTTTAGAATCTCTAAACGGAAGAACATTATCAATTCTAATATCATCCCAAACAGAAGAAGCGTATCTTTGCCATATATAATGATTTAATTTAGTTATATTATCTTCTTCATTTATATTGTTTAAATGTTCCCAAAGTTGTTCTTCATTTAAGTTTGAATTATTTGCATTATTCCAAGCTCTTAATATATTTGGAAGTATAGGTATTTCTCCTGCATAGTGATTAATTCCAAAAGGGTGAGTTACAGGTGTTTTATTTTCTCCTTTTTTAGTAAAAATTAAAATATAATCAGGCATAGCTGTAAAGCATTTAGTGCTATCTTCAACAATAAATTTATGCATTAAAGATTGTACCATAGTTCTCATACGAACTTTTAAAGGTTCTTTCCAAATAGTAATTCTATTTCTATATTCAAATCCATATTTAGTATGTATTCTTATAATTTCGTTTGGAAAATCCCAAAGTCTACAAGTATTATCAAAAACATCCGTACAATGAACTGCGTTTATACGACCATCTTTTGTTACTCTTGACATTTCTTTTACCATAAATTCATATTGTTCTAAAAATTGTTCTTTACTTTCACAATTAGAAAAATCTTTTTCTGAACTTGAATAATTATACAATCCTGCAAAAGGAGGACTATAAACAACTAAATCAATACTTTTATCATCAATAGTCGGAATCACATCCATACAATCACCATTATAGATTGCGTAATTTTCTGTAATAATTTGGTCTTTTACCATTTTGTTTAAAATTTAGGTTTAATAATTTCTTTGTTAAATTCTTTTGTTATATTTATAAAACTACCATTAACATTATCTGTTAAATTTTTATGTAATTGTATTGCTTTTTCTGTTTTTTGCTGTAAAGCTTCTAACACTCTTGTTTGACCATCTGATATAACCATATCAATAGTTACATCATTTACCTGACCAAATCTCCAAAAACGTCTAATAGCTTGATAATATTGTTCGTAACTCCAAGTAGGAAAAAATACCGAGTGATTGCAATGCTGCCAATTTAAACCAAAAGAAGTCATTTTAGCTTTTGTTATTATTCTCGGTATTTCACCTTTTGCAAATGCTAATAATATTTCTTCTTTTCTTTCTATACTTTGAGAACCTATTATCTCAACCGCACTTAAATCAGAGTGTTTTAATATACTACTTTCATTATTTGTATTACACCAATAAACCGAAGTTTTACCATTTGCTAATTCAATAGCCTTTTCGCATCTTTTTTCTTCTGTTTGTTTTTGCTCGTGTCTTACTTCTGTCATAGATTTAGCAATAGGTACAAACATAGATATCTGACCATTAACATCAAATAAACTTTGATTTTCAATTATATGTTTATTTATAATTAATTCGGGTAATTTATATCTTTCATTGCTAAACCCTAAATCGCTCGGCATTTTGGCCATTATAGACCATTGATTCACCCAAGCAAAAAAATCTTTTTCAGCGTGGGGCTTTAAATAAAACTTTTCTCCAATATTACGGTTATTGCTATCAATGCTATTTTGATTATTTTTAAAAAATTTTCCCAACATATCCATATAACCCATATATCCCAATGCCTCACTACTTGTTCCTAATTCTATAAAATCATTTGGAGAAGGTGTAGCAGTAGATAAAAATCTATATGGTATTTTTTTTATAAAAGCTGTAACCTGACTTTTAATTTTACCATCAAAATTTTTTAATATAGAACTTTCATCTAAAATAACACCTACAAAATCATTTTCATTAAAGTAATGTAATCTTTCATAATTACATATAACTATTTTTTTGGTGTGTTTTCCATCTTTACTATATTCTATATCGTCTATTCCTAATTTTTCAGACTCTAAAATAAATTGAAATGCAACCGCTAAAGGAGTTAATATTAATACTTTTTTATTAGTATGATTAATTATATTTTTAGCTATTGATAATTGTATTAATGTTTTACCTAATCCTGTATCAGCAAATATAGCAGTACGACCTTTTTTAATAGATTTTTCTATAATAAATTTTTGAAAATCAAAAGCTATATCAGGAATATAATTTGCATTAAATCCAAAATCTCCTATGGAATGTTTTTTCTGTTCTAAAAATTCTTTATAATTCATTTGTTTTTAATTTATAAAATTCCACGTAATACATACTGATTCAAATCTACATCGCTATCTGTTCCAAAGAAGTATTTATAGTTACTAATACCTTGTTCTAACTTTTCTTTTCCTCTTTGGTAAAATTCATCTGAACATTCAAAGATACCAATATCTAAACTTCCTTTGTCAATACACACAAAAACAAATTCATCTACACCAAACATTTCACGATATAAATAAGCCTGCAAATCGTAACTGTATTTATCTGCTGAATATCTAAACTCATTTAGTCCTGTAGTAGTTTTTAAATCTACTATCATATTGTCTTTTAAAATATCTGCTTTTGCTCTAAATGGTAATCCATCTATCATTGCTATTTCAGGTACTTCAAATTCTGCTTTACTCATATAGTGTACTGCTTCATCATTCTTTAAAATTGCATCAGCTAAACGTTCAGCATCTTTTATTTCTTTAGTAGTGTATACTTCTTTACCTTCTGCCTTTGCTTCTTTGTATGCCTTTGCTGCTTTTGTTGCTACATCTACTATTACAAGTTCATCTATCTTATGTGGTTCTAATATCAATGTGTGAAACAGTTTACCATCACGTAAAGGCTGCGTTTCTGATTGGCCATACTTTGTAACGTACTTGTATGTTTTAGGCGATTTAAGCACCATTTTCAATGTAGAAGATGATAATGCTTGTTTACCTAAATAACCGTAGTAAAACTCATCGTTGTACATATTATCTAAAATTTCTTTTTTGTCCCAAATCTTGTTGTCTAAAGTTGTAATCATTATCTAATGTTTAATTGGTTTAAATTGTTCATTGTTTCATCGTAGTTCAATACTTGTTTAATTTCTTCAAAGTAGGCATATTCTGTTTCCCATAAAGATTCTAAAGAAGTTGTAATTTTAGTTAGCTTGTTATAACTCCACGTGTCGTTTGTGGTACTTGCTAAATCAGTTAGTAATTGTAGTTCGTTTAAAATTTCTGTCTTTGTCATTTTTAATTTGTTTTTAAATTATAAGCAAATATAAACAAGTTATTAATACAAAATACATTTTAGTAAAACTTTAACATTTACTGTTCACTTTTATTCTGTGTTTACGTTTACGTGAACAAACCATTTTAATGAACAAAGGTAGCTAATTGCTACCCTTATTTCTTAATTCGTGTTGTACTGCTCTAATCTTATCATTTAGCTTTTCATCATTATTACCTTTTAAATATAGTTGTTCTCTTTTTTTAAGTAGCTGTGTTAATCTAAATTCTAATTCTAATGTTTCTATTTGTTCAGTTCTATCCATTTTGCTTGTTCTTTTCTTACGTGTGTTAATTCTCTTTCTAAATAATCTATTGCTTTTTCTAAATCTTTTATTTGATTGTCTTTCTTTCTTGCACGGGCTACATATTTAATCACGTTTCCTTCATTAAAATTCAAATCGTAATCTTTTACAAAATCTATTACATCGTAATTCTTTTCGTTGTGGTAATGGTTAGGTGTCATTTTTTAAATCTTTTAGAGTGTTGTGTATAAAGTTCCATAATCTTTTTATCTGCTTCGTATTGGCTAAATTCTTTTCTTACATTGTTTTCTTCTAAATAAATTTGCTTGTGTAAATCGTTTAAACTGTATTTACTAATCCAATACTTATTACCACCTGCAGGCACAATTACATAAGCTAAATTGTTTTGGTGGCAAATGCGCATATTATTTAGTTCTTCGTGTGCAGGATAAAATTTTACTTCTTGTTTTTTAGCCATCTATTCTTAAAAATTCAGCAGCAGCATATTGAGCAAACCATTCTTTATTTTCTTTGTATTTATCAATAACTGCATTAATCATTACAATTTCATCTATAGTACAAGTTTGTAACTTATAAATTACATCATCTATTGCGTTTAAAATGTTTGTAGTCATTTCTGCATCAGTTTTGTAAATTGTTGCGTATTCTGTACGTACAACTTCTTCTAAATCTTTATTTAAAGAATTTATTTTGTGTTTAATCTGCTGCTTGTATTGCTTTGTAAAGAATAAATTTTCATTCGATTCTAACAATAGTTGCGATAGTAAAACTGATTTTAAGTACTCTAATTGTATTGGGTTGTCTTTCATAATTGTTCTGCTAATTTAATTTGTAAATATGTTACTTCTTTTGCTATTCTATTTGTGTTTGTAAATTGTGTAGTTGCAGGATTCAGATAATTAATTTCCCATATTGGGAATACTTTTAAAAGGTTAAACGAAAATATACCTTGTGGTGTTGAATTAATATACAAAGGAATATCTAAATGCTTTTCACATTCTTCTATCATTGCGTCGTACTTTTTCTTTTCAAGTAGTAAAGTATCGTAATGTGCTTTTCTGCATTTTAGTTCCAACCTAAATTTAGTATCAGGTGAGTAACAATCCCACCTTGACATTTGATTTTTAGATTTAACCAAATCAGGAAATTTATTTTCCTTTAACCAATTAAATAAATCTTCTTCTTTCCAATTAAGCATCTATTGTGTATTCGTTGTAAACTTTTCTAATTTCGTTTACTCTATCTCTCCAACAAGAAGCACAGTTTGAATTTTCTATTTTTTTATTAAAAATTCTATAATAAATATCGATTAACTTGTATTGCTGATTAACTGTTAATTGGTCTTTTAATACTGCAAATAAATGAGTTAAATAATTATAATCTTCTTCTACCAAACAATTAGGTTTGTGATAAGAAAACAACTTATTTAATGTTTCTTTTCGTTTGTCGCATCCGCAATCAATTCCTGTAGCTTTGCTAAACTTTTCTACTACTGCTTTAATTCCTGTTGCTTCTGTGATTTGTTCTATTGTATCACCTAAACCTGCTGCTTTTTTTCTACGTGCCATAATTTTTAGTTTTAGTATATTCCGTTATAATCGTTATTAATGTAATCCTGATAATCTTTATTGAATTTAGTATTTAAAATTTCTTTGTAGTTTTTGATTGAATTAAAAATTGATATTAAACTAATGTTTGTTTCTTTTGCTATATCACGCATCGACATATCAGAATCCCTATAAAGTTTAAATAACTTTTCATCGTACCAATGCCAATTTTTTATTTCTTCATCTATCAGCAAACAAATATCATTGTAAGCATTTTGTTCATCTAAATTAGAATCATCAAATAAAGTAAACTGTTCGTCTATTGAAACTTTATTTACTTTCATTTTCTTGTTATAGTACTGAAAGAACAAACTTTTTAAAGTAAAGAATACATAACCCTTTCTAACATTACCTGAAGCATCTATAATCTTTGTAGCATCAGCATACTTGTACAAAGCAATGTAAGTTTCCTGAACAATATCTTCAGCGTAATCATATTCACCAAACGAATTAATTATCTTAATCCATTCAGCGTGATGTGCTGCTACTTGGTTGAGCCATTTGTTGTCCATACAAAAGAAAATGAAATTACAAATAAAAGCACTTGTATAGTATGTTCTACTTCATCTTCAAAATCATCATCGTTATATAATGCACCAAGCATTACACCTTTAATTGGAGTAATAAGTATTTCACAGTCCACAAACTGAAATACTATTAAACAAATTACACAAAAGCAAACAAGAAATAAAATCATATTTAAAACATTTTAGCGGTTATACGTGCTTCTTTTCGTTCACGTTGTATCGGTTTAATTTGAAAATTAACAGTTATATCAGTTAGTGTTTTATCTTTGTCTTGTAATCCGTTTATTACTTCTTGGAGCTCAATGTAATCAAATTTAGATTCGTTATTACACAATCGTTCAATTAAATGTAAATCAGCCTGGAGTGTTCTAAAGTAATGCAGCATTTCTCTATTATCACACCAATTTAATTCCATACGTGCTGCTTCTGTTTTTAGTTCTTTAATTTTGTTTTCTAATTGCATCTTAAAATACCCCTTTTAATACATCGTATAAATTACCTTCTACTTGTGGTAAACCTGCTTTGTTTACTTTAAAGCTAAAGTTTTCAAAACTTGTATTTCTACTTCTTTTACACGATACGGTTACTAATTCTTTATTGACTGTGTTTAGTTCTAATTGAATCTGTGTTTCTGCTTTTTTCTCTAATGCTGAACCTAAATGGCCTGTTGGTTTATCAGTTCCAAAGTTTGAGTGAATTACAGTTACTATGTGACAATGCAGTTCTTTTGTCCATTTCATTAACTTCTGAACCACTAAATTAGATTCTTCAATGTTGTTTACATCTGAACATAAATCTGCAATTCCATCTATAATTACTAAACCTATTTCTTTACCTTCTAACTTTTCATACAAGCAATATTCTATAAAATCAATTCTACATTTTGCGCTTAATTGCCTTAATGCGTAGGTGTGGTAGTTTTCTATTTTATTACCTGACATTTCCATAGGTCGTTTAAAAACTAAAGAAGCGTGAAAATTACCTTGTTCGGTGTCAAAATGAATTAAATGTTTACCCTGTCTATTGCCTTTTAAATCACCCGATATTCCGTTTATTTCATCGTTTAAATATACTGCTGAAAGTAAACTAATAAAAAATGTTTTTTTGCTCTTTGGTGGTGCTTGTACAAAGCTAAAATTTCCATAAGTTCCTACAGGAATAGGATATTCAATCACACTATCTTTTGTTTCAAATTGTTTAGTTCCAAATGAAATAGCAGGTAAAGGATATTCTATTTTTTCTAAAGGGTTTATATAACATTCTTCTTCATACATTTGCATTATTAATCTGTGCGAATCTTTGTCTATTGTCATTTGTCTTTATTAAAAAAGGGGCTTTTACACCCCTATTAAATCTAAAATGGTAAATCCGAAGTTTCTTCTACTGATGCTTTTACTTCTTGCTTTGTAGCAGTTGCTACTTTACCATCAGTCCATACTACTTTACCATTTCCAAGATAGTTTTTAGCTTTTTTAGCTTCTCTTTCTTCTTGTGTTTGAGAATCTGTAATTGAAACATTTTGCCCCCATTGGTTTGTTTCATCACTAATTGAAATTGTGCCATTGTAGTACACAGCACCATCTTTACCAATTACAAATTTCTCTTTTGGTAGTTTATCTACCCTTAAACTAAAATTAATTAATGTACTCATATTTACTTGATTTTTAAAAGTTCGTCTTTAACTGTTTTTACTAATTTATATTTATTTTCTATCGTTGCAATATTACCACCTTTTTTTAAATATTCAATAGCTTGTGTAAATTCAGGTGTATTTTTATTTAACCACTTTTCTTCTGTGACAGTTGTAGCATTTTTTGCACTAACTGAATTTCCGTGTGAATTAGTAGCATCAGCATCTTGTGTATCGTCAATTAGTAACAGGTTGCCTAATGCGTACTTTTTACCATAAGATGAAGCAGAACCAAATTGCTGTGGTACTTGCATTCCTTTTTGTTGTAAATCTACACCCACAATAGCAGTAGCTTCTATTTCGTTAATTTCGTTGTTATCGTGAATAGTAGCAGTAGAAACAATAATTGGTGTTGTATCGAAAATTATTGAAACTTCTTCACGAATAGTAAAGTAAACACCGTACTTTTCATTAAATGGTTTTAACCCTTCTAATATATCTTCAGCACTTCTAAAGTTATATTTGCCAAATGAATTAAATCTACTTTTATTTGATTTAAACTCTACTTGAATTTTTGATAGCTTTTCAGCTAAACTTAATTTAGTCATTTTGTTCTTGTTTTAATTGATAAATCTGTTGTTTAATTATTCTTTTGTAATCTGTTGGACAATCATCTGCTGCTAATTCAAAGCAGTAAGTTTCTAACTGTGATAGTAAACTATTCATTTTGCAAACATTTCTTTGTAATGCTTCAATTTGAAATCTTTGGTAATCTATTAAATCTTTCATTAGTATCTAAAAATTATTTGTAATAAAAAATACATTGCAGCTATAAAGCAAAATGTGTATTGGTACTCGGCCTTCTGAATAAAGTTTTT
>Ga0102829_1000421_pt1 | contig 12925 bp, 8 predicted proteins | sample ColrivemetaGS575_FD_84510 | JGI IMG/M metagenome (GOLD analysis project Ga0102829, IMG submission 84510) | Estuarine microbial communities from the Columbia River estuary - Freshwater metaG S.575 | ecosystem: Environmental > Aquatic > Marine > Intertidal zone > Estuary | place: USA: Columbia... | reverse complement strand
GAACTCAGTCTGGAGTTAAAGGATTTAATGCCAATAAAGAATTAAAGAATATGAGCTTCTCTAAGTCCGCACAAAATGTTGCATTAACAGCAGGACTATCAGTACCGTTTGGATTTGCTGGAAATAAAATAGCTCCTCATATAAGTAAAATAGTACAAAGGGTAAAGGATGCAAAGGCTTGGACACACTTTGCATATAATTCACCAGAGGCGTTAGTTCCTAGCATAGGAAGAAAAACAGATGCAATGCATTCATATGGACCTGGTACATATGGGGCCCATGACAGCACCACATACGCAAGTGATCAATTTTCAACTAACGCACATAAGCTTAGCCTATCCCCTCTTGCTTGGCTTAAAACTGCATTTGGAAAAGGCCCAATAACAGCCGAACAATTACCAGCAGAAAAATTAGCTTATGCCAACAAGTTTGGAGTTTCTCAGCCTACACACATAAGTGACGATTTTGCTAACTACCTTCGCAAAAAAGGATATTCTGGCTACACAGAAGAAGGCATTGTAACAAATTGGAATGTAGGGTATCCAGGATTTGGATTAAAAAATGATTTAGGAAAAATTCCGTTTGCTGCTAAGGGAATGCTTTCTAAAGCAAAGGGTCTCCTTGCTAAGGCAAAGAGCGTCGTAACGAGTATTCCAGCTAGAATAAAAGAACTCCGTCTTCCGCACATGTATGATAACCAAAGTTTAAAAACTGGGTACCAGTACGGAAGAAAAGCGGGCACAACCACGACAGACATGCTACAAGATCCAGCAGTTATTAAGGCTAGAGAAGAATATAAAGCCCCACTAATTAAAATATTAGATGAGGCTGGCTATGAGCCTTCAGAATATTCACAAGGTACATGGCTGCGTAAAGGATCAGATCATAACCGCCCAGGGCGCGACGATGCAATCGAAGAAGGAAATCCTTTCTGGGAAACCCTAGTTAGTTTAAATAGAGCTGATTATGACTTTAATGCAATAATACATGGAAGAGGAAAATATTACTATGGAAGCGCCGCTGGAGCAAAAGTAAAAAATATAGAAGACCGAATTATGAAGTTCCTTAATAGTAAGGCTGTAAAATCAAACCCAATTGTATCAAAACTTATGGTTAACAGATTTTTTGGTAAAAAGCTTACAGACTTTATGGTAAAAAATGCCAATGATGATGTAAAGGGAGTATTCCCCCCAGGACTACCAATGTCTTCAATTCAAGACGCATTAGGAACAACCTCTTTCCATGGAGGCGCACTGTCAGAGATAGCAAATAGAGTTTTAAGTTCTGGACCAGTAGGTGAAGCTGGCAAATTATTTAAAGGGCAAGCAATCAATCCAGCTAAAAACTGGTTTGGCCTGGACCTCTTCACTACATCCAGCCAGAGCGTTGGAAAAGCTTATAGACAGAAAAATTTAGAAACAAACCCATTGTCTAGTTTGTTTGAGTTAGCCTTAAGAATAAAGTCTGCCAAGCCTTTAGATATTAGACATGGAATACCTGCTCTATCTATATCAAATCCTAAATTCTTAAGAACTTATATAAAGACATTATTAAAATCTGGAAAACATAGAGAAGCATTTGAATTCCTTTTGCAAGAAGGTGGATCCGAATTAAGAAAGATTGGTAGCACTGCTTCCGATGCAAGAGCACAAGCTTTTAGCCAGGGAACTGAAACTGCAGAGGCTTTAATTAGATCAAAGCTTGATTCAATACTTCACACTGGAGGAATGCAGGTAAATCCAGGGGCAGAACTTCACAATGTTCTAGCGATGCTGGACCCAGAAAAATTAGTTGCTGGTTTTAAGAAAATTCTTGAATATAGTGGTAATGGCATAGGATCTACATATGGCATACCTCAATTAAAAACTGGAGTGAATAACGTGCCAGCTGATATGCTTGCTATGCTTCATAAGAATGAAGCAGTTGTTCCTGCTAACATGAACCCCTTTAATCCAAACGCTAATAATGCTACAATGGGTGGAGCAACATATAATATTACAAATAATATTAATGGATATGATGGAAACTTGGAGCAATTGTCTAGCATGGTAACTCAGAAAACAATTACAGCAATTAAGAGCCTTGATTCACGCAATGCTAAAATGGCTGGCCCATCATTTACTGTAGGAGCTAAATAATGGCAGCCCAATCGTTCCCAGTCGGATCATTAATATTTTTTCAAAATGCTGGATCATGGCAGGCATTAAGTGAGCACAACAGAGCTAGCGCCACCTTAGATGTACAAAGAATTGAAAAAACACAAAGAATGTCAAACGGCACACTTAGGAAAATACATATTGCAGACAAAGACATGCTTTCAGTTAGCTGGTCAGCCTTGCCAAGCTATGCCTCTATGACAGTAGATGGATTTTGGGGAGCCATGAATATCAAAGAATTTTATGAATCAGTTACTGGCCAAGGTGTAGTTAATGTAAAGATTTCTCCAAACAACACAATTGCAAGAGCAAAAGATATCACAATGTCATTTACATCAGCGAGCTTTACTATGATAAAAAGAAACGTTAAGGCCAATAGAACAATCAAGTCTGGACAGATTTCTGCGGCTGCACCGACAGCTGATGCGCTGTCTATAACATATACTTGTGCAAACTCATTTCAAGCAGGAGAACTAGTAACAGTAAAGGGGTTTGAGTCTAGCGGGTTTAACGTAAATAATGCATCCATATCCTCAGCAACAGCCACAACCTTTACAGTACCAAAGCAAAAAAACTTGTCTTTCTCTGTAACTGAAGTCTCTGCAGCAGGTGGGGTTGTTACATATATATCTAACAACGCATTGTCTGTAGGGGATCGTGTTTCTATTACTGGGCTAGCGACAGCTGCATTTAATTTAACGGATGCACGAGTTGCATCAGCGGAAGATTATTATTTTACTGTATCTAACGCAGCTACTGGAGCAGCAATCACTTCGGCTGCCAATGGTACCGCGTTGATCTCTTCTGAATCAACACAATTTACAATAACAAAAATAGAACCTTCCCTAGCAAATAAAGATATTAAATTTACTTCTGCCGCACATAAAGTGCACGTAGGAGAAACTATTAGTATAAGCGGAGTTAGACAAGAGGCTGCTATAACAAACGTAGAGGCACACACTACACCAGGGCAGGTTAAGTATACTGCAGCAAACAATTTTGTAGCAGGAGACTATATAAATATAACAGGAATGACTCCTTCACAATATAACATAGAGAATGCAGTTATATTGTCTGCAACAGGAACATATTTTATTATTGCAATTGCTGCAACCTCAAAGTTTAGAAAAAGCGGAGTAGCATCAAGCGTTTTAAATGTTAAAAATGCATTAGTAAAATCTGTAACAACAGACACATTTACTTTAGCATCTTTAACTGCAAATGGATTAGAGATAACTGCAAGCGCTTCAGCACAACAAATTGCATCGTACCCAGCCTCTGCAATAAGCGTAAGTTCTGATACACAAGAATTTTGGGATGTATCTATAGCACTGGAAGAAGTTTAATGATTACGGGATCACCAGGACTGCTTAGCTACATCAATACGTCACAGTCATTTAAGATGACTAATGGTTGCACATTAGAATACAACATGAATGAATTGATTGATGGGGTTACTATGCGTGGGCCAAATGGAACAGCCACAAATCCTGCAGGAGACCTACAGGTAACAAAAACAGATTCTTTTGGTAATACATACAGGCCATTTGAAAAGCTATTTCCAATAACCAGCATAATTGATCCAAGAAGACCAAAGTTGGCTGGCATTCAGTATATGATTGATGGAGACAGAAGTGTAAGAGCAAACCTAGAAAGCGGAATAGGATCAAAGCAGTCTTACTCATCGTCAGCTTCTTTTAGCAAAAGATTATACTTCTCAAGCTTACAGCTACCATATAAATATTGGGTTTCACCTGCTGTTGTTCTAAGTGCCACTGGAGACACCACTCTGACTAATTGCATATTAACTGTTGAGTATCCTATTTTAAAAACAGCGGCAACCAATAAGATAGTTGTTAAATTTGAAACATCACATTCAACCCCAACAGAATGGACTTTAACTGCAACAGATAAACTTGGAGGCGAGACAGTAGTATATAATGGAACTTCTGCTGGCATAGTTAATGGAGTAATAAACCTATACTACAAAGGGCTTCCTCTATGGACAACTGTTGAAGCAGATCTAGACACCGAAAAATCTATTGATATACATAAATTAAAATTAGAAGTAAAGAAAATTAGCGTACCAATATCAACCAAGCCAGATCCAAGCACTGCTCCTAAATTAGGATTTCTTGGTATGGTAGAGCTATCGGCAAGATATGTTATTGATGTAAGCGATAGAGTAGAGTCATTTAATATATCGGCAAACTCGTCCGACAAGGTTGACGGCCTAGTTCCAGTCGGAGACGTAACAGCAAACTCAATGAGAATGTCAATAAACGCATACGATAAAGCTTATGAAAATTATGACAAGGTAAACACATTTAATAAAAACAAGATTAACCTATATAAAAATGTTATTGTAAGGCCATATGTAAAAGTAGACATGGAAATCGTTAAGCTTGGAACATTTTATATAGACTCCTACAGTGCTGATGAGTTTGGCCTGGTTGACATAATGTCATTAGATGGGGCCAAAGAGTTGCAGTACATCAAGCCGCCAGACATAGTTACAACAGACATGTCTTCGGTTGCAATAATTAGAAGGCTTTTAGATTCAGTTGGATTTACAAACTATATTTTTAATTTAGCCGATGAAGATGATTCAACGATAACACCCTTCCATTGGTATACGGATAAAGAAAAAACAGTCTGGCAACACATACAGGACTTATGCAAAGACACACAAATGATAGCAATATTTGACCATAATGACGTACTGCAGTTTTATCCTAGAGATAAAATATTTGCAAAAGATAATCCCATTAATGCTTCTTTTAGGTACTCTTCAAAAACTAATGGGACCGTTACAAACCTAGCAAACATAGCTTCTTTGTCTATTGACAACGTTCCTTCAGTGAAAGCAATTAAAGTTTTATATAGCCCGCAGCTAAGCTCATCTTATTTAGTAAATGCAGACAACCTGTACACATCTCCAGTAGTAACACTAGGAGCTGCGGCTTTAACGCATGATCTGGACCCAGTTGCGCCAGAAAACTGGAAGCCTGAAAGGCCAGACCTAAGCAGCCCTCAAGGAGTAATTAAGCTAGAGCCAGTTGTTATATCGGGATACGAAAAACAATTTTATTCATTTACTGGGTATCTCGTTGTAGAAAAAGAAATTATTGAATACGATGCAATACTGTATGAATTTATTAAAATTGGAACTAAATCTGAAACATCTCCAGGAATCCCAGAGTGGAAATGGGTAACATCTGAAGCCGATATTCAAAAATATCAAGGGTTAGCGATGCCAAACTCATTTAAACCAACTGGTGTGTATAGAATAAAATCTAGAAATGTTTTTGAGGTAGTAAAGCCTACAGATACAGAGTCTTTAACTCACAAAGTAAAACTAGATAGCCTTACTGCTGAGTGGAAAGCAAGAGAATGGACTCATAAAGCAGGAACGTTTGGTGCAGAAAAGCCTTCTCTGTTTACATTAGACCAGGTAAAAGTAGAAAAAGACGAGAAAGGAAATCTTATAAAAAATAAAGATAACCTTTTAAACTCTATACCAAGATCAATGATGACAATCTTTGCACCACTGCACACAGAAAAAGATAACGAAGATCCATCAAAACCAAAGATTGTTACTCCAAATGAGATATACTCAATAGTTACACACGATAAGCCTGAATTTTTAGGAGAAGTAACTGCAAATAGTAACAACAGCTTTGCAATAGGAACAAATATGTATTTCCCATTATTAGTAGACGATGTGTCTCAAAAGGCAACAGGAAACCAAAAAACAGTATCTGGGATTGCATTCTCTTTAAGTGCCGACAACACCAGCGGATACCTGCTTACAATAGGAACTTCTCAAAATGCCACTGTAGATAAAAATTACAGAGATGTTAATTTTTATAAAATAGTAGCAGGCAAGATTGTTAAAATGACAACATCACAAAAAGAATCAGATGGAACAATTATAACAAACATTAATGGAGGAGAGCTTTATAGAGTTGACATAAAGGGCAACTGGTCAAAGCCAGAGGGCGGAACCAAAAAAGCTTTAGCCCTTAAAATATCAATTAACAATGCAGTTATTGCTGTTCTTGATACCGACCCACTAAACCCGATAACAGAAAAAATTGGTCTTCTATCCCTACAGGGAATATCAGCATTTGACTATGTCTACACAACATCAATTGCAAAAGAAGAGTTTCTTGCAAAAGACGAATACAATTTATATAAAGGTTTTGTAGGGGGCACATCCTCTGTAATAAAAACTTTTGGAGACTTTATATTTAATAAAGGCGAGACGGTATCAACCGTGTCGTGGCTAAAAGAATTTGGGCCAGTAGCTAGAGAGCTAAGAAGAATCAAGGCTAGATATACAACACCAGGCTTTCCAAGGTATGCACAGCTAGTAAACAATGACGATGTAACAATTGTTGGAACAGCCCTTGATCCATTTACCATGGACACATTTGTATTAAATAATACTGGTGCCTTTACATCGCTTGCCAACGGAGAAGAAAAACAATTTATTGTAGTTGGAGACTTTATAACTCCTTCTGATCAATTTGAATATATTGACCCTGACCTTACAGACGAAGACAAAAAAGAGCAGGTTGCATTTGATTCTACCTGGATCCAAAGGGAAGATGAAGCAAAGTCTCTTGCAAAATGGATGACAAACCAGTGGTCGAAACAACAAAAGGTTTTAACTCTTCAAACTTTTATTAACCCGCTCTTGCAGGTTGGAGATGTAATTGAGGTATCTTACCCAGAGAATAAGATATATTCAACAGAGGACGTAGGGATTCCTACAGGATATTCTGCTGGTAAATTTGTTATATTGTCATTAGACAACACTTATGATTCCGCTTCCCCGCCAACTACAAGCATAGTCTGCAGATCGATTTATACTGGATGAAATGGTAGAATGTAAATATGATCGATAACCCAAGACAGCCTTCGTCCTCAAATGCAAAGCCCCAAAAGCTTTTCCTTTTTCCAGGCGACCCGTTAATTAAAATTTTAAAGCCAGACTACTACGTAGTGGTATCTCCATATTCTTTTCAGCAAAGTGGAGTTGTATCTGGAGATAACGGTGGAGAAGAACCGCCTCCCCCGCCACCAGGAGAATTTGGACCTCCAAATCTTGAAGACATTACTTTAGTAAGCAAGAAACTTATTACAGATAAAGATAAAAATCAATACGTTGAATTTATTTTTAATATTAAAAATCACGTAGGAGATGAAGTTGTGGGGGTAAGAGGATATGGAAAATAAAATTTACGGAGAATACATTTTTTATGAAGATGGCAAAGAGATTGGAAGATCTAAAAATATTTTAACCAAGTTTGGCAAAAGATATATAACCCAGTTCTTAGCTGGACAGTCTAACACCTCATCAAAAGATATTGCTTTGGGAATAGGTTCAACCCCAGCCACGGTAAATGACACTCAATTAAATTTTGAATTTTATAGGTCGGAAGTAAATATTACAAGCGTAGATATACAAACAAGTACCTCAACTGGATTGACTACATATGGCGTTGTATATAAAACAACGATACCAGTAGATGTCTCTGGAATAATAAATGAGATTGGCCTGTTCCCAAGCATAACTCTTGGTACAACTGATTTTGGAAGTAGATCTATATCTTCTTTTGAAGACAACCAGTCTTGGCTAGATAGCGGAGGTAACTACCCAGCCCTAGTTACTGTCTCGTCTCCTAAAATAGGACCATACTACATGTCAGTAGTAGCGGCGTCTTCACAATCAAAAAATTATTTCTATGATTTTAATCTAGACATTTCTGGATATAGTGCAAATGACAGTATGACGATGGCCTACTATCAAAGCGATCTAAATCTAGACTACGTGTTCCTTAGAGCATATGACTCAAATAATAATTACTATGAAATAAGGTATCCGTCAGAAGCTACTGTAGGCTATAAGGTAAAATCTTTGAATCTAAGCAGCCTATATAGCAGCGGATTTACATCTGGCACACCAAATAAAAATTCTATTGTAAAGATATCAGTCGGAGCTAAAGCAAAAAGTTCTGGCGCAACAACTGTTTTACTAGATGGTCTTAGAATAAATGACGAAGATACATTTAGAGTAGACTATGGAATGATAAGCAGGTCAGTACTTTCGCCAAGCAATTTAATTACTAAGTCTCTAGGAAAGCAAATGGATATTGAGTATAGATTAGGACTTTCATTTTAAATGAGAGAAAATATGATGCACGACGGAGGAGGAATCCCCGCAGATTTTGAAAAAGATCCAGTAGCAGCCGCAGCTTCGGCAGCCACTACGTCTGCACAATCATATACAAAAGTTATAAAGATGGTTCCTGTTGTTGGGAAAACATATAAGTTTTGGTTTACTTACTTATACGAAGATCCAGAAACTAAACAGGTAACAGAAAGTGCAAACTCTCCTATATTTTCAACTTCATTTACAATTCCTAATGGGACCTTACCAGTAACAGATTTAGTTTTAACTTCTGGAATTAAATCATATGGAGTAAAGTTTAATGTAAATCCAGCAAGCGTACAAACAGATATCTTAATATTTGAAAGTCTTACTGGATCGTTTACTGGTGAAGAGTACATAGTTTATACTGGAACTTCAACAAATATAACTGTGCAAGTAGATAGCTTTGCTCCAAGATGGGTAAAGGTTACAGTAAGAGATAACTGGCTAGATGCAAACAGGTCTTCAGTAACTGCTGGCCCTGTTAATATTTTAGCAAACGACCCAGATACTTCAACTCCTCCAAAAGCACCAACTGGCGTCTCTGTTAGTGGAGTAATTGACCCAGAAGATAAAAGCGGATTTAGTATACAGATGGATGTTTCTTGGACCGCAAGCACTGATTCTAATACAAACGGCTATGTAATAAGATGGTCTGCAAACGATCCCTCAACTGTTACAAACCCATTGTGGGAATATGGCCAGGTAGACGGTAGAGCAACAAACAAATTTTCTATAACAGGCTTAACCCCCAATACAGTTTATTATTGGCAGGTTACAGCAAAGAGCCCTTTCAATGCAATCTCTTGGGATAAATCGGTGACTGGGCAAGTTGCTTCTGGTCAGTTTGGCCCGATATCAGACCCGAATGCCCCAGCTGGAAATATTCAATTAAGATCTATCATATCTATTGGAGGTAAGCTGGCGGACCTATTTAAAATAGGAACAGGAATTACACAAACAATAAATACATCAACAACAATTACTCCATCTCAAACCCTTGGAACATATAACGGAATTATTTTAGACAGATCTACAACAAACTACGGCCATAACTATTGGTTAAATACTGGCCAGTTTAGAGTAGGAAGTGCGTCAGCATTTTTTTATTGGGATGGTTCTGATGTATATACAACAGGAAAGATAAATGCAACGGGCGGATCATTTACGGGAGATGTTAGATTAAATGGCGGAACTTTATATACTGGTCCAACCCCTTTATCTGGCGCAAGAGTTAGATTTGATAGCGCAGGCTTGTTTGGATATGACGCAACAAGCACAAGTAATACAACTGGACAAACTTTTGCATTAACAGCAGCAGATGGAAAAATTGATGCACGTCTAGGGTATATCGGCGGATGGACAATTCAGGGCACCGCTCAAACAGTAGGAACTATTTCAAAAAATGGCACCATACTTGGTAGCGATGGAAGCATAGTTTTAGGAGACACAACAGGAACGCTTGCATCAATTGTTAAATTAAGCTCTACCGATCCCACATATAGAATTTGGGTGGGAAGCCAATTAGCAAGCAATGCTAAGTTTAAAGTTGGAGTAGATGGAGTTGTTTATGCAAACGGTGCAGTCATAGATGGCAATGCCTCATTTAGTGGAACTTTGACAATAGGAACAAAGTTATCTGATGGAACAACATTAGATCAAACTAGGGCAAATGCACTTGCTGCAATTGGTTCGGCTAGCGCAGCAGCAGATAAAGCAGAGATAGCAAGATTAAAGGGCGTAGAAGCTTATGATAAAGCAGTTGCTGCAGGCGATAGCGCAGCAGCTGCAGCAGAAGCAGCCAGGGTTGCAAAAGAAGCAGCTGATCTTAAGATGGCCTCAGCGGACATAAATACTGTCTTGGCTTACAACACCACAATAATTAATGGAAATAGAATTACAACTGGAACAATTGACGTGGCACGTCTAAACATTACAGGTGGAACGGCTGGAGTAAATGGATTTGCTGTAGATGGAAATGGAATACGTGCATACAATGGATCAAATCAAACTTTAAATATAGCATCCAATGGAACTATATCTTTAGGCGACACAACGAATGGCTGGACTGTTAATAATAGATACATAACATCAAGAAGTTATTACACTTCAGGATACACTCAATTAGTTCTAGATGGGTGGAATGGATCTATTACAGGTGGAAGAATTTCTGGTACATCCCTTGAAGGAAATACAATCACTGGTAATACTATCACAGGTGGAACAATTGTTGGAACCAAAATTCAAACAAGTACATCTAGCAACAGAGTTGAAATTGTTGATGCAACAACTGACTCTTTAAGAGTAGTTTATGGTGGCACAGTAAGAGGCCACCTATTGGCAGCAGCAAGCTCTGGAATATTAATGCATTATGGATCAACTGCAAACCTTAATGCTACGACATATGGACTACTTTTACTTGGATCAGCCAGCGCAACAATTGCAGCGGACTCAAATAATTATTTAACTTTAACAAGCACAAATACAACGCTATCTGGTGCAATGAGCTTTATAAATGGAACAAGTACATTTGGCTCTGTGTACCATACATATTTTCAAAAAACTACAGATGGCGCTGCCGCCCCATCTACAACTGGTTCAGGCGCAAATGCCTACTTAAACCCAACTACAGGACAACTTGCAAGATCAACATCTTCTACTATTAGAATTAAAGAAAACATAGTTGATTTAACATCAGTATTAGATTTAGATCCAAAATCTTTATACAATTTGCCAGTAAGAGCTTTTAGATTTAAAGAGGGGCAACTGCCTCAAACAGATCTAAGATATGGTCAGATGGTCCCAGGCTTTATTGCAGAAGAAGTTGCAGAAATTTATCCTCCTGGAGTCGATATAGGAGATGATGGTTTGCCTGAAAACTGGAACTTTAGAGTTATTGTTCCTGCAATGCTATCTTTAATTCAAGATTTAAATCAAAGAATTAAAGAATTAGAGGCATAGCGATTGACAGCTTTTGTATCAATATGATATGATTAAGCAAAAGAAAGAGAGAGTGTCATGGATAAAGCAGAACTAGTAATAACTGCGTTGCAGCAACGCATTGGAGAGATTGTCTCACAGTATGAGACTCATATTGCAGTACTACGTGCTGAAATAACACAGCTAACAGAAACAAAACAAGAAGTTCCAGCGGAACCAATAAAGGAGTAATAATGTCAATAAAGTCAAGAGCTATAACTGCTGGAGACCCAGTAACAGCAGAGATCATTAATAATCTTATTATAGATTTGGAAACAGTTAATAAACAAAGCACCGCACAAAGCATTATATTACAAAATGCTGATGATGAATCAAAAGATCAAAATGTTTCAGGTAGAATCTGGAGTCAAGGCCTTGTAAAATGCGACATTACTCCCACAGCCTATCCTTCTGGAAAAGTTGAAGTAACATTCCCAACTGGCCTATTTACAAAAGCTCCTAGAGTTTGGTTACAAGTAAATGTTAACAAGCAAAAGCTAGATCAAGCACAGCTTAGAATTCACCCAACAACTTTTTCTGTAACCAAAGACAAGGCTATTTTTTATATAAGAAGTGGTTCTGGCGGAACAAAAGCAACATTATATTTTGATGTTTTTGCAACCGATACTATATAAACCCTATTGACAACCCGCACCAATATGTTACAATTACTGTAACATCAAAGTCACGTACCCGTGACTTTTTTACATATTAAGGTAGACAATGAGCAACGATTTAAAGTGGATGATTTCATCCGACCAGCAATTCCCATATCAAGATGATAAGATGATTGCGCTTTGGTTTAAAGTAATGAAGTGGTTTAAGCCAGATGTCGTTGACTACCTTGGCGATACAGATGATCAGGCATGCTATAGCAAGTATACAGAAGGTCGATCAGCAGAGTTTTTAAATCTGCACAAGACAGATAGCAGAGATCTAATTGTTCCAATGATGCGACACGAGGCTAAAGGAGCAAGAGACTTCTATACAAAAACTAGAGACATGCTTCCAGACGCACAGCTATTTTCAGCGCTAGGAAACCACGACGTTAGAATTTTTAATTACGTAGATGCAAAACTTCCTGACTATATTTCAGAAGTTACACCAGAAGCTTTGTGGGGACTTGATTCATTAGGATATGAATACATTCATTATAACGAATTGCCAAAGCGCAGATTTGGAGACATTCACGTACACCACGGTCTTTCAATTGCAGCAACAGGCTCAGTCCGAAAAGACATGGAAGATCTGCAAGTATCTTTAATTAGAGGCCACTCGCACAGAATTGCATCACACTTAGTCACCTATGAATTAAGAAACGGCGGAGAAGGAGAAACACTTCGAGGCTATGAGCTTGGTCACATGTGTGACGAAAAGGGTCCAGGAATGAAATACATGCAGCATCACGATTGGCAAAAGGGATTTGCAATTGCTCACATTGTTAATGACTACCCACATATTCAGATGATCCACGTAGCCCCTGATTATTCATGTGTCGTTGACGGGAAGTTGTTTACTTTATAATGTGGTGCGGAAAATGTAATGGACGAGTTTTTGTAGACAGAGTGTT
>Ga0102829_1000419_pt1 | contig 12958 bp, 14 predicted proteins | sample ColrivemetaGS575_FD_84510 | JGI IMG/M metagenome (GOLD analysis project Ga0102829, IMG submission 84510) | Estuarine microbial communities from the Columbia River estuary - Freshwater metaG S.575 | ecosystem: Environmental > Aquatic > Marine > Intertidal zone > Estuary | place: USA: Columbia... | reverse complement strand
TCAAAAAAGTATTTTCTATTTGAACAATTATAGTTATATATATATATATATATATACAACAATGGCGACAATTCAACAGAGACTAGACATGTTAGAATACCTGGAGATTGAAGACCTAAATTTAAGGGATCTAGGACCTGACGAAGATGAAGAGGATCCTCTAGAAGAACTAACACCAGAACGAGAACAAGAACTGATGGATGAGTTATTAAATATCGCGCTATCCACAAATATAAGACAAAACACCTTTATAAGAATAACTCCTACTCTTTTTAATTGCCGGCAATTCAAAAGTAAAAATGACCGACAGCGAAACCAGCAAAGACGACAATGATCGCAAAATTATGATATGGACAAATAAAATAGAAACTTATCTTTTAGAGATAAGAGAAAAAGCAAACGTTTTAATAAAAGAACATAGTAGAAATTATAACAAATATAAAAATTTCTTTTACTGTATAAATATACCAGAAGCAATTATTTTATTTATTCTATCAAGCCTAACTATGGAATATAAAAACACTAACGAATTGATGACAAATATTTTAACAATAACAGCGGGTATATTATCATTAATAAATGCATTCATAGATCCAGGGAAATTATACACACAGCACATACATTATGTACATTTATATGAAGAGTTGACACAAGAAATAGATATTGAATTAGTTAAGTCTAAAGCACTACGTATGGACGCAGATCTATTTTTACAAAAAATAAACTCAAACTATACCAATTTAAATAACAAAGCACCGAATTAAGTGGTATTTATTTTTTTGATTTTACTACATCAAAAACGGAGCCGCCTTTAAAGCAACGTTTTCAATAGCCTCCCTGTTTTTCCATAAAAATTTTCCAACTTTTACAGCAGGTTTAATTAGAGGCTTAACGGCATTAACAACTTTACTAAAAGTTTTAACAATACCAGAACCAGTTAGCACACCATCGCGACGCAAATCAGACATTGATTTTACAAGAGCAGACCTAATATATTTTCTTATAACAGGGTATTTAAAATTGCCTGCAATTTTAAAAGAGGCTTTACCACGACCGGCTAAACGAAGACCTGCACCAGATTGACCCATAAGCATTTTAACATAATCTTCTACGACCAATTCTACCAATCTATCTTTATCTTTAGTCTTTTCATAATCAACAGCGGCAATATCTAATATACGCTGTAATGTTTTTTTATCAGCAGGAAGATTTAGAGCATCAAGGATAACGGGTAGAATAGCACCATAAAAAGCATTAGGCAGAGAACCATAACCACCACCGGACATTCCAGGAGCACCAGGCAAATGAATACCTGTGCCGTACATCCGAGGCGCACCAGCAAGATGAAGACCGGTGCCGTTCATACGAGGAGCACCAGCAAGATGAATACCTTGGCCAGACATTTCAGGCTCTATTTGAAGTGTATCAACAATACCAGGGGCCGCACCTTGAGCACGTCTGCCTTTTCTTTCTAATTTAATTAAATCGCGATGAGACATTTCACGAATATCAGGTTCTTCTTTTTCAGCACCAATAGGTTCAAAACTACCAATGCTCATATTATGCAACGGTATTATAGAAGTTTTTATAGGAACACCAGAGATTATAGTTTTACTAGACGGAGGTCCCTCTACAGCAGAGGCAGTATTAGATAATACATTTGTTTTTGCTTCATGATCAATTTCCTGGGCTACTTTGTTAGGAGATTGAGTACTAACAGAATGAGTAAACGCTAAACGAGCGGAGGGTTTTCTATACATTATATATTTATTAATATCCTGTCTATTATTAGTAGCAGAGAGATATTATAGGCAGACTAAGGAAAACTAGGAGCATGTATATAACCTAAAACATTACTAAAGACACCATCGGGGTCAATAAACTTACTAGGATATTTTTTAAAGTCTGTAACTCTATTACGTATAGACTTAATATATTGAGTCGCAGTTGAATCACGATTTTTAGGAGCAATCCACTTGTTAACATAATCACCTCTTTTAGCATCACCAGGCTTTTGACCAATTCTACTACGCGGTTCCCCATAATACAGACCACTAGGGTCAACAGATGACAAAAATGACTTCCATGCTTTCTTATCATCAGTCCGTAATTTTAACAACTCAGGTAGAGTATAACGCTCTTCAGCAATAGCAGGAGGGGTAGCAGGAGTAGGGGCTGGACCCACTGGAGGAGTGCTAGCAGAAACAACAAGAGGTGCAATACCGCTTAGGCTGTCTATTTTAGTTTTTAATTCACTTTCTAACCCAGCCTTTGCAGCACTATCATCAGGATCGGTAAGACTATCAATATAATTTTTAATATCAATAAAATCAGCATCCTTAACATCAGCACTCGTTAAATTATTTATTTTTTGTAAAGTAGGAATAGCATCAATAATACGTTTAAACTCGCCCCTAATAAGATCACGTTTAGCATCATCCTTAATATCATCTATCAGTAACTGAATATTATCTATTTCACCCTTGGCATATTTTTTATCTGTTAAAAATGTCATAAGAGCAGATTCCACTAAAAGTTCAGGATCAGATGCAACGACCAGAGGCGCTACAACAGCAGTCAAATCTAATCTCTGATCGGCATCAACATCATAACCTATAGACGACAAATGACCTCGCAATTTATTAAGAACAGCATCACGTTCAGAAGCAATAGGCGTATTATCCATAAAATCAATAATAGTAGTAAGTTCAGCATCTTTCTGATCAACACCGGACGCTAATAAATTAATAGCATCCATATTAGTCTGAAAATCCGGAGACGCGGCAGGAGCAACAGCAGCAGGAGCAACAGCGGCAGGAGCAATACCAGCAACAGGAGGAATAAAAGCAGGAGCATCGGGTGGTATGAAAGGCGGTGCTAGAGCGGGCACAGGCGGAACTGGTATAATGCCCGTAGGTGGTATAACACTAAACGAAGTCAAAGATGGAACACTAGTACGCAACATAGTCAAAGCGGTGCCTAATTCACGACCTCTAGCAGCACCGCTAGGTGTAGCAGATATATCCTGTAAAATTCTAAACAAAGTAGATCCAAACAACTCACGTGCAGGACTAAAAGGCAGCAACCTCAACTGTTCAACAACACTCATCAAATGTTCAAAATTTAGAGTTCTTAATTGGCTACTATTTAATGTAACTGAACTAGTACGCACAGGTCGCCCAGCAGTCTTAGCATCAGCCATATCAGATATAACCGGAAGATCAAAACGAAAAGACACAGCACCTGGCTCAACTGTGTCGGGGGTTTTTCTATAATTATCCAAGGTCAATGTACCACGAGCAGAATCCATGGCAGGAGTAGCAAAATTGTTCCTAAATGTTATAGAAGGTAAAAAGTTTTTCAACGGATCAGGTAATTTGATATGACGGCTTACACCGCCCAAAACACCACTATAACGAGAATCACGAAAAATAAAAGCGTTTTGCTTCATCCTCAATCTTTTTTTAAGTGTGTAATTATTTATAATAATGTAAGATTATCTATATTACTATATACAAGGTGGCAGTATATTTTAAATATAGGAATGAACAATTTTACATTATTAGACGAAACAGATATTGAAAATTTTTTTGAAAAAACAGAGTTGCAACAAGAGACATTAGAAGTTTTAACTAATAGCGACTCTAATAGCGCGGTGGAGTCTTTTAGAACTGGATCAACAGGTATGAAAATAATAGGAAAGAACGTAAAATTACATAATCGTAATCTACTGATAAACACGGATAATACGGAATACAATGATTACAAAACAACAAAAAAAATAAAGGATACTTTACGACGAATACTATTAGATAGCAAAATAGAATGTAATAAAACAGAAGTTATCATAGAGCAAACTGCCGAACTTTTTAAATCGCTAAAAACAGTCGCAAGATCCAGAAACAGAATAGCAGGTTTAGCCATATGCTACTACAAAACTTCTAGTACCTTGCACACTCCTATAAAAGCAACTCAACTAACACAGATTTTTAATTGTCATAAAAGAGATCTGGCAAATTTCATAAGGAAGAATGACTGGAATTTAGACGATAATGAATATGATTTTATTATAAAGTATGGGCATATATTAGAAGCTAAGAATAACATAGAAGAGGCTAAAAATATATTTAATGTATGTATAAATAAGGTTAGAAATTTGGTAGGCCCGTCAAGTTCAAAAATAAGCACTATGTCAGCATCTGTATGGTTATACGTGTTAGGCACTAAATATCCAAAGTATACGCCCAGTTTTATTAGTTCAAAATTAGAAGTAGGCAAAGCCAGTATATGTAAATACTATAAATACATCATGACAAATGAGGCGAAAATTATTAGTTTAGTCCAGAATCTAAGCATCAACACTGCTAACAGCAACGACTTGGCCGCTTTTAATACTGACTGATGTTATCGTATTGTAGTGAGAAAATAGCAGAAGTTGTGTATCAGCGATAGCTCCAGAAAATGATTGTTTAACAACCACTTGCGTGCTTGTGTCCTTTGCTTCTTTATTAGTAGGATAACTCAAATAAAAGCCATTAGCAAGCCATTCACGAAGGTTTTCACTCGTTGTATCTGAAAAAGCACTACCGTTGGACAAAAGCATATCATTATAGGCAGCCGTAAATTGAGATGTCCCAGGGGCCGCATTAGTGGCAGTCGTTTTAACCAAATCAAGATCATTGCTGGGATAAACAACATTGGCATAGGTTACGTTAAATCTAGTAATCAAATTTTGAAGATCAGCACCGGCCTTAAATTTAGTAATGGGATATTGAGTACCAGAGGACACCTTGGTATCCTGATAAGCAACAGTCAGACGACTGGTAGAAGGAGGAACGATGAGCATATTAGAAGACCAGCTATTAGTAGTCAGTGTAAAAGGAACGCAACTAACTTCCTTCAAATCAATAAGATAGTCCAAACTATCAACACGAGCCTGTTCCACAGTAATAACATAGAGCTCAATGCTATCCATGAACAATTGAAAATCGGCATTAGCACCTTGAACCTTATCAGTAGACGATTCAACAGCCAATTTGTAGGCGGTTTCAGCCTGTTGCGGACTCAGCGTATATTCGTATTGACCACTAGGCAGATAATGACCACATTCCGAAATACCCAGGGGAGGGCTCCAGACACATTCAAAAGATCCTGCAGCGTCACCAGGTATTTCAAGTGATCGCCTAATTTTTAAATTAACATCACTCATGTTGGTGGCACCAACGGTATTAATGGCGGTACCATTCAACGATTCTACAAGATAGAGTTTAGTTTTATTATCAGCAGCAGCAGTTAATCTGGCTTTAATTCTTAAAAGTTGGTGTTCATCAGCATTTGCACCAGCAGTTGAATAAACAACATCGTCAACATCCAATTGAGGATGAAAAACACCAGCAAAACTTGTAGTAGTAAGATGGCCTGGCCCACCATCAATTTGAAATTTAGCGTCATTACCAGCAAATGAAAAACCCAAAGTAGACGGCAATAAAATAACACTTTTAGTTTCATCCAAAAGACCATCAGAAATAACACGCGCTTGACGTGCTTTAAAATCAGTATCATAAAATCCAAGAGAATTGCCAACACCCTGACGATAATCTTTAGATTTACCGTGACGATTTTTAAGGGCGGCGATTTGTGGAACGTAATCATTAATAGAACTAACTCGGACACCATTCATAGAAAAAGCACAAGAGCGATAAAGGGTATCAACAAAACAGAACGATGGTGCGATATCACTAAGACCAAGAAGAGGCTTGGATTTGCCATCAACTAGACGCGCACGAACTCTAAAATACGATTGACTAGGCGACCACCATGAGTTCCCTGCTATATTAAAACGAAAAGTTTGATCAGAACGGAAGAAATTGCCTGCGTTAATCTCTCTCGTGGATGGGATTTGAAGCACACGGCGGTTAACGTACTCTGCACCGCGCAGTTCCCCAATTGATGTAGGTAAATTGAATGACATTTATATATTTATTAGTGTTTTATTTATATTAATAGATATATACAACTTTTGAATTTTAAAATGATCGGACTAGCAGAGTTGAAATTATCCTTACTTTTATGCGGTGCGGTTATACAAATAGCACGGAACAATACCTTAAACAATTTATTTATTCTAAAACCACCAGTGTTAGCCATAGTAGAAGGTTCAAATATAATGAATCCTAATAATATCCCGATATCTAAAAAGTCGTTTAGAAATTCAATAACTTTTTACGTTCAAGTAAGCAGTAGAATTTTAAGAGTTAAATATTTTAGAGCGACTAATAAATTACACGTTGCAGGCATAACAACTGAAGACCTAAGTCAATTACAATACGTAGTATCAGCAGTAACCGAGTGCTTTGTAGATGTATGTACTATTAAAAAAATTTATCCGATTAGTGGTAGGTATTCAACTTCTCTAGTTATTGGTGAGAGCAAAGAGGGCAAAGAGTGCAGAGAAAAAAAATATATAGATTTGAAAGCAATAACCACCAAAAAAGAATTATTATATAATTTTAGAATCCAGTATGATTCGGAAAGGCATAGCGCTTTAATTTTACGAGAGTTGAACACTAAGCGAGCCGTTTATATTTTCAATAGCGGTATTATAAAATGCATAGCAAAAAATAAAATAGAGGCAAATCAATTGATAAACAGTGTAAAAGATGTCATATTATCAGTTATCTACTAATTGTATACTTTAATTTTATTAATATACTTTAATTTTACTAGTAAAATCAAAGAGGAATCAAAGAGGATTGAAAAATGACGAAAACACTAATACGTAGCGAACTAATTAATAGCGTTTTTTATCGCAGTATGGTGTGCAACATTCTTTTTTACAAAAGGCTGATTTGATAACCAGACAACATAAGGGCGATCATAAACGAGTGTTTCTTGGACAGTCCTGCCTTTATATTTTCCGTTTTGGATAATATTAGGATCTACATTTTTTTCCTCAGAAGATTTACTAGCCTTATACTCTTCAGCACAACGACTTCTATATGTTTTAATTAAAGCAACAGAAGCCGCCTTTAAATCAGGCGACACATCAGAATTTTCAATAAAAGCAATAAGATTATCTGTGTAAGTAGGTTGGCGACTTGTCATGGACATTTTTAAGTATTATATAAATGTATATAAAAATATCTTCATAATAAATTAATTAATTGTCATTTTTAAAAATGACGAAAATATGCGTTAATCAAAAAACGATTCAGGTATTTGTGTAAATCCGTTTAATCTGTACATAGCAGGACTATTAGCAGTTAGATCTACAGTAAAATTATCAAAACGCGTATTTAACAATTGCTTAAAAATCTTTACAACATGGTCTTTAGTTAGACCTGCTTTGCGAATCAGACCTGCAACAGCCTGTGTATCAGGTGATTTCCAAAACACATAAACATTTAAATTACGTCTAACGGTTACAGGTATGCTATATCCATCTTGTGATGTTATTATGACACTTACCCCGCAGTGGGTAGACACATAGCCAAATAAGCGATCTAAATTACTACGCTGTTTTTTATCAAGAAGTTTAAGTTCTATATCATCTATAATACACAATGTTTTTATTTCACTCTGTTTTGTCATAATGCTCCATTCTTCAGGGTCCGGGATCGTTTGACGTACCTCCGCGTTAACTCGTTTATATTCTATACTGTTTTCATCTGGATGGATCAATATTATTTTTTCATAGGTCGGATCAGCCTGTAATATCAGATTAAATATAAAATTTGATTTTCCGGAGTTTGGTCGGGCCATCAATGCTAGACGAAATGGCCATGGTATATTTAGCAGACTACGAGAGCCTTTTGGACCCCAACTTTCATGCCATGACTTATCAGCGTTGGGTAATATGTATAATCTTTGTTCAAGTTTTTTCATTAGTGTTTGTATATATAGATAAATACTTTATTAATTAGTAGCGGTGCTACAATGCCCCCTGGTGCTATTAGTAGCGGTATTTAAAATTGCCGGCAATTTTAAGGGCTATTAGTGTAAGTGAGGATTTTGTAGCCTGAATACGTTAGAATCTATATGCCTCGGTGCAAACGACAGATTACCACCTTTTTGTATATAATCAAACACTCCGGCAATATTAGTAATGCTCTTAGCAAAGGAACCTTCATTTTTAGTAAGCAACGCCGCCGCATCTTGTAAAATAAAATTACTAGCCTCAGGAGTCATAGCATTTAGAGTGGTAAGCATATCTGCTATAAATCGCTGACAATTAGTGCTACGAGCATCATAAAAATATAAGCGACTACCTCCAAATTTCTGCTCTGCCTCGTCAAATAACTGATTTAGGGACATTCCAGAAGACACTGGTATTTTTAATTCTTCTGTATCAGAGGTAGGCTGTTCGCCACCCATTTCAACATCTATACGAGCATTTTTTTGTATAGCCACTACAGAGCCGTCATTTAAGTAAAAATTAGCAAAAAGATGAAATACGTTATCGTATCCAAGTTGCTCTACAGCCTGTCCAAAACTCATCGTTCTTTTAAGTATCCAGGCTACAGCAGACTGTATAGGTTTACGCATAACTACTACACTAGTAATAACTTTATCGCCATGCGTACTAAGCAGATCGGTAATAACTTTCGGCCTATTTGATAAGAGTTTTCCAACATTTCCAGTTAATACAGCAGAGCCTACGCGACCTACTGCTTTAAGAGAATCTAAAATTCCGTTTCCGTTCATATATTATAATAAACAGATTTATATTATTAGTAGAGGAGGTATAGAAAAGATAGTGTTATAGAGACATGTACGCACCAAGACCATGATGATAGTATACTAATAATGCTGCAACACAGCGAGCACCGCAGTCAGACTCTAAAATATCCTGTTCTCTATCTGATTCTGTATAAAGCACCTTTCTTTTTTTCAACGATTTTAATTTAACATTTCTACCAAAACTATCATACAGTATTGTTTTAGGACCCATGTTTATTCCACATATCCAGTGACTACCAGGCATACCTATAGTATCCAAATTAGCAATAAAACAACTGTTATTTTTAAATGAACTATGAGGCCTATCGCTTTCATATATACCAGTCAGAGGTATTTTTAAATCAGTACATAAATTTCTTAGTTGTGTGTCATTTGTGGTAGTATCACCTATAGCACCTATTACGACTTTTAGGTATTTTTTATAGTGGTTCATTTACTTTTGATTCCTCTTTGATTTTATTAATAAAATTAAAGTATAGTATTAATATAAACAGTTTATTAATAGTATAAATAAAAAATGGAAGGTTATCACTCAACATCCGTAGATTTTCTGGTATCAAGTAATCCTTTATCTGGTGCAAAGAATAAAAACAGTCTTGGTTCCTCTTTTGATATAGTTTTTGAAAAAGCATATATTTATGATAGTAAGGCCAGATCTATACGTTTGGAGATTTTGGAGACGGAACTGTACTTTAATATGCCCAACGTAGGGGCCGAATACACTAATCAGACGGTTAGAATTATTGGACCTAATAAAACGACTAATATTATCCAGGTAGTTGATATCGTCATACCTAGGGGGTTATACGATCCCTCTAGTCTCAATAGCGCTTTTCAATATCAATGCGATGTCGCGAATTTTCCTGCTAACATGATTCAATTAGTAGCAAATGAACCAATCAATCGTATTCAATTAAGATTTAATAATGTTAATGCACAGGTAAGTATGGCTAATCAATTATACTGGGGTTTTGCTGCTCTTATCGGATTTACACCTAATCTATATGTTGCTAATTTTGTAGGTGAATTAGTTACGGGGCAATTGCTACCGACATTTAACAAAATCAATTATTTTACTATAACGAGTAACATAACATCTAACGCCACTATTGTTAATGGATCATCAACACATGTTATAGCACGTATTCTAATAACCGGATCGGCCGGATATCAAATATTGAATTCTCCCAATTTTCCGTACAGTTTTGATATAACATATTTAAGAGGGACAAATATTAAAAGTTTAACATTTCAATTAAGGGATGACACGGGTAATTTAGTAGACACCGGTGGTGAAAACTGGAGCCTTAGGTATAGACTTAGTTATGAATATTAATAATTGAAAATTATATATTTATTTATTTATATAGCCCTTAAAATTATTAATAATTTTAAAAAACAAAATGACTGTCTCATTTTACAAAATAGTCAGCAACAAAACTGATAAAATATATATTGGATCAACTACTAGAAATATTGATAAGAGATTGTCCGCGCACTATAGTGCATATAACATGTACCTAAAGCAAAAGTTCAATTATGTCACTGTGTTTGATTTACTAAAAGAAGGCGACTGTTCCATAGTTTTGCTAGAAAATGCCATATGTCCAGACTCTAAAACACGATATATAAAAGAAGGTTGTTATATAAAGGCTAACACAAACTGTGTCAATAAATTAATACCAGGTCGTGATTACAAAGGCTATTATCAAGATCATAAAGAAATGATGATAAATAAGGCTAAAGCCTATAATTTAGAACATAAAACTAGAATAAAGGAGAAGGGATGCCAAAAACGTGAATGCTTATGTGGTATTTCTTATACCGTGTATAACAAATCAAGTCATATAAAAAGTGCTAGGCATTTGAGTGCTATTTTTTAATTGCCGGTCCTTAAAATTATTAATAATTTTAAAAATAATTAAAAAGAGACTAATTAATTAATTAATAAAGATATTTTATAAACGTATATATATAGACCCTCTTTGAATAAAAGTAAATGCCAAAACAAAAAATTTACGCACCCGAAGAAATTCCTAAATACCTACATAGAAAAGGTATTAATGTTCCACTACCTGAAAAGAAGGAGAGACGGAAGAGAAATGTTAAGGAGCCTACTAAAAATGAGATTACTGAATTAGTTGACAAAATGTTGGCTGAGGCCGTTCTGCCGGAGGACTCAAGTCCGACTATGCCTGCAACGCCTGTTGTAGTTGTTGAAAAGAAAAAGCGAGCCAGAGCAAAAGCAGAGGCTCCAAAAACAAAAGCGATGCGAGGACCAAACTCATGGCAAATTCATTTGAAAGATTTTAGAGCCAAGAACCCTACTATAACATTTAAGCAAGCCATGGCTGATGCTCGTGCTACTTATGTTAAGGTCTAAAAAGTCTATTATTAGCACGCTACGTAGTAGCAGCAATGCACCTCTGTGGTTATTCATAATTTTTTTATTAATAGAAGTAGTATTAAATTACTTATAAATAAATGTCTACACGTTCAATATTAGGCAGTGTAAATAATTCAACTTCTTTATCGCTTATAAATGGAACAGTTGATATAGTCGCAAATTCATTAAGTTCAACTTCTTTATTTTCAAATACCACAGTAAAAACGGATTCAACTGGTGCTTTAATTTCTGCGGATCTGAACAGAATAGATATAAAGGACCTTGGTGATGTGCTAACAAATCCGTTAACAGAACCACTGGATGCCGATGGTAAGGACATAATAAATGTGGGTAATCTAGAAACGACCCTGATAAACAATAGAGGCGTGCTTTACAACCAATCCATAGAAAATCTCAACATGGGGGGCTTTAATATAAATAATGCGAATAACATAAATTTACAAACGGTCAACAGTAAAACACCTATGTATAACCCTGCGGTAGCAAATCTTGATATGAAAAATTTTAGCATAATAAATGAACCGACTATAGTACAAATTCAAAACAAAACGGTTAATATTGGTGTTAACCAATTCAATGAAACAGCATTTGGTACTGCAATAAATTTGTCGGGCAACGATATAAATGATACGTCTATACTTAGATTCGCAAATGGTTCTGAAATAGATGGTGGAAGCACTGCCGATCTGTCGCTTCAGGTAGCAGGTGCTGGTAAAATAATAAGTAATAGTATTTTTGAAACGACAGGCGATGTAAGAGGTGCTAATATGACTGCCTCGGGTATTATTAATGGAACTAATCTGAGTGTAGGTAATGCTACCGCAAACAACACAGGTTATTTCTTTCCACCAAGACCTCTGGGAGTAAATTATTGTTTGACCACCGGCACTGCCGCTAGCAATGTTCTTGTTTGGACATTTGCCAATCTACAATCTATATTCAATTTATCTGCAGTTCCATCAGTTAGTTCCACATTTGTGGGAAGTCTTATACTAGGCGCCCCATCATATACCCTGCCTTCTGCTCGGGGTACTAACGGACAATATATATCAACAAACGCTTCCGGAGTTTGCTCATTTTCTACATTTCCTACTCCTACCTATGGTCAAGTGGGTCGCCAGCTACAAGAAAGCGTGGGATATAGCCTAGTTGCTAATACATTCAAGAACGCAACGACTCTGGGGGGTACCATGGACACTACTTTTGCCAATAGCGCTAATATCACACCTAGTTCTGCTAATGGCACGTTGACTTATACAGAATTAGCAACCAAAGTATTAGTAGTAGAGCTAGATCTTCGCGCTCGTGTTAACGATGCTAAAAATGCGACTGGACTGCTAACACTTAATTTGATTAGTGGTGCTTCAACGATTTTGTCGTACGATATTGCTAGAGTTTTTAACATAACAGAAAGAGTTCATCTATCGTGTAAAATCGTTCAACCTGTTACAACCGGGACTGTGTTTAGTTTCTCTATCGGCTATGATTCTAATTTGACCACCGATCTATTTTTATCATCTATATCTCTATCCATTTATGGTGCTGGATTTTAATAATTAAAATATAAAAATATATAGCGGTATATATATATGTCATTTTCATTTGGTTCTACTTATATGATAGAGTTACAAAGATGTTTTAAAGTAGACTCTAAATATCTAGTTATAGCGCTTGACCATCCTGATATCCATATGTCTATAAATTCGTTAATTGGATCGTTAACCGGTGTAGAGTGTTATTTAAAAGATAAAAAAAATACTGAAGTTGCTAAAGGCATTGACGATTTTATTATTAATAATAGATCTATTAATA
>Ga0102829_1000418_pt1 | contig 12965 bp, 5 predicted proteins | sample ColrivemetaGS575_FD_84510 | JGI IMG/M metagenome (GOLD analysis project Ga0102829, IMG submission 84510) | Estuarine microbial communities from the Columbia River estuary - Freshwater metaG S.575 | ecosystem: Environmental > Aquatic > Marine > Intertidal zone > Estuary | place: USA: Columbia... | reverse complement strand
TCCACCTTCTTGCTTTTGCGTCATGTTCTCACCACGGAACATACCGTAACCACGAAGGGCTGCGGACGCACCGAGCATGAGGCTCGAACCGATCGGCACACCTTTCGAGTTAGCCGCAATGATGACGGAACCAGTCGGATGGGCATCGGTGTGAACCGAGCCACTCCAAGTCACGCCACCGAGGGTCGTGGCACGAATGCCAGACGCAGCGGAACCAAGACGACCAGCAACAGCAATTCTTTGACCGTCGTTGCCAGTAGTGTAGCTGTAGAAGCCCCACTTGCCAGCGTCAGCGCCAGTCTTGTTGTAGATGATCACGTAGCGAGTAATTGACGCAGGAGTAAACGCCGAGCCACCTACGTTCTCAAGGAACGGATACGCGAAGCCATCGAAGTATTGGAAGAAGTCGATGTCTGTACGGGTGTTGCTAAGGTTGTCTGCTCCACCACCAGTGATGTTGAAGGCAGCAGTGCCAGCGACCACGGGATCGGCAAGGAATGCGCGAGGGTTCAGGAAGGAACCAACAGCACCCACACCATCATGGTCAAGTGGATTGTATTCCTTGATGACGTGACCATCGACGTTGGCATATCCGCCTTTGAAGATGGTGTTCTCGGCACCACGGGTTTCGGCTTGAGCGCGAAGCGTTAGGTAAGGAGTGTCGATCTTCAAGCTGGACAACGCAGGGACAGTGCCGATGACGATGTTGCTGAAGATTGGAGCAGACTTAGCACCACTGCGGACGATGTTCGCAGGCTTTCCACCAAGCGGTTGAAGCGTAGTGCCCATGCGAACGATCTCGTTCCAGTCAAGCGTGTCGGCACTTAAAAGAGTGTCGCGCGTCTTTGAACTAGCGTAGAGGATGTTGTTCGAAGGAAGCAACAGTTGGAACGTAGCGAACAGCTGATCGGATTTTTTACGACCGAGCCACTTGCCGAGTTCGACGTTGTCCTGAGAAGAAATCTCATCGCGCAGCCCCATCACTTCTTCAGCACGCATGTTGATGCTGGTAGCGTGGCGAAGCCAATCTACTTTCAACTGGAACGAACTGATCTGACGTTTTTCATAGTCAGTGAGTGTTGTGAACATCGCGTCACCTTGCTTGCCCCGACCGTAGTAGCCAGAACCAGTGGTGAAAGTGATGGTTTGTCCCGCACCTTTGCTGGTGTCGGTGATAGTGCGAATGGGTGAATCCTTGCGATCTCCCTCAAGCTGAGCGAAAAAGTCTTCGGTTTGTTCACCTACGAGAACTCCTTTGTGCCACAGTTTGCGGACGGAATCAGGAGCCATTGCGGACAGGGAAGTCCCTGTGTTTGTTGCTGTAAAGTCAGGCATAATAATAGTTAGTTAAGTTTTGATTTTGAAAAAACCGCTTCATTCTAACCCAAGAGAAATTTATCGTAACCCGTTAGTGATCTCTTCGTATTCAGTCAGAGATAAGTTAGGGTCGTCCAAACGGTCTAAGGCAACAGAAGTTGCGGCGGAGCGGGTTGATCCACTCGACGGTTGAAGTGCTGGACGTGTTGTGACTTTTTTGACAGTCGCGTTTTTTGACTGCGTCGAACGTGGCGCGATTGCCAAGTTGTTAGCCGCCATCTGCGCGATTCGCAAAGCCTTCTTTGGATCGTATAGCAAGGGATTGTCAGTCTCGATCATATCACGGTCGATGCGTGCCATTTCCTTCGCCAATGCTGATTGCGGATTTGCCGCATCAGGGTAAAGTTGCACGGCATCATTTGTTGCCTGATCTGCGTCTGCGTAGAAGCGCTGTTCCTCAGTAGCGGCACGGGCAGTTCTCTCATAAGAGAGTTTAGCCTTTTTGTCACGCAGCACCTCAAGTTGGTCTTCAAGTTCGATTTGCAGTTCGGCATCAAATTCCTTGATAGCTTCTTTGCGCTTCTGTTTGAGATCTTCAATCTGAGACTGCACGACTTCTGGACTTTCGTCCTCCGTATCGTCATGAGTTGTCGACTCTGTTGCTTGCTCTGGGTGAATCTTTTTAGCCTCGCCAATTGCCTGCTCCATCGTCCACGAAGGGTTCGCCTTGTGAAGGGCAAACGCAGTGCGTTCAACGTCATTTCTTGCTTTGATCCTGTAACGGTTAGCGTTAGATGTGTCAGGTCTCTCCTCTTCTTCCTCTTCCTCAGTTTCCTCGAATTGCTCCTCGGTCTCGGTCTCGGACTCTTCGGTCTCCTGTGTTTCCTCCTCAAAAGTTTCTTCGCCACGGGATTGCTCCTCTTGACTATCACCTTCGAGAAGTGCTGCCACTTCTGCTGCGTAGTTACTCACGTCATCGAGACCGTTGTCGATCTCTACTGACCCTTTCGAGTCAGCCAATTCAGTCGTATTGCCAGCGGATTTCTCCTGTTGTTGTTCGGACATGTGAAAGTGATTAACGCAATTAAATTGCAGTTGCAAACAAATTACGTTGCTTTGTCAAAAAATTTCATTAACTTATCCGCATGGCACTAAACATGGATCCAATGGGAGGAGGCAATGATTCTAGCAGGCTTCGCCAGCTTGAATACATACTGGGGAATATTCAACGAGAAGTCGATGGGATGAGGAGAGAGAGGATAACTGGTCTCGACGGTCAGCAGTATGAGGTGCTTGGTCGACGGGGGATGATTGTCGAACCCGACACAGTAGACCTACCATTCGGAGTAAATCTAACAAAAAGAGGAGACCAGTATTTCGTCACGGTCAACGACGGCAGGGTTGTCGAGAGAGCGATGTCGGTAGCCAGCGAAGCTGACGCTCTTTACTACTACGAATGTAGTAACAGGGCTGACGGCAACGGGACTCCAATCGAATTCCGAATATCAGTAAACGAAGCTGTATACGTCCAAGTGAAGGAAGACAGCTCAGGAAGAGTAGACAGTGAAGAGGAAATAATCATAGTGATCGAAGACAACTATCTCAGGTCGCAAAACTACGTTCCTGATGGTCAAGAGGGGATTTACTATTACAAGCTCGCGACTCTGATCCAAGAAGGGACTGTGGCAAAGCTTGATCCAGTCTGCGCTGGTAGTCACATCTATCACAAGACTGGTCTGACATGTGACGTTCGTATACTTCAATGCCCTGACCCAATGAGTTCATCAGAAGGTGCCCAACTACTACGAGTATCGTTTATCTCTGGGACAGTAGCATTTCTCAATAAGAGCAAAGAAGAAAGACCTCTTGCCCCAAACAAAGCAGAGACAAACGTCGAACATTGCACATGAACCGAGCATTTATTCTTTGTCGACCATCAGATTACTCACTGGCAATTCTTTGCAAGGAAAGGATGACCGATCTTGGGTGGCTCGCTGCCATAATGATTGACCCGTCTGAGTGGGACGCTGTCCCAGAGAATGAATTGCATGCCAGTTACGGGACTCAAGGAAGAGGGATGTTCGGACGGATTTGTGCGCTCGGAATATCCGATGGAATCCTAAGCTACTCTCATCCAAACGATGTCGTGATGAAGATTGACTGCGATGTCAGACTGTCTCCAGAGATGTCCGAATGGTTCAAGAGCGGAGAGAAAGCAAGGTGCCTGAAAATAAATCGACGAACCTGCATCGCTTGGGGCGGAGTGTGGTCTGCCACCAGAGAGCATCTTGTCGAGGCATACAAGCACATCAGCGACAGCGAGGAATGCAGGTGCCCAGAATCAGTTCTTCACATACGAGGTCTGAACCTAACAAGAGGGGTCGAGTTACACGAAACCGAAATGGCACAGGAGTGGCTACCAGAAAACAATACTGAGTTCGCTCATGTGACCACCCTGCCTATTGCCCGAGGCATTGATAGGCAGGGTGCTGGCAAAGCTCTGTTCGGTCACCACCTCTCTGTAGACGGTGGCTTAGCACTCTGAACAAAGCTCTCGATGTTTTTCTGGTGAGATAACTTTTCATGCTCTGGCATAGCAAGAACCTCTAACCATATTCCTCTGGTCATCTTCAGCTTTGCAGTAATGTCTGGAGGAGTGCCCTCGTCGAGAATCTCTTCTTCGATCTTAGACAAACGCTCACGAAGCATTGGGAAAAACCATTCAATGACACCAGCGCATTTGCTGAACTCATTGATCAGCGAGATGATTGCGTTAGATTCTTTCGGATTAAAGTTAGACATTTGGTTGAACTTGTTTTGGTTTCGAAGCACCAGTCGAAGGATTGATGTTAGGACCTTGAGCTGAAGGAACAGACACAGTAGTAGGAACGATTCTACGGTCGTAGTCAATCACCTTTAGTGCCTTCAGGATCTCTTGGAACGCAGGTGCCGTGATCGCTTGGATCTCTGGTGCCTGAGCATAGAACGCATTGATAGTCTCGATGACAGCGTTGCTGTTAGCGATGACCTGCTCGCCTTTGTAGCGAGATAGCAGAATCGTTACGTCAAGATCCATGTCTCCAATTTCGTTAGGGTCAATCTCGATAAGGGTTCCAGCACCCTCTCCTCCAGCCTCGTTCTGTTCGAAGTATCTGTAGATCTCAAGCTCATCTAGGTGAGCAAACAAGGTAGAAATTTCTTTTCGAGCGAGACCCTGAATACCAATCTCTAACTGATGGATGTAGCTGCCGAAAACCTCCTGTCCACTAGCCTCGATATTTCGAATGCCAGTAGCCAGCTTGGTTGAGTCAAGCCCAGCTATGTTGCTGTCGTTTGTATTGGACACACCACTCTCCTGCATAGCCATCTGAACTTGCAAATTTAGAAGCTCTCGTAGACCATCCATCTTATTGTCCTTGAGATAGATAGATTGCAAGCAGTCCTCCGCAGCCTTCCCGTTCTTGAGGGTGTATGTGCCACCCCAGTTCAGCTTCAGGTTAGTGTCTGCCGCACCTTCGATAGTATTGAACGGTTGCCAGAAATCGACACGACCCTCTTTACTCGCTGCGTGGTTCATGCGGTTCATTGTTAGGTCGCAATACTCCTGAGCTTTGTCGAAGATTTCGAACGTGCCAATTCCATACCAGCGGTTCGGAACCTCGAGCGCACGCACGACCGTGAACGGACGCTTGCCGTCAGCGGTGACGTTCTGGATGTAGTCGTAGAAGATAGGAGTTCCAGTAGCCTTGTCCATTACAAGCATGATGTCTTCGAGGATGCCGTCACCGTTGGTATCGTATTGGAGATAGCACTCAGCGATTCTGACTGAGCTGATCATACTGGTGCGACTCGAGACCTGATCAATACTTGACAGGGTAGGATCGACATTCTTCTGGTAGTTCTCAGACGACCCAGTGTTCGATACTCCAGAGATAAGCTTGATCGCTTCCTTGGTCGCATTAATCTTTTCCTCGGTAGCAGACGCAGCCTCGTCAGCTTTACGCCACTGGTCCACGATCTCCATCATTGGCTTGTCGTATTGATGAGCGATGAAGTCTGCCTTCTCGATACTCTGAGCCTCTAACGGGCAGATGAAGTCGAGGAAGTGAACCTGTGTGCTTTCAGGACCAACGTAGTATTTCTTTTTCCGCCATATCAGTTTTTCAGTCCAAACGATATTGATCGGTTTCATTACCGACGGATCTTTTTTCAAGACATAGTTGCCAGTGTCGAACTCTTCTCCAGTCTCTTCGTTCTTACCGATCTGAGGCATCCAAGTATCGGACTCAAGGACTACGTCACCGTTACTTGTTAGGATGTCGTTGCCAACTTCGTCGGTAAGGACAGAAGCCCATGTCTGGTAAGGTCTCTCGTCTCGAGTATGGATAGTCTTTGTCACACACTCCCCGATAGCAAACGCGCGATCAATAACACTGTGACCGACAGCAGCGAGACCGCTTCTGTCAAGCTTCCACTGAGCGTATCGGTTCACTCTATCAGCTTTTGCCCTATCTAACAAACCGACTGGTTCAGCAGAGAAGAACGGCTGAGTGGAAAAGAAATAGCTATTCCCCCGAGCAGCCATCTGCCTCCAGACCCTGCGCGACAATGGCAGGACAAGGTTAGACTTCGAGAAAATCCCTTGCTCAAGAAACGCACGATACTCCACCTCGTTACGAGACATAAGGTCGAACTTGATCCGCTTCCCTAGCCATGTTCTCTGAGACAGTCTGAGGTTCTCTGGGTTCGGTTGCTCAGCGAGTCCTCCCATCAATCCTCCCCAAGTATTGTCTGAGACATACTCTTTGCCCATCTCAGACTCGATCGCTTTCATGCGACGAAGTGCATACTGGCACAGTTCATCCTCTTGCGCTCGGCTCAGGATATATGCCGTCGGGAATGGCATGATCGCTACCGAAGGGTCAATCGACGGTTGGGTTGCGGTTTCTTCTATCGCTTTATCTGTTACACGTTTTTCTTGGTCTGACATAATTATTTCCAGTTAGGATCTCTTTTTAGTGAGGTCAGAGCAGAAGCCCTAGACACATCGATTATTTTTTGTAAGTTCTTAATATCTTCGTCTGTTGGGTCAGCGTAATTAAACGAGCGACCACGGACGATGTTTGTGAAGTTTGTTCCTGCACGCTCTCGGTAAATACGAGCCTGCGTGTCGGTCATTGCAACCTGCCCTTTACCTTTGACAGGGGTATAGCTTCCTCCAGCTTCTGATGGCAGGGTTTCTCCGTCAGGATTTTTCTGTTGATAGCGCCACAACATCTCATCAATCTTGTTCACCTCTACAGATCCAGATTCAGTGAAGTCAAACAACCTTGTGATGGGAGTTCCTAGCTTCTCTGATTTTTTCCCATAGACATCTACTTTAGCTTGTCTGATACCGTATGGGAAAACAGCTGCAAGAATTTCTTCATCGATAGTATCTGCTTTTGCTCGGTAGTAAGGATCAAGTTCACGAAGAGGTTGTTTTATCAGGTTCGGAACAAGCATCGCGATCTTGTCAGCGACAAATTTCGACATGCTTTGCTCTCCCATGATCGTCTTGTAGAAATTGCCAAGACCAGACAAGAAAGTTTTGTCAGACAGCTGATCAGCAAATGCTCGAGTAGATGCGCTCACGGCATCACCATAAGTTTGTCGACCCTTGCCTGCTTGCTTGAATTGTTTGAGCGTGTCAACGGTCGAAGAAATGATAGTTGCTACTGGTTCGTAGCGACCGTAATGGAAGACTCCACGTTTTCCGTTAGGTAGTTTCCATGAGATAGAGTAAGCGTCAAGCCCAAGTCTCTGAGCAGCTTCGCGGACACCCTTCTTGGTTCCGCTATACGAACGTGAACCAGTGACAAGTATTGGCTTGTCGAGGTCGTCGTCGTCACCCTCTCCAATGCCTAACAAAAGAGAAGTGAGGACTCCGCCGATCATGACTCGAGACATTCTCTCAATCACCTCAGCCTTTGCCTGCATCTTCTTCTCTGGGGTCTTAATACCCATGCTCTGCACGTATAAAGTAGCGATGTCGATCAAGCTCAGTGGAGTGTATGTCAGCGCCAGTGCGGTGATGTTGTATGGGATCTTTACGAACGGGAAGAACATCATTCGGAAAAGCGTCTTGTTGAGCTTGACCAGCATGTTCTCGGTATTGCTCGGAGCGATCGCGCTCTGAACCTTTGCCACGACCGATCCGATCGCTTCTCCGCTTGTCCGAACTGGGCGAGCCTCCCCAGTTACTGAGTCTTTCTGGCTCGGCATCGCTCCAGTGAAAGTCCGAGTATAAGCCTTCTGGGCAGCGAGTTGCCAAGCAAGCGACCCAGTGACGTTGACAAGCTCTTTCATCTTGTCGTCAAATGCTTTCGAGTCTGGCTTTAGTCCACCAGCACGACAGATGCGATACGCCATCGCTCCGACCTCGGTCATAGCGTTGATCACTTTCACATACTCGTCGGTCGCGAGAAGCAATCGTGTAGGAATCCGAAGGAACCTTCCCTTCTTCCCACTGATTGCCGTGCGGTGATACATCCCGTGCCCCTCAAGGACGCTCTCGAGGTCAGGTGGCACTCCGAGTATGTCTTGCTCAAAGAACGCAGCCTCGGCACCGTATGACGCGAGGAAATTGGACTTCGCGCGAGCGAGCATAGGACCCATCGCCTTGAGCATGTATTTGGTCTCTCCGAGAGTAGCGTTCATCGGGTTGTTGATAAATGCGTTGAGCATCATTTCGAACCCTCTTCCGATGGTGGCATCGAATGCCCCGTGAACAACACTGCTGGCGTTTACCATCATCGTTTGAAGTCCAGACAGTAGCGAGAAGTAACCATACTCCGTAGCCTTATCAATCCAGTCGGCATCAACAGATCTGATTGCGTTAGAGATTAGGTGGACGTGCATGCGGTCGGTGATGTCGAATCGATACGACTCAAGTGGCTTGCCAGAAGCGACCACGGTCGAAATATCGGTTCCATATTTCTTGAGGATTGCCTCGATACTCGCAAGCATCTTTTCAGCGTTTGCTCTTTTCACTGGATCCTCGATCGACTCGACTTTTGCCTTTGCTGCTGTAGCGTCGACAAGTGCCTGAACATTTTGCTTGATGTCTACAAGGTCTTTGGAATCGAACGTGTAGTTGAGGAGACCGCTGGTGAATTCAGGACGTGCCCAGTTCACTTTCTGAGGAGCAGTCGGAGCAGGTTTAACTTTGCGAGCGAGTGCCTTGGTCGAAGGACTGTGTGCCCGAGGAGAAAGCCCAAGACCGACCTCAACCATTCTGCGAGCCTCTGCCTCGATCTCTGCCTCGGACATAACCGAAGCGGCACCAAGCCCAGAGTTTTCTAGCGTCGCTCCTCCGCGCACTTTTTCTTTCATGCGCTCGAGAGCTTCATTGTAGACTTTCTGAATTAGCTTCTCAACCTCAGCCACTGTCATACGAGTAGCCTTAGCGATCTGTTCAGCACTGGAGTGCTGAGCATGCATGCGCATTGCCAAGGCTTCGTTTTTGCTAGAGTCCTTCATGATGTCTCTAACAATTCCGCTCTTGTCTAACGACATATACACCTGTTTGCCGAGGACTTCGTTGATTGTGACCCCATACTCTTTCAGAGCTTTCTCAATTTCTGTTAGACGATCCTGAAGCTTCTTGCGGATCTCAGCCTTTGCCTGTGCTGGGCTGAGGTATTTGCGATCGATCGAAGCAGCGACTTTCGCAGGAAGCGTTAGAATAGCGTTGGATAGGAACCTTCTGTTGCGCTCATCTGGTTTCATCAATCGATCCCAGCCAGAGGCGAGAACCCGAGCGACATCGCTGCGCATCTTGCGATAGGACTGGATAACAACCCCAGCCTCTAACAGTTTATCGTAGTCGTTGCCTGCTTCCTGAACCATCTGCTCAATGACGATCTGAGTTCCGACGATGTCCTCTGGTCTCAGGGGCAAGGCACCCACGGCACCAGTCGCGTTTGCGATAGCGTTTTCAATCAGACCTTTGCGGTCGGAGTTGGCAAGCTTTTTGCCCCGCTTAACCCATTGCTCTCGGGTCTCGGTCTCGCGACGTTCTTCGTATTCAATGTCGAATGCGTCTACTACTCTGCGAGTATTTTCATTACCCATAGAAGCACGGTTCGGTGGCTTGACCGCATTACCGAACTCCGCTTGCTGATCTAACAGATCTTTCGCGCGATCTTCGTCCATCAGGTTGGCAGCGAACAATGCCTGCCCTTTGCCTTTTACCGTTGCACGCATCTCTGGAGTGATGTCGATGCGCCAGATGGGGGTATAAGAATCTTTTCCGAACGCTTTGGCAAGTGACTCTGCCGCACCCTTAGACATGAACTGAGCGTCTTTTACCGTTGATGAAAAAGTTTTGTTATCTGCGTCGGTTAAGAATTTGCCAGTTTCAGGATCGCGAAGAGTGAACTGGTCGTTGTAGCGAGATGTTTCAAAAGCATATGTTTTTCCAGCTACTACGCTTCCTTCCTCAACCTTCCCGCCCCACTGCTTCACATACTTGCCAAGGTCTTTGACCAGCATGTTGTCGTAGAAGCCTTTCATGCCAGCTCCGCCAACCTTGAGTTGCTCTCCAGAATATGTCGTCGGGATAGTCTCCTTGGAGGGGTCATAATTCTTTTCGGAAATCATCGTCCCAATAAGGTATTCCTGCATATCCTCAGCAGTCATGTAATTTGGTAAATAAATATTGTTTTGAATAATCCTTCCAGAAGGATCAACCAGTTCATAATATCTACCATCGACGATAGGCTCGCCCATAACCATCATCTGTTTTAGCTTGGCATTTTTCAAATTGTAATCTTGAGCGGTTACGTCATGGTCTTTTATTATCAAATCAGCCAAGTCCTTGCCAATTAGGTCGGGGAGCTTCTCTTTTGTTGAACTTTCATTGATCACGCTTCTCCCATCCTTGACCCCTGTGATAAAATAGGTGTCACCGTCTCGGCTTGCCTTGATAGAGTCAACCTGCTTGCTCAAGTCGAACCGATCATTCTGCGTCTCGCCAGTAGTCCAGCCAATCCAAGTCTTACCGCTTGCCACGGCATCACGCAGCGCACGCTTGAACAGAGCAAGGTGCCATGTCGTGCGGAAGGGGGCGTCGGGGATTCCCGCATTCGACTCTTTTGAAAATGCTTCTGCCTCTTCCCTTGTTGAATACCACCTGTTATATCCCGAAAGACCAAACTTCCCGCCTTCCTCCACAATGGCTGGGGCGTCTCCACGATAACCCTTCTTCCGCCCCTCCTGATGTCGATCACTCTGAATTTCCTCAATGAACAATCCTCCATCACGCTCGTTGGTCCGCATGTGGGCAACGTAGTTAGGAACGTCGGGGAAGTGGCTGGAGGTGTAAGATCCGATTTTTGTCTTGCGGTTCTGCCTTGGGTTAAATGGATCTCTATTTCCACGAGTCCTTAGTAATTCCTCGTAGTCGGAACGTAGCTGATTGTCCGAAATGTCGGTCACTCCAAGGATGCGCTCCCCACCCCACTCTCGTATACTGAAATCAGTAAAACCCCCTCCACCTGTGGACGTATCCAGCGAGATGCCTGCATCTCGAAAACGTGGGCGGAGAATGTCGATCACTTCATCCACTGTTTTTCCATCGTATTTGGACGGCTTAATTACGTCAGGTTTTTCGCTCTCCTTAACGGGCATCGCCAGCACCACCTCGCGGTAGTTCTTTCCGCCTTCGAGGACGTATTGACTATGCTTGGTGTCGTCTACAGATTCCTCGCCTTGCTCATATTCTCTTAACGCATCTTCTGCTTCTGCTCGGGTGTAACCATTTTCGATTATCATTCTTCGGTCGCCATCGTAGATACCAAACGTCCCATACCCAGTTGGCACAATCGTGTATTCCGTTGTGTCTGGAATACTTTTCTTACCAAGCGTCACCTCCTCAAACCGCACGCTTCCTTCATCAGCGAGATATTTCAGCACGGCTTCTTTTGTCACCTTGCCCTTGTCATCCTGCATCGTCGTGAGTGCCTGCTGGAGACCGCTCCACTTCACTTCCTCAGCCTTTGCGTTTTGCATTGCAATCTGCATGACCTGACCGATGTTTGACACGCTAGGCATCTTCTGGTCGATCACTTGAGACAGCTGCGAATAGAACGGAGCGACTTCAGTGTCGAGGCTTGCTGCGTTATTGATGTTGTCGGTTTTAGGATTGAATCGCTGCGAGAGCGGAATGACGTTGCCGTCGACATCGTAGGTTACTGGGTCGGCGGATTTGATATTTTCTGGTAGGAGGACTACCACTTCGTCAGGTTCCCCTTGAGTGTTGTCACCCTCGTAGTGGAACTCGATGGAATCATACCCTTCTTTAGTGAGGTTATCAAAAGTTTGGTTAGTGATTTGGTGGGGGAACTCACTATATCCTTCAGCAAGAACTTCCTTCGCCCACTTTTTAGTGTCGGAGTCCACAATCAGTGGGTTCTTAGTTTTCAGGAACACGTCGAGAACCTTACCTTTACCTTTTCTTACATTGTGTGCTGCGGGGAGTTTGGTTTTATCGAGGGAGAAGAAGAATCCTTTCCCGCTTGAACCTATGAGAGTTCTTTTGCCCCCCTTAGACTCCCACTCAGTTACCTCTTGGTCGCTGCCACCATATACAAGGCTGTTGAAGTCTTTTTCAGTGAGGTGGTACGCCTTCACGTCATACCCTGCCTCCCGCGCTGCCTCATCCACCATCCGCTGCGCCGTCTCCATGTCTCCACCTGCGACTGCTGCTAAATAGTCGGTGTCGAGAGAAGCTGCAAAGTTAAAATTTCCCGCCTTGCCGTATTCGGCAACTCTAACGAAAACAGTGTTCCCAATCTGGAAAGCTTCCTTCCCTGCGATCACTGGTTTGTTAGTACCACGCTCGTAGTAGTAGCTGTGTCGGTCAGGATTGAATCCGACCTGAGTCCAGTTCTCAAGATCAGCAGGCATTGATTGGTCTGCTGACCATGCTCCTTTAATGACGATGTGAGGACCCTTGTTATCTCCTAACGCAATCTTAAGTGTTAGCTTTTCGCGAACCTGAAAATCTGGTTTAAGAATTCGAACTGCGGGAAGGTAAAGGTTTCCATTTTTTGATGTTGTGGTCACAACCCCTACTCCATTTTCAGTCATAGCAGGAACGTCTTGCCTAACAGTAACAATTTCACCAGCTGTCGGCATGCCAAGATCCACCGTCGCTTTGTGCGCTTTTCTTTTATCCTTGGTGACCGCAGCAAGAACCTCGTTTTGCGATGGCAAGTCTTTCATCGACTTAGGAACTGGCACCTTGTAGGACGGGAAGTGTTCATCGATAGCTCGAGCAATAACTTCTTTGGAGATATTTTCTCCGTCTTCACGACGTTGCAATAGGTCTCTAACGATTGGGGAGTAAACTCTTTTCTTTGGAGTGACAGTAGTGCTAGGGAACTTAGGGTTGCCCTCATACTTCGCCATCACTTCATCGTATTCGGAGTCGAGTGAAGCAGCGGAGTTTTTGTTAGAAGAAGTTCTACCCGACAGTTTAAGATTTGCAAGTTTTTGTATCTCAGTAGCATGCTCATAGCTCTTTGCTTTTTTCCCGTCGGTTGGAGAATAGCCATCAAAGTGCGATGGATCATACACCATAAACACGATGTCGGGTTTCCCCT
>Ga0102829_1000410_pt1 | contig 13064 bp, 20 predicted proteins | sample ColrivemetaGS575_FD_84510 | JGI IMG/M metagenome (GOLD analysis project Ga0102829, IMG submission 84510) | Estuarine microbial communities from the Columbia River estuary - Freshwater metaG S.575 | ecosystem: Environmental > Aquatic > Marine > Intertidal zone > Estuary | place: USA: Columbia... | reverse complement strand
TGCGGGCCAACCTGACTACTGCACCGGGCGGCCATTCCAGTTTTGGGGCATCAGCGCAGCGCACGCCTGGCTGCCATGCGGCACCAAGGTCACGGTCACCCACAAGGGGCGATCGCTGGTAGTGCCGATCCGGGACCGCTGCGACTGCAACAGCATCGACCTGTCAGCAGGTGCCGCTTATCGCTTACGAGTGCCCCTTGATGGGGTAGCAAAAGTGGAGATTTCTTACTGATGACTGACCAATCTTCCCCGATCACACCACCGCCTGAGTTGGTGCAGCAGTGGTTGTGCTCAAACGACTATCTATGGGGGCCGCTTGAGCAGACGTCCATTACCATTACGGCCAACCGGCTCCAGAACATCGCCACCGCTGCCGCCCAATGGGGTGCCGACCAGGAGCTGGAGGCTTGTTGTGAGTGGGCTAAACAGTTTAACTACGATGATGAGTGCTATGAAGATAAACTCCGCGCCGCCCGCCGCCCCAAACCGCCGAGTTTGAAAGAGAAGGCGCTTGCAGCTTTAGAAGCAGATCCAAAAGATGGGGCAATGATCATGATTGATGCAGAACAGCTCAACACCATCCGACGCGCCCTGGAGGCCCTGCCCAATGACTGACCTATCACCCGCCGCGCAGGCCGTGCTGGATGCCTACGAGAACACTTACATCGACAGCGGATTGGTTGCCGCCATATTCGAGTTGGTGGATCAGCTACAGCTTGCACTTCCGCTGGGCGACACTGATGCCGATGCTGGAGTGTTTGCAGCGCATCATGCGATTCGCACTGCAATCCTCGCCATCGCCGACGAACTAGAGGCGCGATGACCCCACGCGCCAACCCAGGTGTCAGCAACCCGAACTCCTTCTTCGACGCCAAGACGGTGCGCGAGATCCGGTTGCTGCACCTATGTGATGGCATCGCTGCATCCCAGATCGCGCGGGACCTGGGGGTGAATGTCAGCTGCATCAGCAGGATCGTGAACTGGAAATCATGGGCGCAGCAGGATGAAGACCTGCGCGCCATCCCAAAGCCTGGCCATAAGGGTGGCGGGGATTACCACCAGCTGAAGCCTGAGGGGTACGTCAAGCCTGCACTTCCACAACGGATCACCTGTCGCAGCTGCCTCCATCTGAACAGCAACACCGGCGTCTGCGACTTCGGGTTCCCCGAGAGCTTGACCTCGGCGTACACGTTCGCAGCGAAGTGCAGCGTCTATCAACCAATGAACAATGATTGATCTTATCAACGGGCCACCGCACTACACCCAGGGCGAGATCGAGTGCATTGACGCAATCAAGGCGGCATTGACGCCTGAGGAGTTCCGCGGCTACTGCAAGGGCAATGCGCTCAAGTACACCTGGCGCGAACGGCACAAGGGGCAGGACAGCTCGCTGGCAAAGGCTGCATGGTATCTCGCCCGGTTGCTCAACTAGAGCTCACCAGACATCCAGCGGGCGATTGCCCATTCACGGGTTGATGTCCAGAACGACTGCAGGCGATACCAGTCCACCCAATGCTTATGGCCCTTTTGGCTGTTGCACATGAAGCAGCAACTGATGAGGTTCTCGCGGACGGTGAGGCCGCCGAACACCTTGGGCACAACGTGATCGAGGGTGGGGCTGCGACCTAGGTGTTCGCCGCAGTAGGCGCACTGGTAGTTCCAGGCTAGGTGGATCTGATCACGCGCCGAGCGTCGGGTGACTAGGCGGGTTTCGTCAATGTGTGCTTTGTCCACCGAGATCAAGCGGCAGGGGCAAGGCCTCGACTGAAAGGTCAAGGATGTCGTCGTCGTTGCCGATGTGCTCTGCGATGCGGCTGTAGAGATCAGCCGGCAGCTCGTCTGGGTCGGTGTCTGAGCGGTAGATCACCTTGGCGGTGATCTCGATCAGGAAAGCCTGCATGGGGTGACCGCCGCTTGCTCAACCGTAACGGACGCGACCGGATGCGGAGCTCCCCTCGATCGGTCTTGAGCTCCCCTCGATCGGTCAATTGTTACAGACAGTTAACTGGCCGCCCCATTGGTCCGCCATGCCGTCACGGATGCGCTAAGGTTATTTCACAGGGGGAGACCCCACTCGGCAGCCCAGAGGTTGCACTGAACATGAACGGCTTTAAAGGTTTCACGCAAGAACAGCTCGACGCAGCCTTCGCCAAAGTGGCCGAGCCCGATTGGCGCGAGCCCATCTGGGCTGTTGTTGATCGGGAAGAAGTTTCGGTTGTCTGTGCTGCGATTGAGTTTTTCACGGCCACCACGGCAGTCGTGAAAGATCTTGAGTTCTGCGACGAGTTCTCGGTCAAGTCCATTGGCTACCGGATGGGACCTGCCGGAGCATGACCACCACGGCCGGCCGGGAGCCCATCCCGGCAACTCATCCCATTGCATCGCATCCAATGCCTGACTGCACAGCCGCCGATCGAGCTCGTCGGTATCGCGAGCGCAAAGCCGGGCGGCTGCCGCCAGCGCAGCGGCCAGCTTGTCAGGCCTGCGGCATCATCCACACTGGCGCTAAGGGGGTGCTCTGCTCCAGGTGCTGGACCAACCTGACACCAGAAGGCAAGGCCGATCGAGCGGCTCGGGTGAGGCGAGCGCAGAAGCGCAAGCGTGACGGATTGTTAACAGGCCGCCATGAGCGGTGATGATGCGCTGTCGGTGGGGTAGGATTCACACATCAACCGCCACCGACCGATGACCACCCGCCACCCCGCCATCGTCAAGGCCCTGAACCTCGCCTTAACCGAAACCGGCTGCACTAAAGAAATCGCTATTTCAATGGTGATCTCTGCTTTGGTTGATGCTGGGATTCCGATTCAGCAGGCCATGGATTACGTTCTCGGCACTGGCACCTATCAAGAAATCGCAGACAGCACATGGGAACTGCTGCAACCCACCTAACCCTCACCGGGCCGCTCCGGCGGCCCTACTTCCATGCCCAAGCTCGACCCCGAATACGACCACATCCCCAAGGATCTGCCAGAGGATGATGACGACGACCGCGACCACCCAAGCCTGACGGCTGCCGAACGCAACCCATCCATGAAATGACCTACATCCTTGACCTTGGCCTGTGGCACGTCGGCCCATTCCCTACCCACATCGCAGCGCAGCATTGGGCTGAGACGCATGGCGTTGAAAATTACCGGTTGATCCCACTGGATGATCCAGCAGAAGCTCCTGCTAAGGTCTACCGCTACCGTCACACCCGAGCAGATGTCGACCATTCGCCTCGCTGACGCCGCCAAGCACGACGAGCAGCAACCGCATCAGCTGGCCGCCTGGAACGCCCTGCAGGAGACGCTGACCCCCAAGCAGCTGGATGACTTTGCGACCTTGTACCGGGCTGCCCCTGCGGTCAAGCCAGCCGCTACCACCAACCCGCTAAAGGTGCGGTGGCAGAGCCAGCTCGACAATAAATCTGGCACCGGCTACCGCGAGTGTTTCAGCTCCAGCTGCGCGATGCTCGCGATGCACTGGGGCAAGGTGGCGAATGATGACGCCTATAACGCGATCCGCAACCAGTACGGGGACAGCACCGACGCGCAGGCGCAGCTGCTGGCGCTGCGCAGCCTGGGCCTCAAGGCTAACTTTCACACCGATGGCACACCCGCCAGCCTGGAGGCTGAGATTGCTGCTGGCCGGCCCGTGGCCGTGGGCTGGCTGCATCACGGACCCGTGTCTGGCCCGTCAGGCGGCGGCCACTGGTCCGTGGTGATCGGCCACACGGCGACAGCATGGATCCAGAACGATCCAAACGGCGAGGCCAACCTGGCCGGCGGAGGCTACACCACCAACACCAAGGGCGCTGGCGTGGTCTACAGCCGCCAGAATTGGAACCTCAGGTGGATGCCCGGGGGAACCGGCGGCTGGTACCTCAGCGTTTTACCAGCGGGGTGACGACACCGGCGAGGATCTCGACGGCCCGGTAAAGCTTGACAGCCATCCTGCTGTAACGGCCCAGGGCCTCGTTGTCCTTAGGGGTGGGTGTGAGGTTGACGATCGCCACCGCGGCGCCATGCACGGCGATAGCAACGGCGATGTACTCAGCGATCCGGTCGGTCATGGCGTTGCGGTAGCTGTGGGTCAGTCTGTCATCCTTGCTTCAACCTTCGACACCCGTTGCTCGACTGAGTTGAGACGACCAAAGGTCTCCTTGCGATCAGCGCGGATGTCAACGTGAAGCTCCTCGAGGCGGGTGGCCACGTTCTCGACGGCAACGGTGAGCCGGGTGACCACCTCGCGGTTGGAGGTGTTGCCACGGATGGCGCCACCGGTGGCCATGACTAAGGCGGTGAACGCTGAGCCGACCAGGGCGGCAATGACTTCGATCATGGCCAGCAGTAGCGTCAGCTCAGTTTAGCGGCTCTAGGCCCACGGCACACCAGCCGCCTTGGTAGGAGCCGCCTGCTCATGCAGTTGGAACTACGCTGCTTCCAGGGCAGTCACTCGCGCAAGCAGGTCAGCGTTGCTGGCCTCAAGGGTCTCGACTTTAGCCATCAGCTTTTGGACGGCGCCATACATTGCTGCATAAAGCTGGTCTGCGTTTAGGTCTCGGCAATCTTCAATTACATCTTCACTGATCAGATCTCCCTGCTCAGTGCGCTCTGGCTGCGCTGGTGTGATGACGTTGCCATCTGCGTCTAGTTCTTCTTCAACTGCTGGAATAATTGTTTCTTCAAATACCTGGTTATATTTGAACTCATACGTGCCGACTGCTTTGGGAAATACAGCCTCAACATCTTGCGCAATCCATCCTAGCTTGCGGCGATCTCGTACTTGCTCGTCAGTGTAAACTTCATCCCTCCACTTAAAACGTTTCAGTGGGATGTTTTTGATTGCTTCGTAGCAGAGATCAAGATTGGCTAGTTCAATGTCTTCCTTGATGCGCTGGTCTGAAACAATCGTCCATGTGTTAGTTGATGGCTTACCAGCGGAATCGGTTGAAACTTGCAACTGGTTTGCAGGGCTGGCAATAATGCCAACTATGAGCCTGCCGGAGCTGTCGATGCGGGCGCGTTCGGTGTTATTAGTACCAAGTATCAGCGACCCTGTAGTGTATTGCTGCAGTAATGAAAGATCATAGGGAGATACATTATTGAAATACAATTGGCCATAAACTGTCCCACCGCTGGCGAACTCAATGCCAGACTTGGTTACACCTGTTGTATTTACGCGAATAAAGTTGTCAGCAGAAGCGTCGGATACTTCTAGTTTGCGGTTGGGCGCAGTGGTGGCAATCCCTACGTTGCCTGAGGAGTTAATATACATCCTAAAGGCAGATGCAGTGTTATCCCAAAAACCAAGTGCTCCAGTACTATTTACGCCAAGCGAGTATTTATTCGCGCCTGTTCCAGTGTTATCAATAGAGATACATGGAATATTTCCTGTGAGCTGAAGTTGCTGACTAAAGCCAGCAGTATTGCTGGGGCTACTAGTTCCCAGACCTACCAGTCCCCCAGAGGTAACGTGAACCCTATTTGTGCCAGCGGTTACCAGTGCGAGCGTATCAGCCCCGGGTGAAAATAGGCCGGTGTTAACGTCCCCAGTGAAAAACAAACTAGGCGCTCCAACCGTACCGGCACCCAGTGAAATGTCAGACGCAATCAATGTCCCGTCTAACTCAAACAGCGTCACCCATGCGCTGTTGGCTGAGTTGCGGATCTTCAGCAGCCCGGTCGTGGTATCAGCCCACCACTGGTAGGCATAGGTGGTTGCTGGTGCTGTGGCGCCGCTGTTGTTGCTGACGATCGCGGCAAGCTGTCCGTTGATGTCGGAACGCACTGCCGCGCCAGTGCCATTCGAAACGACATAGTCTGCTTGGGGGGCCATAAGTTAAGCCTGTGATTGTTGCACCATTCTACACCCCACGTCCATAACCAACTGCCGTGTAGGTGAAGTTACGGTCGATGGCCGTACCGGCAGCATTGCGGAAGGTGACCTGGAAGGTGGTGCCGGTTACGGTGCCAAGCGTGAAGTAATCGCCTGTCGCCATGTTTTGCGCTGTGATGCCGATGCTGGGCAGGTAGGCATTGACGCCACCGAGGGATGCTGTCCCGGTGAAGAATGCCTTCTCAAAGGTCACGGTCTTGGTGGCAGCACCACTGGCGATGTTGCCATTGCTTTGCTCAGTGCGGCGCTGGAACGTGGCATCATAGCCGAGTTCATCAATCAAGATGTTTTCTGCCGGATCACCTGATTGCAATACAGCCTTGAACTGGAACCCTCGACCCAGGAACGTACCGGTCACAAAGGGTTGGTATTCACTCCATGTCGGCGTGCCGGATGGGTCGTCATTTGTGCGCCGTAAGTACAAGACTGAGTTCACCGAGTCATTGACGGCACCATCAAAGTCAGACCAAAAGTCAATTTCGGCTGTGCGACTGTCAATCAAGTCGCTGGGGAAGAAGCCACGGGTGACAAAGTAGCGACTTAAGTCAAGGCTGAATACTGCGCCAAGGTCCAGGGTGTTTGTGAATACATAATTACCTTCTGGCCATGTATCACTAAGGTAATCAAATGCTGGGATTAAATCAAAATCAAGGATTGTGTCAATAGTGCCAGTTCCGTCTAATACTAAAGCATCAAACTCCTCGCTATAGAAGACATTTGTTTTGGTGCCTTGAAATGGCGGGCTATCTTGATCTTCACGGCGACTTACGACTGCCAGTGCACCTAGTGCTTCTGGTAGGTCAACAATGACGCTTGTTGCATCAGTTGATTGCCTGCCGCCATCATCTTGAAATTTAACCAGGATTTCACCTTCCAGCAGCGGGACGATGGCTTCTGTTTGCGTGCCAGATTTAGCTGGGATCAAGTCGATAGAATCGCTCCAGTCCGCCGAACCATCAGTCTTTGAGCTATGTCTAATCTTGATAAGGCCGCCCGTCCTAACATCAAGATCCCGCGTTTTATCCCAACGCAACCGTGCGCTGTTGGCGCTGATTGCTTCAATGCTTAAGTTTTCTACATTACCTGGAACGGCAGTTTTGCCAACTAAGTTAAACGTAGCAAGTGATATGACGCTTGCATTGCCAAGGCTATTTAATGCTTGGATTTGCACCTGTAATGTACCAGCCTGAAGATCGCCGATGCGCAATGATGGCGATGTTGTTTCTGTTGTAATCCAGTTACTATTGTCTAGACGATGCTGAACGCGGAAGCTAGCAGTATTTTGAACTGGACTGATCCAGCTTAGGTCATAACCAGTCAATACACTTTGGCCACTTTCATATAAAAACTCAACGCCACTGATGCTGCTTACCGGTTCTGGATGAGTGCTAAGGTTTGCGATGTCACGCGGTGTTACTTTTAGGTTGCTTTCAATTGACGCGTAAATAGTCTCATTGTACGCCAGTGCAGTTACACCAAACACACCAGGGTCAGATTCTGCAACAGTAATAACACGGAACGTTTGCAGTTCAACGTCAGATGTTTCAATAAGCCAAATTGATTGCGCATTAGGCGCTTCGCTGAATGCTGACGTAACAGTTACAAATCGGCCATTTATGTTGCTGATATTTCGCGTCTCAACCAATCCGGTTGGCATCATGACTTTAATCGTGGCGCTGTTTGCCACGATGACGCTAAGGCTTTCGATGCTGTCGATCGTGATGACGGTTGTCGTTGCACTGGTAATGCGCCCACCGCGCCGTGAGCCAGCCTTCAGGGGGTCTGCAACATTGATGACCATGCCAGGCCGCAGCACGATCCCGCTGTCGATGGAGACCGCAAAGGTGACGGTCTCCGTGAGGTTCTGCTCGCTCAGCAGCATCCACTTACCAGCACGATGCGCTTGGCCTTGGCTGTAGCAACCGATCAGCCTCACATCACGGTTGATGATGCCGTACTTAGCGATCGCTGCGGCATCCTCGACGTACTCAAACTCAACCTCGCCCAAACCTTCATAGGTCTGATAGCCAATCGTTGCCGTACTGGCACGCGCCTTCTGTGATGTACCTGAGTAGTTGAAAATGCCATCAATTACGTTGGCTGCCGTGACGACGTATTGCGGATCAGATGGCTTGTCTTGAGCAACCACCAATGTGCCAGCACCGTAGTAAACAATCCCACGGAACAATGCCGTGAACTCTTGGATGACGTTGTAAACCTCGTTGCGGCTATTAAGCAGGAGATTGCAAAGGAACCGTGGCTCTTGGCCGCCTCTGCCATCGCTGACCAAAGTATTGCAGTATTGGCTGATGGTGAAGAAATCGTACCGATCAAGACTGCTGATTGGTATCGCGGCGCCGTAGCGCGTATTGGTCAGTAGATCCCATAGACACCAGGCTGGATCTGCGCACCATGTAGCGGCGCCAAACGTACCATCCCAGACACCTGCATAGGTGACGCGGCCAAGGTACGTTGTGGTGTCAACGGTGGCATTACTTGGTAGCTGTACTTTGATGCCACGCACCAAGTATTTGCGGGCAGGGATGTTGCTAAATTGCCGGCTGTCAAACCGCAGGAACGCTAGTGCGCTGTTGGGATAACGCAACTTCTCGTCAATGATTTCTGTGTAGCTGTAGAAGACAGTTTTGTTTTGACTGCGTGCGCTGATCGCATCAGCCGAGATACGCTTCAGTCGGATGTCAACCGGGAATGCACCGCTTAACGTCAGGATGTAATCACGCTGATAGCTGTTGGTCGTCTTGCCGCTGATGGTGTCCGATACTGCCGCCGTAAAGCCGCCGCCGTTGTATTGAACCTGAATTTCAATCTGGACGCTGTTGCCTGTGATGTCACCGTTAGTTTCAATAGTCAGGCACGCTGGCATCTGCACCGTAACGCGCACACGGTCAACATCAACGTCTGTGATTGTCCTTGTGACTGCTGCTGTAAATGATGCCTCTACATTGACTCCCTTCTCAAGTTCTGTGCCATTTGTGTTTGGGATATACGCTTGCGCTTGCGTACCATTGCGCGTAACAAGCGTGTAGCCGGTGAAGTTATCGGTGCCAGCGGCGCTTTGAATTGGTGTCCCATCAAGGTAGATACCTTTGACACCGCCTTCAATGCCTTCTATTTCGCCTTCACTGAGCAGGTCCAGGACACTGCCGTATTGGACTGACTGGAGCGAATCATCGGATTCTGTCATATCAGTTGATCCACGTCAAGCCCGCTGCTGATCACGGCAGAACCAATGAAGCAGCGACCATAGCAAATGGGAACGGGCATTCCCTGCTGCACCGTATTGGTGATGCCTGAGAACGTAAACGACTCAAGCCGTGCTGCTTCCTTGCCGCGTTCAAAGCTGGAGAATGTTGGAGCAGGTGACAGCATCTGCGCGACGCCGCCGACGACCAGTGACATGCCTAAGAAACCAACGGCGGATGCAAATGCTCCGCCAACTAGACCCATGCCAGCGCCACCAAGAGCTGCGCCAATCCCAAGGAAACCGCCCACCGCAGGGCCGATTACAAAAGCCAGTGCCACCAACCCGATACCAGCAAGAATTGATCCAAACCCATCACCAGCACCAGCGATCACGGGGGTGATGCTGAACACATCGCGTTCGCTCCATGGCATGAGAAGTGGGGACACATCGGCCTCACCGATCCGCTCCTTGCCAATTGTCACCCGATAGCCGACGCCATCCTGCTGACTATCAATCAGCCATTTGTCAAGGCCGGGGAAATTGGCGATCAATGCCTTGATCGCTTGGGCAGGCGTATCAGCCTCGAACTGGAAGCGGCATTGCCCCAGCCGTTTGCGTAGGGCGCCGTAGACCTTAACGACTTTCATGCCGCAAGACCATGGCAGTGTTCTTGACATAATAGCTCCCTAAGACGTCCCTGCTGCTTAGGCGGCCTTGGATGTGATGCAGGATTTGCTGGTCATCAATGTAGATCGCTGTGTGATTTGGCAGTTTGGATCCAAGTTGCATCAGCAAGGCATCACCGTATTGCAGCTCATCAAACGGGATTTTGCGGAACCCTTCGCGGTGGAAGTTGTCAACGTATAGGTTCTCGCCACGCTCCCAGAACAGATCGCGGCGTTCGTAATCACTGAGGCGCAGGCCAAATTCTTTACCATACCAATCACGCACCAGCGAGTAGCAGTCAACCACACCAAAGACAAACTCGCGGCCAACGTATGGAAGCTCAAAACCATCAGGGTTGCAATGTCCCCATGCTTCTGTTTTGGGATTCACGATCACCCATGGCAGGCCTGACTTTTGACAGGCAACACGATCCGCTTGGCTGGGAGCCGGGTTGCTGATCGGGTGGCTGTGAACAACTGCCACGATTTCGCCCTGATCCTCAACCTGTGCATAATCCACACCACTTAGCACAAAATGCTCACTTGGTGTGGCGGCAATGTTTTGGCACGGGAAGTAACGGCGGCGACCTTTGACCACTGCGATTAGGCCGCAGCATTCGCGTGGATCCTCAGCTTGTGCGTGCTCTAGGATTTCTGTTTCAATCGTTTCGGTTAGCTTCATTTAGATAGCCCCGCTCCAGGAAAACTACCAAATGGTAATGCCGTATCAGGTATGCGGAAGGTGTACTTTGCGTTTGACGTGAAGGTATAGGTTGCAGAACCTGGCGAAGCTGGCAGGAAGTATAACTGCACACCAACCTGATCGGCATATAAGTTGCCGTACCCATTGAGATAAATAACGCCAGAGCCTACAGATGCAATGGTTGTATCAATGCCGTTACTGCCAAATACGATCATCCCGGCAGATAGACCGGTTGTGTCTATGTTGATTTGCTGAGCGGTTAGTATTGTTGTATCGAATGGGTTGTCGCCATTATTGTAGTAATAGGTGTCAAATGTCGGAACATAAGTCCCTGCCCGAGCGATTGAATAGGGCCTGTTGCTAAGCGTTACTGTTGTGCTTGCGATACCTGTTACCGTAGTGCTGGCTGGTATGTATGTTCCTGTTACTGCTTGGCCTACGCTGATGCCGGTGTTGTTTGAAACTACTACGGTTGCGTTGCTTGTTGATACAGTGCCCGTCTTGGTGCTCAATGTAGTCATTGTTGCAGCTTGACTTAATGTCAGCGTGGTGGCATCAACGATGGCGCTGATTGTGGTTGCAGACGGGATACCTAAACCAGACACCGGCTGACCTACGTTAAAGTTAAAATACGATTCTATGGTCATTGATGTGCTTCCATTGGTCACAGTACCAGCAAGCGTGAATGGTGTGAAGCGTACATTGCAACTGCTCAATCTTTTGCCACATACATCACTGCCGCTTGCTGTGACTTTATTGTCGTTGATGTCGTAGTAGTCAGTGCCATTGTATCCACACTCACCGCCACGGTATGCCCATTGGCATACATTGGCAATGATCTGCCGCCGTGGCAACATCACACCAACAAGATCAAACTTACTGGCTAGTTCAAATTCAACTGCTGCGCGGTTTTCATTTGCCTTACGATCTACGTACCAGATCTCATCAGGGAACTTAGCGTGCGGATCTGCGCCAGCCTCACCGTCAAGGTATTTCTTTAGCGTGCGGATGCGGACAACTTTTGCACCGCCAAGATCATTGCCCGCCGTAATCAGGTTAACTTGCAGCAGCAACGCGGTGATACTGCTGCCGATGTTGCTAACAGTCAGCGAAGGACGGGGTAAGCTTCCGGTGCTTGAGTAATCAAAGCCAGTTGCCTCAAGCGATAAGCGTACATATGCTTGGCCGTTCCATGTGATGTTGCCAGTTACCGCAGCATTGACACCGTTGTGAAAATAATAAATGTCGCTGGTGCCATGCAGAGTAGCGTCAAGATGCAACTGGAACAGCTCGATGATGGCATTAGGTGCCAGCACACTAAGGTCTTCATATACTGCACTGATCGCTGTCCATGTAACGCCACCGTCAACAACCGTGCCATCAATCAGCGTTGGCCATGCCGGTTGCGTAGCGCCTGACGTGCCCGCCGTGGTGCATTGAAACACCAGGCCAAAGTCCTGCACCGTAGTGGCGCGGACGATGTTGCCAACGGCATAGGAGTTTATGGCGGCCCAGGATGTGTATGCCATTAAGGTTCGTACACTTCCCGGAAGGTTGCTTGGATATTATTAAAATTACATGCACGCAATGTTACCTGCCATTCCTCGCAAACATACTTACCTGCGCTGCCAGTTGGTGGTGTCCAATCAAAGCTGTTGACACCTCCTGCAGTATCTAGGAAACTTGTGATCTGATCGCGTTCAGTATCGGTACGTTCTGAAAAGATTAGCGTCCATTCCTTTGGATCAACGTTCAATCCAAATGTTGCCCGCATTTCATAGCCATCACCATATTGAATCTTTGAAACCCGTGGCTTGCTGGATTCCGTTGCTTCAAAGCTGGGTGTGAATGTAAAGGTTGCCATCAGGCCAACAATCCTCCAGGGCGCTTTTGCTTGACCAGTTCAGCCTGCACGCTAGCAGCAATCGCCCGCCCCAACGCAGCCCCTTGACCGCTGTTGCCCTGCACGCTCGAGCCGGAGGCATCTACGTTGACCGTCACCGCCGTGCCACCGCCGCCCTGCATCGCCACCGGGATGCGCCGGCCATCAGGTAGCGGCACGAAGGCCTCAGGCCTGGATCCTTCGCCGTAGAGCGCCAGCTGCGGTGAGTTGGCAATGCCGCCTGATGCGTACTTCTTGAGAGGCATCGGACCGTCGCCGGTCATGATGCCGCCGTTGGCCAATGGTGAAAGCGGTGCGTACTGGTTTAGGTTGCTGGCAACAGATCCCAAGCCGGCACCACCACCACTGCCACCACCACCTGGTGAAAAAATTGAGCTGATGCTTTTGATGAGCTGATTAATTACAAAAATTTGGAAAAGTTGTTTTGCAATGTCAGTCAATACACCACTCGCAATCTGTTTTAAACTGCTGCCCCAGTCTTTTGTACCGCTAATTAAACCATCAAACGCGCTGCCCAGTCCGCTGCCGATGCTGTTGCCGATTGAATCCACTACCTCCTTGTTACGTTCTTGTTCTTCAGTCAGTCCAGCGGCTGCCGTTACTAACTTGTCAATTTCATCTTTTTGCTCTGCATAAAGGTCTGGCATGTCCTTTTGAATTTCAGCTAAGCGTTCGTTGATAATTAGCTGACGTTCTTGGTCGCGG
>Ga0102829_1000409_pt1 | contig 13128 bp, 12 predicted proteins | sample ColrivemetaGS575_FD_84510 | JGI IMG/M metagenome (GOLD analysis project Ga0102829, IMG submission 84510) | Estuarine microbial communities from the Columbia River estuary - Freshwater metaG S.575 | ecosystem: Environmental > Aquatic > Marine > Intertidal zone > Estuary | place: USA: Columbia... | reverse complement strand
TAAATTATGTTGAATATTCATGACATGAATACCCATTGCTCTTAATTCTCCTATTGTTTTGTGAATCTTTTTGTACATTGATTGGTTTGTATTTAGTAGTATCGTTACTGGTTTATTTACCATTAAAGTTCCCAGTATTATATGATTTATCTCGTCACAATCATTCGTTTCTATCAATTCTTTCATTTGAGAAATTTTCAATCCAATGACAATAACCCTTTCTATTTGATCTAGGGTTGCATTAAATGTTTCATCTCTTAAATCTATATCTATCAAACCAATACTATTATTTGCACCATATTTGGAATTAGACAAATTCTTGTCTTTTCCTAGATAAAAATTATATCCAGGTAATTCCTTTTTTATAAATGAATAATAATCTTTCATGCCAAATCCTAAGTTAGGAACTAATAGTAAACAGGATTTATCATATGTTTGATTTTCAGGTTTAAGTTCGAATTTCTCAAGAATATTTGATGTTATTGATTGAACAAGTTTATCAAAATTCTTCAGTTCCATATTTCACAACCTTTCATAAACAGAATTTGTTGTTATTTAATTTAGTATATTGTTAATTTCAATAAATGATTTAGCATCTAAACTTGCCCCGCCTATTAAAAATCCTGATACACTTTGAGCTAGTGCTAGTTCTTTAACATTTGATGGTTTTACACTACCACCATATAATAAAGGAATGTCTTTACCTATATTACTACCATATCTTTCTACCAAAAATTTACGTAAATAGATATGTAACTCTTCTACTTGACTTGGAGATGCTGTTTCACCAGTTCCTATGGCCCAAATTGGTTCATAAGCAATAATAACTTTAGATACATCATCTTGGCTAATTCTTTGCAACCCTTCTGATATTTGAGTTGCGAGAAAATGTTTGTAGTCTTCATTTTTTCTTTGATTTAGATTTTCCCCAATACATAATATTGGAGTTATGTTTTTTTGAATTAAGATTCTTACTTTTTTAGAAATAAATTCGTTACATTCTCCAAAAATAGTTCTTCGTTCGCTATGGCCTACAATTGCATATTTACATCCAAAATCTTGTAACATGTCAACTGATACTTCACCTGTAAAAGCTCCTGATTCTTTTGGATAAAAGTTTTGTGCTCCGTATAAAACATTACTATATCTGAGTTTTTCTTCAAACAAGTATAAGTACGGACTTGGAGGTGCAATTATAATTTTGTTTTTTTGTCCAAAGTCATGGCTTGCTATATCTTTTAGAAAACTTTTAACTTCTTGTTTAGTTTTTTGCATTTTCCAGTTTCCAATAATCAGAAAATCCTGAGTTTTCATTACTGCTTCAACAATCTCTTTTCTAATAATTTGCTCGATGTCATTTTTATTCATAGTTTGGCTCCTTTTTACATATAATAATAAAACATCTAATATTATATCTATCTAATTAGTTTCTCAGATCCTCTTAGTGATAACTGTGTTTTTAAAACTATTTCTTTAATTTGAGTTTTCTCTATCTTCTTTGAGTCTATTAATTCGAATAGCATTTCACCAGCTACTTCACCCATTTCTTCTGTAGGTCTTGAAACTGTCGAAATATTCATGTTCATAATTTCAAACATATCTACATCATCAAAACAGATAAATGAAATATCATTTGGAATCTTTAACCCAGCTTCCATTATTGCTTTAACAGATCCTGTTGCCATCATATTGTTAGCTGCAAAAATTGCAGTAGGTCTGTTTTTTAAATTCAAAATTTTCTGTGTTATTTCATATCCGCTGTTCAATGAAAAATCTCCATGAAACACTAGATCATTATTTACTTTAATACCATTGCTTCTTAATGCATTTTCATATCCAAAGAATCTTTCTCTACCAGGTATGGAAGACATTGGTCCAGAAACAATTGCAATATCTTTATGACCTTCATTAATCAAAGCTGTAACTGCAGAAAATGCTCCAGATACATTATTAACAAATACAGAGTTGAAGTGAGACAAATTTATTCCCCTATCTAGTAAAACAATGGGAACTCCTAAATCCTCTAATTGATATAAAAACTTTGAATTATATTCTTCTTGATCTGTTTTAGGTGTAATAATCAGACCTTTGATTTTATTAGTTTTAAACATCTCAAGATATCTTAATTCTTTTTCTATTTTTTCTTCGGTATTACAAACAATTATACTCGCTGAATGTTGCCCAGCAATTTTCGATATTCCTTTTATTACTTCTCCAAAAAACGGGTTAGAGATGTCAGGGATTACAACTCCTATAATATTTGTTCCAGTTGACAAAATGGATGGTCCCAAAATACTATCTTTTTTAGCTAATTCGCCATAAACTTTCATAACGAGATCCTTAGTTTCTTTCTTAACGTATCCACTTTGATTAATTACTCTAGAAACCGTTGCTACAGAAACACCAGCTTTGATAGCAATATCCTTGTTTTTCACCATTTGTAACACCTCACAATGTCTAGAACAATTTTCTTTCATATATAATAATAACGTCTTTTTCTTTTATTATAAGTGTTAGAAGGTGTTGTGTCAATATAAAACTGAAACTAGATATCGACATTGTGTAATATTATTACATATAATAAAAGTAAGTTACATATGTTTTTTAGTTTTCATAACTATAATTAATAACGTTAGAAAATTTAGAAAATCAGTAGAACCCTTTCAATGGATCCAGATATTATTCTTTTTGATGAACCTACTAGTAGTCTTGATCCAGAAATGGTTCAGGAGGTTCTTGAAGTAATTCAAAATGTTATATCGCAAGATATAAGCTTTATAATAGTAACTCATGAAATGAATTTTGCAAAAAACGTTTCAGATCGCATCTTTTTTATGGATGAGGGTAGAATCGTTGAAAGTGGTTCTCCTGTAGAAATATTTAGTAATGCTAAAAACGAGAGGTTAAAAAGATTTGTTGTGAAAAGCAATCTTTAGTTAATTTGAATATAAACAAAATATAAGTAATTGTTAATCGAACCGTATTTTGGTAAAACCTTTTATTAAGAGCTTAGTTATTAAATGCTGCTTTTACACACTTAATATATATGTATATCACTTCTTTTATAATTGTAATTATTATAAAATAAAGTGGACTAAATATTAGGAGGAAAGAATTTATGAAAATTACATTTGGAGGAAATCCATTAACAGTATTAGGAACTCAAGTAAAACTTGGAGATAAAGCAAAAGAATTTACATTATTAAAAAACGACCTTTCAGAATCAACGTTAGATGATTACAAAGGTAAAATAAAAGTATTAAATATTGTTCCATCATTGGATACAGGAGTTTGTGATGCACAAACAAGAAGATTTAATAAGGAATTAAATGACAAAGATGATGTTGTAGTTATCACTATCAGTAATGACTTGCCATTTGCACAAGGTAGATGGTGTGGTAATGCAGGATTAGAAAACGCAATTACTTTAAGTGCTCACAAAGACGAAGTATTTGGTAACGATTACGGAGTTCTAATTAAGGAATTACGATTATTATCAAGAACAGTTATAGTGCTTGATAAAAATGATGTTGTAACATATGTTGAATATGTAAATGAAGGTACAGATCATCCGAATTATGAATCAGCATTAAAACATTTGGGTTTATAAAAAACGATTTAAAGCACAAATCAATTGATTGATTTGTGCTTTTTTATATTATGATATCTTCTTTAGTTTTTGATTGCACTTAAGTACCAAGCTGATACAAATAAAAAGCCCGTAAAGGGCTTATATTATATGTTTACAATGGTTATAGATTATTCATATATAAGTCAATCTGTTGTTTATGTTTCCCATAAACAATGATATGGTGATTACCATGAGGAGCAGTCAAAAAATACTTTACTTCATTTAGCTTTATTACTATTTGTGTTCTACATAAATTGCCTTCCTCTAAGTTCTCAATTATTTTCCCTTCTGCTACATAATATTCTTTCAAATTTGCATTTAACTTAAATATTGTAATATCTGTTTCTTTCATTTTACCTCTCAGTGCAACTCCAATTCCTGATTCAAAATGAGTCATAACATCATAACTTAATGCCATATCAATCGGCAGCGTACAATGTGCAAAAACTATCTCGTTTTTATCTGAATCAACTCTCGATGGATTGGCCTGAAAACCAGGTTGCCCTGACACCTTGTTTAGTATGTACATAGAGAGCATAGCAGGAATATCACCTTCACATGCTCCAATCTTTTTATTATGATTTAATAATGACAAGCCTAAACAACCAGTCGTTTTTATTTTTCCCAATAAATCAAAGCATCTTATTGTTAATCCTTCTAAATTATACTTGTTTGATAGTTCCACGAGAGCTTTACTTAATTTCTTAGAGTCATTAACTTCCTTTTGATCAAAATCAAGTTTAATGTTTTCCTCATATCCTATGATATCAGTTTGTCTATAAACATCAACTAATTCATCAATATCTATATCAATCAAATTTATATTAAATCTATTCAAACATTTAACATAATCAACATCTGATGCTATTAACCAATCACTAGGTTTACCAATAACACCAAGATTTATTGGTTTCACAATTTCTTTTGTTTGAATTTCTTGAAGTCTCTTTACAATGTACTTCGCCGATCCATGAAGAATTTCAGCTTTTAAGTTTTTATTTTTCAAATAGGTTAGTATTTCCATACTAGCAGCTAAGGAGTTATTTGATCCATATGTCAATAAATAGTATGGTTCTTTTAAATCAGATTCAATTTCTAGAAAACGACCTTCAGATCCTCCACTTTGAACAAGTATTAAAGATGTTTTTTCATCGTAAAAATTAGATGTGTCTGATAAAATAAATTCGTATTTTCCTAAATCTTGGATTTCATTTAGTAATTTCATTGTATCTTCATTAATTCTCATATCGTCATGAAGATTTGATACGATTGGTAATACTGCAATTTTCATTTATATTCCCCTTTTCACAAATCTTTTTCATTACTATTATATCACAATAAAAAAGTACTACCTATATATGGATAGTACTTTTAATTTATTAAAAATATTAAAATTAAGCCTTCACTTCAATCTTATTTTCTTGTTCTTTTTTCTGTTTTAGTTCTCCATAGTATTCAAGACTTACTTTAATAGTTCCTGTGATTGGAATTGCAAGTATGACACCTGTAACACCAAATAAAGCGCCAAAGAATAAGAAACTAGATAAAACCAGTAAAGGATGCAAATCAACTTCTTTACCCATTACATATGGCTGCAAGATGTTCCCTTGTACAAATTGTGCAACTATACTTATTAAAATCAAAGCTATAAATGCAAAATTACCAAACAATACAGTATCAGCAATTGTAAATGCATAAAGGATTGGTAATGCAATTCCAATTACACCACCTAAATAAGGAATAATGTCTAAGAACCCAAGCGTGAAACCAAAGAAGATTGCTTTTTCAAGACCAAATCCAAATATTAAGAATACTATTGTAAAAAATAAGCCAAGGATAAACATCGTGAAAAATTTTCCGTTAAAATACTTTTCTGTTACTTCATTTGATCTTTTAGCCAATTCCTTTATATGCATTCTTTTTGATTCTGGAACTATTTCAGCAATCCCACTAAATACACGATCTTTATCACTTAGTAAGAATACTAAAAATACTGGAACCAATACAACAACTACCATAACATTAATGATACCCTCTACTACGTTTACTAAGTCAAATAAAACTGGAGATAGAACATCAAATGATATATAGCCTTCTATTTGATTGAAAACATCCATTAAAACAGTATTCCCTTGAACAAAGTCTTTAATAGAGTTTAATATGTTATCCCAATCTTTTTCTAAGAATATAGATGCTTGTTCATATACTATAGCCCCAAATATATAGGAAACAATCAATACTGCAATTGTTAATAGGATAAATACTAATATAATACTAACCCAACGTCGTTTTACGTTAACCCTAGATTCTAAAAACTTAATTATTGGATTTAACATAAAACTAATAAACAATGCAATACCAAATGGTAATACAATTGCATTTACAGCATCAAACAATAATGCAATTTGATTCTTAAACAACATATTTAAGTAATATAGGGAAATAATTATCAAAGTGACTATCCCTGAATTTTGTAATAACGCTAATCTTTTTTCTTTTTTCATTATAGACCTCCATTAAACTTTTAATAAAACTCAGTACGTTTCTTTTAACTTAATTTATAAACATCAATCTTAATATCAATACTAACATTTAGTTCTTTCAGACTATATAGTCTCTCTTTCCCCTTCAAAGTTGAAGTCCAAAAGTGAGGAGTCATCATTAATAGATTCTTTATGTTTTCATTGTCTATCTCAACATCATATTTCACGTCTTTAGACTCAACAATAGAAAAGAACTTTGGATCCAACTCATTTCTATTTTCTTCTTTTAATATTATATCATCATAAATTACTTTCTTCATCTGAATTAAGTGATTTTGATTCGGATGAACTACAATCAGAACCCCATCATTTTTAAGCACTCTTTTGCATTCCTCTAAATAAATCGGGCTAAATACGCTTATCATTATATCTATAGAGTTATCAATAAATGGTAGTTTATTATTTGTTCCAACCACATATTGAATATTTTTATTTAGTTTAGATGATATTTTTACTCCATCTTTTGAAATATCAACACCATAATAACTATTCTTACTTGTTTGAGAGTTTTCTAACCTATCTAAATAGTATCCAACTCCGCTACCAATATCTAAAATAATCATATGTTCTTTTATATAGTTCCTTACAGTATTATTTATTTCATCTGAAACAACTTCATAATACCCATTGGAAAATAACTTTTGACGAGCTTTCAACATCTCAGCACTGTCACCTTTTATTTTTTCACTACTGCTATTAGTAATTAATACATTATAATATCCTTGTTTAGCTCTATCAAAAGAATGATTATTAACACAAAGCAATAAATTTTCCTTTTCACTCATAACTTCATTACATACTGGACATTTAATAATCTTATCCATAAAATCACACCTTTATCACAATAATTATCTATGGTCATTATATCACATTAATAAACATTGCATAAGAGTATGTTTATGATTATAGCAATGCTATTATGAGATATAAGCAAAAAAGAAAGAAGGAGTAATATGAAGTTTCAAAATATGAAGTTACCAAGTAAAGAAAACAAAATCGGAGAAACACCTTGGTTAACAGAATTGACAGTATTAAAGCCGATACTAAACAAACACATGGCTCCAAAAGGTAAAGTTGGCCTAATAATAGTTAGAGAAGGATCTCTAGATTATGTGTGGGAAGACGATCTTGACAATGTATTAACATGTGATATAAACCATCCAATTGTTATTGAACCAGAACGATACCATCATGTCATTATTACAGGCAAAGTCGAATTTAAAATCGAGTTTTATAAAGATGTTGAATCACTATCTTTAGATGAAAAGGCAATTAGACCTGGTGAAGCGTTTATAAGCAATAAATAATAGTATTCTAAATAAAAAGTTCTCATTTGAGAACTTTTTTCTATTTTTTTAACTCAATAACAACATTACCAACTTTATGTTTTCCATAAACAAGTTCATGTGCTTCTTTATATTCCTCAAGTTTAAATACCTGATCAATCAATGTAGAGATTTTATTTTCACTTAATAATCCATTTAGCAATTCTACTCTACTGCTCATCTCTTTCGTTAAAGTCCTAACAGACATAAATACTCCATTATCATTTAATACAGCCTTACATTGTTTTTTAGACACCTTTGAAACAGAATCAAACACAACATCATATCTAACAGAACTATTTGTAAAGTCTTCTGTTTTATAATCTATAACATTGTCTGCACCAATTGATTTCATAACCTCATGATTTTTTTTACTGCAAACTGCAGTCACTTCTGCACCATAATATTTAGCTAGTTGCAAAGCGTAACTTCCTACACTTCCACTTGCTCCGTAGATTAATACTTTATATCCTTTTTTAACAGTATCCTCATTTATAAAATGATAAGCACTCATAGCTCCAAATGCAATTGGTGCTGAATCAATGTATGAAACATTATCTGCTATCTTTGCCATAACTGATTTCTCTTTTAATACTAGAAACTCTGCTAAACAACCAGCGTTCATCGAGTTAATGTAGTTTACTCGATCACCCTTTTTGTATTTTGTTACTTTCTTTCCAATTTCAACAATCTTACCAGACCCTGTTAATCCTCTAACTTTTTTACGAGGACCGGTAAATCCAAAAATAAGTCTAAATATTGGTTTTAATAGCATTGGTACATCAATTGTGTTTATTCTCATATCACCACTAGCTATGTTTGCAGCATGTACTTCTATTAAAATTTGATTATCCTTAATGGTTGGTTTTGATACTTCTTCTAAAAAGAGTTTATCTGCTCCACCATATTTATATTGAACAACTGCTTTCATAAAATCACTCCTTATTATTTATATAGAATAATTATATCAGTTATATTCTCACATAGATAGTTAGACACCAAAAAAACAGTATGCTATAATTATTTATGATTATAACTTAAAAACTCAGTAGAAAAGAGGACACAAGTATGCTATATCCAGTTACGAATAAAAATAGAGTAGCAATTTCATTGAATGGATTGTGGGATTTTGACTTTGTAGATATTAATTATAACGCAAATAAAAAACTAAACAATCCAAGACAAATTGGAGTTCCTTCTAGTTTTAATGAACTTTTTACCACTAAAGAAGACCGTGATTTTGTAGGTAAAGTTTGTTATGAAAAAACTCTTAAATTACCCGAAATAAATAGCGATTTACAATGGAAAATAAGAATTGGGGCTGCTGGAAATAGATCTCAAGTTTACCTTGATGGTATACTCATAAATGAACATAACGGTGGTTTTTTACCTATTGATGTTTCCTTACCAATTCAAACTCCCTTTAAACAAGAATACCGCGTAAGTATAGTGTTAGATACTAGACTAGATTTTCAAACATTACCCATTGGAGAAGTATCTAATATCAACAATCGTTTAAAACAAACAATTAACTATGATTTTTCAAATTTGATTGGTATACATAGAAATGTATATTTATATAGTGTTCCAAAGCAATCCATTGAAGATATAATTATTGAATCAATTTTCGAAAAAAACAAAGTCTATGTGAAGTACAAAATTTTGACTAATGATGCAATAGAAAAAGTCACAATCATAGATCCTGATGGTTATGAGATTCTAACTTCTAACTTAAAAGAAGACAAATTATTAATTGGCAATCCAAATCTATGGGATATAGGAAAAGGTGTTCTTTATACACTAAAAGTGAAAACCAGTCATGATTTTTATGAGGAAGAATTTGGAATTAGAGAAGTTAAAATTGAAGATAATAAGTTGCTTCTAAATGGCAATGAAGTTTTTCTAAAAGGATTTGGTATGCATGAAGACCATATTACTGTTGGTAAAGGTAGTATATCTGCACTTAATATAAGAGACTTTTCATTATTAAAATGGATTAATGCAAATTCATTTAGAACAAGTCATTATCCATATGCTGAAGAAATGTATCAATTGGCTGACAAGATGGGAATCCTAATAATTAACGAAATGCCCGCAGTTGGTTTAAACTTTTGGAGTAGTAGGCAAGTATTTAATAAAGAAACTGTAAACGATGATTCAAAAGAAGTTTATATCAATCAATTTAACGAGTTAATTGCACGAGACAAAAATCATCCTTCAGTCATAATGTATTCCCTGGCAAACGAGTCTAATACGCATGAAGAATTTGCATTGGATTATTTTGAAGATATATTTGCTCATGCAAGAACAAAAACAAGCCTTCCACTTATGATAGTTGAATGGGTAGGTGCAAAAGATAATAAAGTAGCTCATTTAGCCGATGTAATTGGTATAAATAGATATATATCTTGGTATCATGATTTTGCTGACTTAGAACTTATAAACGAGCGATTAACAAAGGATCTTACTGAGTATTATGAAAAGTTTAATAAACCTCTTGTTTTAACTGAATTCGGAGCAGATACTATTTCCGGACTTCACCAATTACCTTCTGTAGCTTTTAGTGAGGAATTTCAAATTGAGTTTATTGAAGAATACATGAAAGTAATTCGGAAACTAGATTTTGTTATTGGAGAACATGTGTGGAATTTTGCAGATTTTTCAACGAAACAAGGTCTTACTAGAATAAATGGAAATAAAAAGGGTGTGTTCTCTAGAGAAAGACAACCAAAAATGATTGCTCATTGGTTAAAAAAGAATTGGGAATAACTATATATGAAAATAAAAGACCGATTTTTTTCGGTCTTTTTCTTATATAAACAAATAATTACTTACTTGCTTTTTCTTTTCTTCTTTCAATCAATCTTACTAAATACTTGCTTTTAACTTGTTCACTAGCCATTATTTGCTTTACTGGAGGTAATTTCAGAATAACTCCTAGTATCGCTGCTAATACACGATGGTTAAAATGTGCTTGGTTATCAAAAATTAAATTATGTAATTTTCCTTTTTCTATCGCTTCAAGTACTACTCTATGAGTAATATCTACCGGAGTAAAAACTCTCTTTTCTCTTTCGTTCATGTTGATTGCATCAAAACCACAAACGTTAGCGCAAACTCCACATCCAATGCAATTTTCAGGAGTTAAAACTGCTATCTTTTTATTTCTTTTTATATCATGTTTTGAAACAAGAGATAATGCATCCATCGGGCATACTGTTATACACTTACTACAGCCAGTACACAACTCATTAACGATTTCTGCAATATAATTTGATGAATTTATTGATTGCGCAGACCCTACTCTTCTTGCACCTACCAATGCCTCACAGCAACAACTACAGCAATTGCATATGAAAGCAACATTATTTTGTACATTTTCACCAAATTGCACTAAATTATTTTCTTTTGCAACAGTTAACAAATCTAAACACTCATCTTCTGTTATTTGTTTAGCATAACCGTACTTTATAAGAGATGAAGCAGTTGCATTAAATGTCATACATATTTCCATTGGTGCATCGCATGCTTCATTCACATGTTCCTTTTTATGTCTGCAATAACATGTTCCTATTCCAATATGAGACGCCGTCTTTATAACATTAGTTGCTCTTTCATAGTCTAGTACATATAAACTTTTATCCTCTATTGTTTCTTCATGTACAAAAGCTCTACCAAGTGGTGTTGGCATGGTGAATAACTCCATCACAAAATCATCTTCTACATTGATATATTGATGGAATAATTCAGCTAACACTTTTTGATCAAGATTACCCCCAACTCTCATTAATGAGAATTCAAAAAATCCAGCCATTGGTGGTGGTAAAGAATATGTCGCATTACCATTAACTTCAACATCAATCAACAAAGCTCTTGATGCCAACTCATTTAGTATCTCGCTTGATTCTTCAACTGACTTTTTCCAAGCTTTACTCGCAGTTGCTGCAGTAAATGGCTTGATTGGTAATTTTGAAACAAGAAGTGCTTCTTCTTCAGAAAACATTACATTCAAAATCTTATACAATGTTTCTGATGGCGGTGCTCCTAGTGGAAACTTATTAAGTCTATCTACTAACTTCTCATAACCTTTTCTTGCTGTGTTATGTCCCATAAAAAACCTCCTAAAATAGAATAATCCTTAATTAAATTATATCAAAAATTGATTAGATTTCAAACTATCAAAAAGTATATTAAAATTAGTTTTATAATAACTAGGCTATAATGCTAAAAAAAGGTAGATACCAATTATTTGGTTTCTACCTTTTCAATTTTTTATTTATAATCATTTACCTTTAATACTAATAAGTGTGAGTTTTCTTTTACCACTAATTTTAGATTTTCAGATGATTCTAATGAATCTTGTTTTTGAACTTTTAAAGTTTTAGTTTCTAGTTCTCCATCAATCAAAACTAGATATATATAGTCATGCCCATCAAGATTGATTTCTATTTCCTGATTTTTATCAAACTCTCCAACAAAAATATCTGCTTCTTGATTAATAAAGATTTTACCGTCTTTATTTTGATTTGATACTATATGAAGAAACTTATTATCTCGCTCAGATTTATCAAACATCATGTCTCCATAGTTAGGAGTGAGTCCTTTTTGATTTGGTAAAATCCATATCTGATACAAATGAAGTTCTTCTTTTGCATTGTTATATTCGCTGTGTACAACTTTAGTACCAGCGCTCATATATTGAACTCCTCCACTAGATAACGTACTCTCATTACCCATAGAGTCTTTGTGAGTTAATTCACCATCGACTATGTAAGTTATGATTTCCATATCTCGATGCGGATGTGGATCAAACCCACTATGTCCTTTAATATAGTCATCATTTAAAACTCGTATACTTCCAAAATTCATCCTTTCTGGATTGTAATAATCTGCAAATGAGAAATGAAAACTTGTATTAAGCCACCCATGGTTTGCTTTTCCTAAATCTTTATATTTATTTAATTTTATCATTTTATTCACTCCTGTCCTCATTCTAATTATAAGATATTTATTTGTAATAGTGTCATTTTATGCATTTGTATTAGAGTTTGATTTTATAGCTATTGTATTTTTAAATAACATAATATCTTATATAAGGATTACATTTCATTAATAACCTTGTGCCTTAGAAGAACTATGCTATAATAATCATATAATAAATAATTTTATAATATAAGAGGTGCAACTTATGTCAAAAATATCTAAAGGTATACTTTACAAAGCTATACTTATAGGACTAATTATCTATTTCTTATTTGAGATAGTTCTTTTAAGTTTCTCCGCATATAATAAGCAAGGTGCCATTACTGTTTTAAACAAAAAATCATATGCTATTCAGACTCAAATAGAAAACATATTTCAAAGTACCATCACAATTAGTGATGGCTATTTATCGTTTATAACAAGCAATTTAGATGCTTCAAAAGAAGATACTGAATCCTTTCTAGATCACCTATTATTTTATGAAGGTAATTATGTAAAAAATATAGCACTAATCGAAGATACTACAATTAAATATAATTATCCCTACGAAGAGAACCAATCATCTATTGGGATAGATTTAAGTACGATTGATGGACAGAAAGATGATATATTGTTTGTAAAAAATAATTTGGAATCATTGTTTGTT
>Ga0102829_1000395_pt1 | contig 13313 bp, 16 predicted proteins | sample ColrivemetaGS575_FD_84510 | JGI IMG/M metagenome (GOLD analysis project Ga0102829, IMG submission 84510) | Estuarine microbial communities from the Columbia River estuary - Freshwater metaG S.575 | ecosystem: Environmental > Aquatic > Marine > Intertidal zone > Estuary | place: USA: Columbia... | reverse complement strand
TCCGTGTTTTTCAACTTTAAAAGTTCTACCACGAGTTCTTGTGTAATATCTGTTTTTACCAAAGAATCTTTGAGATATCCCTCTATTGAATAATTCAATTTTAGAATAACCAACAACTGGAACAGAGTTGGAAATTTCAATAGAGTTAAGGTTACTAATTAACGTATTTTTTCTTTGTATTTCTGAAGCAAATAGTTTTACCCATTGATCTGAATGAAATCCAACAGATCCTGCTGACAAGATTGTAATAATAGAACTTTCATTATCTTGACTTCCAAGTGTACTTGCACTACCCTGTACCGCTGCTGCTGCTGACGATCCCGTACCACCGGCAATCTCAACTGCACCTTCTGTACCAAGGATGTCTGTAGAAAGTTGGATATCAGTGTTTCTATTTACAGATTTAATCTGACCTAATGTTGTATAGCCTGTAACAGCTAGTATGTTAAAAAATTCTTTTAACTGTAAAGATGTAACTGGTATTAGTTTTACTTCTTCTCCGTTATTGAAACTATAAGCATCAACAGTGTTTGTAGAGAAAGTTGGTAAATCTAATGGTGTTTTAAATACGAATTGAGCTGCTGGAGCTGTTGACGTAATATCACTTGATAGTAAATAGTTTTTACCATCTTTAAAATAAACATATTCATATGAAAAGTTTGAATCTTCAGAAGTTGACTGAGAGATAATACCAGCACCAGATAATCCGTTATCATCGATAACTTCAGCTGTAATGTGGTCTGCTAAATTTGTAGTAACATAGTCTACAATTTCTTGAGCAGTAGTATCTGCTGGCTCAAAGAATGAGATTGTATTAATTTCAAGTGACGCTACATCACTTTGTATTTCTGCTTCTCCAACACCTCGTCTTACTGTAAAACTAGTAGTGGTAGCAGACTCTACTCTATAAGCACCTTGATTTGCCGTACTAAACTCACCAGTATTTATAATTGAAACGTAATCACCAGAGTTAATTGAATTTAAACCTGGTACAACTCCTGTTCCTGAGTGAGCATATGTAACTAAATCATATCCAACCGCTGGAGTTATAGTAACATTCCATTCAGTTGTTCCGTTAATAGTTGTTGTTCTAACTGGTCCTGATTTAAGGAATAGTTTAGTTTCAACTTGTTCACCTACGGTAACGATGTGTTGTATTTCTGAATCTGGTGTTGTTGGGTAGTAATAACCTACTCCAAATTTCTCACCTGATCTACCCCATTCTACCGATCTATAAAGAATAGCATCTTCATCTGTAGCAGATAATGGATCTATAACATTTTTTGCTTGCATTAAAGCTTTATAGTTATCAAATTTAAAGTCTGTTCCAAAGAACTGTTCAAAATCTGAGTCTCCACCTTCGACATCATATGCTCTAAAGTTATTTGCATTTGCCGGAGCTGTAATGTTTGTTATTGCCGTTCTAAATAGTGGCATATCAAACGTCTTACCTGTTGGATCATCATCTAAAACTGTAACTAAAGAATCAGCATGACCAAAATCATATGGGTTTAAAACATAAAATCTATCATCAACTCTACTTCTTTTATAGAAGTAACTATTTTCAAGGTTTACTGCTGTACCTATGTATCTTTCGATTTCAATACAATCACTAGATGAAATATCTTGAGTAGTACTATATGGTTGAGCTAGGCATAAGAATCCTGAAGGATCTACACCTAGAGCATCTAAGTCTTCATTAACATCTACAGTATTAATATAACTATCTGAAGGATCAGCATAAACATCATTGGTAATTTTACCATGAACAAATGTTGGGAATTGTCTATCTTTAAACCCTGTTTCATAGAAAGCAGATTGAGAGTAGATACCTTGAGAGTTACTATTTTTAATTAAATTAAGTGCCTTAGCTGGATCATTAAAGTCAGCTAAATATAAAGAGCCATTAACCCCTTCTGTATTTGTTCTGAAAACGAAAACTTCATCGTTATCAATTGTTACAGTTGCGTTTTCTAATTGATCGTTAAGAATACTTGCAATTTCGTTTATATTATAAACTCCAGCAGGTACTTTTAATTTTTGTGGTGCATGTTCTGTTCTGAATACTGAAAAACCTTCAGAGAAGAATATTGGACCTTCCACAACAGCCGCTGCTTCTTCACCGGTTGTAACTTTAATATCTAAAGTTGATGATGTTACAGCGTTTACACGACCTTCTAATCTATTGGTAGCTGAAAGTTCTTCAGACCAAATATTAACATAATCTCCAACTTGAACATTATCAAAAGCGGTTAGATTTGTACTTTCATATCTTACAATATTTCCACCTGGTTTAAGGACATCTAAGAAAGTATCTCCCGTTACCCCAGTTTCTACCGGTGTTACTTCAGAACTATCTACGATTAACCAGATATACCCAATACCTGAAAGTGTTGTTTGACCACCAAGTATTTGTGTACTTTGTATTTCAGCTCTTGTAAACTCAGAACCTAAGTTAAGAGTCTCACCTTCTGATAGTGGTGTGTTTAATTTTATCTGTGCTGTGTTTCTTGATATTTGAAAATCTGCTTCATTACCTTCTTTAGAAAGACCTAGTTCAGCTGAGAACATACCTTTTAATACTAGATCCGATGTTGGATCGATAGTTATTGATGCTCTATTTGAAGAACCTAAGTTACTTGTAAGTTTTAATTGTTCACTATTTACTTCGGCTGTTATACCAGTAACTTTAGCGTTTATTACGTTTGCCCATGATGACAAAGTGTTTTGGTTACTTACATTAGATTGTTGACCTTCTGTTTGAAAGTCTTGGTCTAAGAAAGTGTATGTAATATAATCTGTTCCATCAACCGATATAATTAATGTGTCACCATTTGTAATTGAGTTTGACCAATTGAATTGATCTTTCGTTACAACAAATGCTGATCTACCATTTTTATTTAAAAGTTCTCTGTTTCTATACAATAGAACTGTGTTTACTTCGTTTGAAGGGAAGTTTAATTTAGGAGCAGCATCTGTACCAGAACTTGGAGCTGTCATCTCTAAGAATTCATCATCTTCAGATTTTGCTCTAATTACAACCTTAGTCCCACCTTCTGCTGTTGTAGCTTCAAATGTTAAATTAGGGTTGTCGTTGATATTTGCTACAATCTCATAAGCAGTAGCGGCACCTTGAGCTTGAAATGCATCTTCAGTAAAAACATGCTCAGATACAATCCCACCAACAAGTATTGATAGTTTCTCAAGACTTCTAATGTCATATGGAGAGCTGTTAGCTGATTCTAAAAAGGCCTTAGCAACAGAAGTTTGTTTACCACCAGTAGATAATTGAAAACTTTGTTCTCCACCAATAGCAGAATCTACTACGAATTCAAACCCTACACCTTCTGATTTTTCTTCATAACCACTACCATTATCAATATAAAGGATAGTTTCTTCAGGATCTGATGTATCTATTTCGTTAGAGGTAACTCGTGCATTCTCATCAGGGGCTTGTGCTCCTAATACTGCATTTTTTACAGCAAGTGCTGTACCAAGACCTCTTGAAAGTCTTTCTTTCTTTATTCTATCTCTGTAATCATCGTCAGATTCTTCGTCTAAACCAGTTGTAAGTGGTAAAACATTGATAACCGAAGCGTTTGGAAATGGAGCAGATCCAAATTCACGAATAGATCCTGCTGGTGCATTTGCTAAACTACCTGGTTGTTGTGATACAATTTGAACACTATTGTTAACATTTTCACCGTCAAGCAATAAAGCTGCTGAAGATACTGAGTATATAACGTCTGCCGTTGCTCCAGCTCCAGGAGCTATTACTGTTGAGTTTACCGGTATATTTCTAGTTCCACCTTGCCCTACAATAACTGATTCTGAAATATTGTGGAATTTACTAGTTGGAGTAGCTAATGTAACTTCCCAAAAAGCACCTACTTGAGCTACACCAGTATAATTAATAGGCCCTTCAATATTTGGAGTACCCCTTCCGATATAAACTCTACCAGTAGCTGGAAATAAAGATGCATCAGATACTTTGATTACTGTAGTACCGATATTTGGTGCAGAAGCACCTGAATATATTTTTGAAGAAATCTTTTCAAAACTTGTATCCGTAACTTGTACTTTACCGTCAGAAACTTTTGATGTTATTCTATCAACTCTTTCTTCAGCACCAATTCTATTAAGAGCTTCACCTGTTGCTCTGTCAATAGAAAAGTCTCTAAGTATTTGAAATATATCACCAGAAGTACGGGCGATTGATCTTGCAACAACATCAAAAAATTGAGTCATTACAGAACCTACGTTAAGATCGTTTATACCAGTAAGACCTACATATTCAGTAAGCATTTCTGAAACTATTTGTTCTCTTGATTTTGGTGTTGGTAAGCCTTCAGCCATATATTCCTCTTTAACTATATAATATCATATGTTTTAAAGATTCAGTGTGAAGACAATTGATCTTTATAACTGTTAATAATGTAAGTATTTGGAATTACACAGATACGTTGAAATTGATAGGAAAAATACCTTTACCGTTTGCTAATCTTGCTACAATTGTAATAGAAAGAGTAGGTGGTAATAGATTAATTTCAATTTTATCAACAGCTTCAAACCTACTATCTTGTAACACCATGTCTCTAAGATCTCTTAAAACCTCTTCAGTTGACACATCAGTCACATTAATACCTGGCTTTAATCCAAGGCCAAAATTAGTATCTTCCAAAAGAGTACCTTTTTCAGTTTTAACTTTAGTTCTTAAAGACTGTACAATATTTGTAAGGCCGTTGGCTAAAGCAACTTCTCCAAATGAATTAAGAACAACATCCCCACCATCTTCTAGTAACCAATCTATTTTTGAAATACCCGTAAGTGGGTCGTCCTGTAAAAATGGAATATCGAAAGTTCTAGACTCTGTTGTAACATCTTCATCTGACGGTATATATATCTGATTTTGACTATTTATAGTACCTGGTAAAAATGCTTTAATTTCTGCATTTTCACTACTTTTAAGTTGATCTAAATTACTTAGGCCATCTACACTTATTAAGTAGTTGGTATCTGTAATCTTTTCAATAGCTGTTATTTTTCTAGTAAACAAAGGAACTGTAGAACTAGATAATTGAATTTTTTGTCCTATGAATAAGTTTTTATTTGTATCAATGTTAAACTGTCTACCGTCACCATTTGATAGAAAACTATAAGAGAAACCATCTTCATCAATATATGGTGATCTTAAGTTGTTTAAAGTTATAATCTCATTGTATCTATCTGGATCACCAAGGTATCTAGCTGATATTTCTTGCATATTCAGATTAAAAGGTACTGGTGCTAAATATTTTGCTGGAGATGTAGAGTTAAACGGTATGGCAGAATCGTCAGCTAAACCACCTACATATTCTAAAGGACTTTGACTTCTTACATCATCAAATTCTCTTGTAGCTGTAAGAATGTTCATTTGTAATACAGCATTCTCTAAAGCCATAATTAGTTCAAACTCTTCTAATGTCATTGGTGTTGCACGTTCTCTAGGAGCTGGTCTACCTGTTACTTCTGAGAAAAAAGCATCTCCGGCTCCAAAATTATTTGACAAATCCAGTGTTAAATTTTGCAAATCTCTTACAATTTCTTTAACTTCCTCTATAGATATTAAAGAGTTGTATTCTATTTCATCTTCAATAGAAAATTTTTGCTTAGGTGTTAAATCTAAGTCATCAATGTTCATTTTGTTGAAGAAATCAAAGTTACCCTCAGGTTCGTTGAATATATTATTGGTAGGAGAACTTTTTTGTTGGTTTCTTGAACCTCTTCCACCTTCCCCATCTTCAATAGCCTGTCCTGATTGACCTTCATTATTCTTGTTTTCGTCAAATAACAATTTAAAATTATTTTTAAGACCAGCAGCGACAATTACATTTTTAGTTGCTGTAATAGTATTATCACCAGCTTGTTGTAGATCTGATGCTCTTTTTCTTGTAGCTGAATTAATATCTTGATTTATTTGGTTAGGTAAATCGGTTAAGGCCAAAGCAATTCCTGAGAAATCCTTTATAAGTAATGTAACTTTTCTTAATTGATCAAAAGGCTTTCTGAAATCTGCTCTAACCGCTTTAATTACATTTAACGAAGCACTCATTATACTTCTTGCATTATCTAAACCACTGACTATATCTTGAAAAGTGATAGAATCTAACGCTGTTGGTTTTTTTGATTCTCTTGGTGGTATTGTTTTTAAATCGACCCTTTTCCATGCTTTAAACTGCATATTAAAAAGAGACTCACCAGGACTTTTTTGGCTTTTTGTAACTGTATATTGGATAGGGGTTACAATAAAAGATTCGTTAGTTTTTGGGGTATGCCATACTAATCTCCAATGTTTGTTTTTAGGATTCTTTTTTTCCATAGCATATTGTTCTAGAAACTGTTGTAACAATAATGATTGAAAATATCCGCTATCTTGACCGTCTTGATCTGATCTGTAAAATTTTTCAGGTTTACTTTTACCACCAAATGAATCAACCGCAGCACCTAACGCTCCAATTGCCTCTAATGTACCGCCAAACAAACTTAAACCTGCTCCTGTATCACCGTCTGGATCTTGGAAGAAGTTTCTAGAAGGCCAAATACCTGTCGTTCCAGCAGCAGATATTATTTTAAATTTTACACCATTATGTTCTTCTACAACTCCACGCATAGTAGCTGATGTACTAATTGCATATTGGTCTGTTACAGACAGCTGTTGTGGAGTAATAGGTAGTGCAAATTCCCAACGATTTTCGTTATATAATGAAAATTGAAGACCACCAGTATTAGAATCTTGACTTACAACCAGGTCGTCATTCTTTGATCCACCAATTATTGTATTATCTCTAATATCAATAACAAGCAATTTATAAGGATATATTTTATTCGCTCTTTCTTTTTGTATATCTAAAGCAGGAAAAAAAGCATCATTACCATCCCACGGCCAAGTACCTGAATTATCACCACCACCACCAGGTTTCGGTTTTTTATCAAAAGCATCAGTGACACTTTCTACAACGCTATCGCCAATTGCTTCTAATTGTTTTAACAGACTCATTTTTATCCTATTGTAATCTTAACTATATAGTATCATATAAGTTAAAGATTCAGTTTGCGTGATATTATACATAGAGGTGTATTATGGGAAAGGCCCAACGTAAAATCAACAAGTTACGGAGAAAGAAATTAGAACAATCTATTGGACCACGAATACCCGTGGCACCGCCTACTATTACCTTTAAATCAAAAAAAGACTATAGTAGAAAAAACAAGAAGAAAGATATAGAAAAAGAGATAAAAGATAATGGATAACCTTGGCCATATTGTTTTAGGAATTATGTTTGTAGGATTCTATGGTTTAATGTTCTACTCTGCATATAAAGGGTTGAAAAACGCTATATATAAAAGTGAAATAAGAAAGAAAAGGGCTAGTTTTAAATTAATTAAAGGTGAAGATAAAGATGTATAGTTTTGTAATATTATTAGTATGGGCCATGGTAACACGTTATTTTTGGAAACACACCGGTGCAAGGAATAATCATGAGTTTAAAAGAAGTGGCAACAACTATATATGTAAAAAATGTGGACTAATCAAAAGAGGTGCTTTAAAGTGAAAAAATTTATATTACTAATTATAATGTTAATGTTCTATTCTTGCTCTACATACCCACGAATTTCTGCTAAACAAGAAGGTGTTGATCCTGTATTTAAACCTTATGTAGAAGAATATAGAATGATTATAGGTCAAGATGAATACAAAGAAAGGTTTAAAAAACTACATATAAATTTCGCTAAACTTAGTGATGACGCAGTAGGAAGATGTTGGTGGTTAGGAAATGGTGGTTTTGAAATTGAAATAGACCCTACCTGGTGGCAACGAAGTATGTTCTATGATGCTGAGAGAAGATTTGTTATGTATCATGAGCTTGAACATTGTATAAGGTATAGGTTACACACCAATAGAGTTAACGATATAGATAGTGTAAATGATTTTTTAGATGAAATAGGGTATTATTTAGGTATTATCGAAAAACCAGGTTATCTTAAAGATGGTTGTCCTGCAAGTCTAATGCACTCTCATGTTATGTCATCTGAATGTAGACAAAAACATTACACATATTATATTGAAGAAATGATAAATCATTAAAGCGGAGTAGTTACCAATCTATATAGTCTGGTTTTATTTGCTAAAGTGTATTTTTTAGGTATCTTAAATGTTAGTTTAACTCTGTTTCCAGTTTTCTCTTCGATAGTCCCAGAAAGCTCTTCCTGGTTTTCAGCAACAACATACACATTGTCTCCAACACTAAATTCAGAAGCATCTAACACGTTCAAATAAACAGTATCTAGACCTGGTGCGACAGCTTTTGTAGCCTTCATACTTAGATTGTAGGCCGCTTCTGTAGTCTCATTACTTGCTTGAATTTGATCTTGTGTAGCCAACGCTTTTTCAGCACCAAACTTACCATTAGCAGATCCTGATATTAAGTTTAATCGTGAATCAAGAATAAGGAATCTAGCTCCAAACCATCCTGATTGGGATTTAATTGCCCCATCATCACCCTGTTCTATAGCTCCAAAATAACCATTTAATTCAATTACTCGTCCTGATAAAAAAGGACTTCTATCAGCAATTGCGTCTTTTAAAACTTGAATTTGTGTAGGACTAAGTTTTGAGTCTTTAAACGATTCAACCCAAGTACCGTTATCTGCAATACACGCAAACTCTTCTTCTTTGGGTGGATTATCTGGATTTAAACAATAAGCTGAATATCCTGCTTTATTAAAATCTTCACAATTTTGAGGTAGATTTGTTGTAGTATCGAAATCTCGAACAGCTTGCCAACCATTTAAAATAGCCAATAAAGGATCTATTTTATCGTAAGCAGTTTGACTTTCAATCTGCCTCGCTGGTACGTCAGCATCATCAATTGGAATTGAACCTTTTTGACCACCTAACGAATTCTCCCATGTTTGTACTTCACTTTTTAAACTATTTAACATACCCTGGATTTCTGGACTTGGCACTACCTGGTCTTCTAAAACACAAATCTCTCCACCTCCACCACCTGGTGCTGGAGTACAAACTTCTACTTGGATACATTTTTGACCACTTGCCCTGGTAGCTAATACCTGGGCTTCGATTTGCTTGATTAGACTGTTAATTCTAGAAATACAAGGTTGTTCCCCTAAAGACTCTGTACTATACGATTCATCGTTTTTCTTACTAATAGCGTATGAATATGACATTGGAGCGAAAGCTTTCCATACACCATCTGGTACTTTGGGTGTTGGAAATTCAGGATCGGCCAAAAAGAATCCATTTCTGTTTTCACCTTTGGCCGCTGCATTTATTAAATCTTCTGTTAACTCTGTTCTTTTCTTACCATCAATCAAAGCAAGTTCTTTCTGGTAAGTGTTTATTTTTTCATCATAAGGATCTTGTAACGCCTCGTTTACAGCATCATTTTTGATAGCTTCCTGTCTTCCTAGTTCAATCTGTACTTTTACAGACTCAACAGTTGCAAACTCATCAGGGATCTGAATGATCTTCTTTGACATTGCAATTCTATCTTCTTTGCTTAACTTGGCCATTTTATCCTTTTATTTAAAGATTACGCTTGCTTAGATAAGCTCTCAGGTAGAACGTAAAACGATAATGCTGATTCTATTTCTGTTTTTAAATCTTGTAAACTACCGTTATTATTGATTTTACGACATTGACCTGAGAATTCAAATACACATTTTTCAGATGGGTGAGAGTCTTCAGTTACATGTTTTTCAGCTTCATCTCTTTGGATATATAAAGGGATAAACATTATATCTTCACGTTCTGAAAAGTACGCAAATTCATTAGGAAATCTAAGATCTGACACAATTGTCACTCCAGATTCGTTCATAGGCATGTTCTCACAATGAATATCCTCGTTACCTGTTGCTCTTAAAACCTCTGTACCGACAACCTGAGCGATCCTACGAGGTGTTTCAAGCTCCATACCAATAATAGAATTGTATTTTTCGTTAAACTCACCTTGAGTCATACCTGCATTAAACTTGAATAATATACTAAAAACATGATCACGACTTAAAATCTTAGGCCCATCTTTAAATGGAACTTCTTTTACATCTTGGTTGTCAAAAGAATCCCTGGTAAGTCCAAAAACTTCTCCAGATACATCTTTTAATTTTCCGGCCAACGCAGATTCTGAAATATTGCCGCCAATCACTTCTTTGACAATATCTGCTGCTGTTGATTTACCGCTTGTTTTTACTCCTGCTAATCCAATTACTACTTTCATTAATCTTCCTTTGTTATTTTGTTAAACTCTAATTCACCTGTATATATCATACATTTGTTGTCTGGAAATATTTTTTTAAGATTTTTCCTAAAAATCTCTAACATATCACTAGTAACTTCTTCTGGTAGTTTAATTGCTAAAACATCACCTTCTTTCAAGTTGATTGTTTTAATTTCTTCAATATCCAAAGTCATTTCTCTCCCTTTGGTAAATTATCACCGTTTACTCTTGTTCCGTCTAATTTGAAATATCCGTGTTTACCAATCCATTCTTTAGGATCAGCAAGATCGTCAATATAATATTGTGGTTTCCCACTAACTGCTGTAACATATTTATTGAGACCAAGAGCCTCAACCGCAGCTTCTGCCCAATCAGCACCACCACCAGACCATACTACAATTGCATGACCTCTAGAAGCTAACCTCTTCAATAACAATACGTTGTGTGGGTTAACTAAAAGTCTTTCTGTATAATCTCTACATTTTACTGTAACAAACCTAACATCATCTTTGTCAACATCATGCGGAGAATCCCACATAAGTAATGTGTCATCTACATCAACATAAACTGTTGGACCACATGTTATTTTAAATGGTCTTTTTTCATGATTGTGTACAGCATAATGTTCTATAGGTCTTTTATCTTTACTCATTTATTCCTTCTTGTTATAATTAACTTTACCATATAATTTTCTTGCTTGTTTGTGAGCTGCAATAATTGAAACATATAAGTTGATAATCACTCTTCTGTCAGATATTCCCTTTTGCCTACCAGACATCATACCGTTTCTATCACCAAATTTAGATAAACGTCTTTTCTCATCTATTTGTTCGCTCTCTAATTGTTTTAGTGCCTCTACTGCTTGCTCATAGCTTAATACTTTCTTATTCATTATTCTCCTTACGGTATATAAAACCCAAAATCATCGTCATCATCATAGTCATCTAACATTGCTTCAAATTCTTTTAAAAAATCCGACTGTAATGGTTCAGGGTTAAACGGAGGCGGTTCTTCCTCTTGTTTATTTAAAGCACAATAAGGTCTATGTCCTGCTGCTGGTACTTTACCATAAACTGCGAAAGTACCACAATTACATTTGACTTCGGCTTTTTTTGTTTCAATCTTTTTTACTGGTTCATCTGATTGGTCTTGAATTTGATTTTGATCAAAATCCATCTCTGATGGTATTAAATTTTTATCGTCAAACCTAACGGTACAGTAATAGACGTTAGCCTTTTTAGCAAACACAGACACAACCGTACCTTTGTTACCATTTACAATTACTTTATCGCCAAATTTATAAATACTACTCATTACATTCCTAAATAATCTCTTATATTTTCTAACTTGTAAGGCACTTTGTGCATAAACCCTTGTTTTGTTACAATAAAAACACCTTTTCTATCTTTATATAAACAAGTTATTTCACTTATGTTAATATGAAGAGGTACTAACTCTTCTTCTTTTGTTTCTCTATCATATTTGATTTTAACTATTTGGATCATTTTGCTCCCTTTTAATTTCCATAATAAGATTGTAATATCTTTCCATACAACCTTTTGAAAATTCAGAAATTTCTTCTCTCTTGCATTGTAAGAGTTCTTTTTCGTAACCCATTATAACTGTTGTTAATTCCAGTTTGAGCTTTAAATTTTCATCTTTTAAGTTTGCCATTTTCTTTCCTTTTAAACATTGCGTTTGGACTTAGTGATATAACCCCTAGTTCTTCCAAACACTGATCTCTTCTTATCATATCTCCAACTACAACTCTTACTTTTTTTGCTAACATACTGTCAAACTCTTCTACAACATCTTGGAACTTGTTTTCATTCATCATTACGTCCCACCTAAACCACCGTTCTTCAACCGTTTCACTCATTAATACTCCTTAGTGTAACTCTACATCAATATAGTATCACTTGCCTGTATTGGTGTAAAGAGAAAGTCCTAAACGTATGTAAGTAGTTTTGCTATCTTCATTGTTAAGAAGGTAATACAGTCATATAAAAAATGACAGGCCATTACTGTAGCAAAACTTGTTTTCATAGCATATTTTCTTGATATGAAGTACGGATAAAGCCCTATAATCGCAGCTATCCATACTCCCTGGTAAACATGGCCAGAAGCAAAATATACTGAAAAAGCTGTCCATACTAGGAATTTTAAAATCTTACTGTTTAATTTTTTACATATATAATAGGGTATCATAACATAGAAAGCGTCTTCTAAAAATACTGTTAGAAAACTCGACATTCTAATATTATACATACTTGAGTCTACTGGTCCACTAGATAATAAACACAATCTCACCATTGTAGCAATGGCCATGAAAGCTATAAATTTAGCTACACCATCTAATTGTATTTGTAATTGATCTTTATCTTTTTTAAATGCGTAAATCAACACAAAAAGTGAAGATATAATATAAACAAAGTAAATTACTAGTGGTGTAGATATCATTTTAAATGCCAATCCTTGTCAACTTTCGTATCTTTAATTTCTTTTTCAATTTTATCAGCATTATCTTTATGATGATCTGCTACTGCTTCTGCTTTGTTTTGTTTCTCTTTTAATTTCTCATCTTCTTTTTCTGCATCTTTAACAGCCTTTTTTCCACTATTTATAAGGTATGTATTGTAAAATTGTAACCCTGCTACAACAAGAAAAATAGGTATAAGTAGGTAAAACAACCACTTCTTATTCTCTTTTAATTCCATAAACTTTTCGTACATAACATCCTCTTAAAATAAAAAAGCCCTCGTTAGAGGGCCTTTGGGCATAATAAAGGCACAACGCCCTATTGTGTGGAAAAACTAACACCTCATATATATAGTATCACAACTTTTTCTTCAACTCTTCTATTTGTTTGTTTATTTTGTTAATTTGAGAATCCCAGTTATTAAAAAGCCAATCTGCACCTTCTTTTTTTCGCCTTTCATAGTAATCACGCCAATTTTCTAATTGTGCTAGTTTGTTCTTTTTCTTCTTACCACCAGTATAGCGAAAATCATCTCCCTCAAAATCTTCTTGGAGTTG
>Ga0102829_1000394_pt1 | contig 13320 bp, 22 predicted proteins | sample ColrivemetaGS575_FD_84510 | JGI IMG/M metagenome (GOLD analysis project Ga0102829, IMG submission 84510) | Estuarine microbial communities from the Columbia River estuary - Freshwater metaG S.575 | ecosystem: Environmental > Aquatic > Marine > Intertidal zone > Estuary | place: USA: Columbia... | reverse complement strand
GACCAAGGCGGAGTACACTTAAAGTTGTAAGCAACCATAAGTGCATTCGTCTCAGCCTCTGAAAGGTTGAACCCGTGAGCAAGAGCGACAGCGAGTGCGAATGTTTGTGAATGTCCTTGCTGTCCAGCGACTGCTGGAGGCATAGCGGCGGCGTAACGGGCCGCTCGCTCATAAGGAGTGAGTTGAGTCATTTATTAGAGTTTAGATTTGATGGTTTTGATATGTCTTTTAGTTGTTTAAGTTTTTGGTAAGACAAAACCTTTTCGTTAAGAAGCCTGTTGTCAATAGTCAGCCGCTCAACCTCGTCAAGCAATAAAGCATAGTCAGACCAATTGACCCAATCGCCCTTTGCGAACTCGTACATAAGTCCGACATATCCTCCGCAAAGATATCGCTTGGGCTTATTCAATTGATTTGCCCGCCTTGAGCATCTTGGCTACCATTTCGTTAACCAAGTGATAGTTTTCTTGGGCTTCAGCAAGTTCCTTGCGGATGGCATCGACCTCGGCCTTGAGGCGGGCGTTCTCTTCCTGCAAGCCACCAATCTGTTGAATGTCGTGGATGCGTTCGTGGAGAAGTTTAGAGTAGTCATTATAACTAATCCAGTTACCATCGGCGAAAGGCTTCATTTCTGCATCATATCCACAAGCAAGGAAACGCTGTCCTTCCTTTGCTTCTGGTGGAGGGGGCGGCGGCTGACCGCCGTCACCCCAAGTCCAAGGAATTTCTTCTTTGTTACTCATATCTAAGACCCAATATACCAGATGTTCTGATATTGTCAAGCCTTATTCGAACGACTCTTGGCTTTCGTATAACCGACAGGTCTTGATGTGCTTACACTCATAAGGCTTATGCCAAAGGTAGTAATTGCTCTGGGTGAAGAGCCAATCCTCACAGGAGCATTCAGCACGACCATCGTTTTCATCTAAGTCAACAAGGTGGCACTCGTCTGGTCTCGATTCGGACCAGACAAGAAATCTCCTCGGAGAGTCGAAGACTTCTAACTTAAGTCTCGTGCGTGATGATGATGGGTGCTTTTTTTCCTGCATAAGCCACACCTCTAGCGGTGTTATACTCATACCATTCTAGAGCCCCATCGTAATCCATACCTTCAACATCTTGAAGTGCGAGGAGGATTCTATTCTCTGAATAGACTATTCTCCCATCACTTGAAAGGCCAAGAATGGCTCTGTCAAAGGTTGTCGATGGCTCAAGACGCAGAGCCTTTGGGTCTGCATTTTCAAGCAACTCTTCTAGTTTATCTTTATCCATATTATATTTGAACTTTTCTGTATCCTTCTTTCCACAGTACTGCGGAAATTAAATTTGCTATACGCTCTACACCTTCTTCGGTGGTCTCTTTGAGTGCCTCGTGGAGAACTTCGTGTACGATGGTGTCAAGCATCTCAGACGGCTCTTGGCGTGGGTCTACAAGTATCTGGCAGGGGTCGCCCTCAACCCACTTACCAAACGGGGTCTTATTGTTTGGGATTGCCCTCGGCCTTCCGCTTCCAAGTTTTTTATAAACAATCACAGGAAGTTTATTTGTTTCTTTTTCGGGCATTTTTTAACGGGGGATAAGGATAGTCTGGGTTGATGTGCCAGTATGATACCATCCCACATTCAGAGCAAGTGGAGGTTGCCCTCCAAGATTTGCATACTTTTGATGTAAAAAGGTCCATTCGCTTTGCAGTATTGACAAATGTTTCCTTCCATTGCTTTGAACTACAATACGCACAGGACTCATATGGCTTTAAGTCCATTGGTATATTGTATTGTGGGAACTCGGGCACTCTATTGGGCTATGTCTACTTGCCGTTATATCCCAACTCTTTTAGTTTCTTTTTAGCCATTTTTTGGGACTTCACTTCATCCATATCCAACGGCTTGACTATCCACTTCCCAGAAACTGATACCTTCAAGTAGTGAACCCCGTGTGGGTCTGGCTTAATTAATGTATAAGAGTCTGGCCTGCTTGAATCAATTAAATCATAATTCGGAAGTTCGCTAATCTTCATTAAAAACTCAATTCTGTCGGGTTTGAGTCCAAAGAGCAGACCCCGCTCCATAATTTCTGGCGTGACTTTGCTCATTCTTTTATTTCGGAAAAAATTTCTTTTACTTGGTCCATAATTCTTTGTCTATCCTTTATAAGGCGATGAACGGTATTTGTCAAATGTTTTCGCTCACGCTCAAGCGTTTCAATGTACTCTTTCTCCTTGCCCCCCAGAAATGACTGGATTGCCTCGGGAGATACACAAAGAAGGCAGGATGCCCCCGTGATTGAGTTGCTATAACTATTTTTGGATTGAGTCGTCATAGATGACTCGGTTGTAAGATTTGTTTTTAAATTCATATATTAAGTATTCTGGATGTAGCGTATTGAATAAAACAATTTTCCACTGGTTGTCGTACTTGTCGAAATAAGGAACCGCCGTTCCTTGACAGGCTGGCTTATATGTTCCGAGAAACATACTTTCCCAGCCGTTTGGCATCTCTCCAATGGGCTTGACATTCCCAATCTTTTGTTTTCTCCCTCGCCTTTCCATTGTGTATTATGAGAAGGCCTTGACGAATGTCAAGAGCCTTCCTCTTCCTTCTTCTTCTTTTTCTTCTTTGGCTCTTTAACTTCTGTTGCTGGTTCTTCAAATCCAATACCGCCTTCAATCTGCCTGTCTGCGATTCTAAACCATTCCGAAGAGTCATCAGATTGCTTTTGCTTATTGTCAATAACTTCCTTGCCGTCAACAAAGTCCCACAGTGTTGGGATTCGGGTACGGCCAGACTCAACTGGAAACCAAGCCTCGCTGTAAGCCCAGTTCTTTACATCCTTTGCTTCGAATACATCTGCCCGCATAAGGAGTTGAACCTCATCAAATGTAGCACCAATATCGGTAGCCAATTTATCCATCGGAATCTTGTGCTTCTCAACAAGTTCACGAACATACTCGGACATACGGAAAGCCAAGTGTGTGCCCTTGGCACGATTGATACGAACCGTGATTATCATAGCCTCAATGTCGGAAACATCAAGAACCGCACACGGAACCTTGCCGTGATACTTTGAAAGAAGGCTTGGAGACAGACGGGATAGCGTCCATCTATGGAAGCCGTCAACAATGATGTTATTTTTGTTTACAAGGATTGGCTGAATCCAGCCAGTCTGTAAGATAGAACGCTCAATGAGGTTCATCTCTGCGTTCATAACACGATTTGGATTATAATGATTAGCGATAAGTTTATCGCAATCAATCCACTGTATATTTTCTACTGGTTCTAGTTTTCTTTCGCTCATTTTATAAAAGTTTTGCTTACACGCTTCGGAGAGCGTCTTGGGTCTATGATGGATTTTTGCACAATGTGGTCAACAAGATTCGGAATACAAATCCAATACCTTTCACGATTATACTTTAAAAAATCTGAGACAAGAAGGTCGAGTCCATCAATTTCGTGCTGGTTTTCATCCCAAAATGAGCCCTTGAAATAATCTACAAGTTGACTTGCTTTTCCTTTTGGATAGTAAGTGCATTGCCCCATAAGGTATCTACTATCCCACCTTGAGCCAATTGTCAAGTCTTTTGAACGCATCGAAAAGAATTGTATTACGGAGTCTGGGTGCTTTGAAACCTCTTCATTTATCTTTCTGTCAAAATTAGAAGTTAAAATACAATCGTCTTCCATTTGGATACAGGCATCATCTCCTGCCATTTTAAGTGCCTCAATGAAAGCACCAATTGGATTTTTGTTTCTATCTACATATACCTCTATGTTTGGAATTTCCTTTTTATATACATCAAGGTTATCAAACCTGCTGTCTACAAATCTTGCTATGTATCTCATTGTCAAAGCAATTTCTTCCATTCCTTTTGTGACTTACGATAAGGTAAAAGGAGTTTCCACACCTGTCCTCTTATAAAGTATTTCAGAACATAGTCGAGTGGGTAATTATTCATACCCTTGTTTCGTGTAGACTCTGAGAGTTTACCGATTTGAACAAGTCGCTGAAGGGCAAGGTCTCTAGACTTGCCTTCTTCATAGTGGTCTATGATATACTTGTGAATGCCATCCCAGTCGTTGGCATATTTTGCCAAAATTGCTTCATTGTTTCTTGAGTCAGCATATCTATCGTGAGTCTGCTGGTCTGGGAAAATCTTGAGCATCTGGTCGTAGAACTGCGGGTCAATCTGACGAAGTTTCTTGAGGTATCTAATCTTCTCTGGATGCAGGAATGGGCTCGTTCTGAGTTCCATTTTTGCGTAATACTGCCAATCGTAGACCTTGCAGTAAGGGAGTTTATTGTCATACAGATACTTAAGAATATCCCTCTCCTCCCAATCATACAGTGGCTTACAAAGAGTGGCCGTTCTTGTCCCGTTAGACTTGTTGATATAGTTTTCTACAAGTTTATTTACAGAGCCCCTCCAACGGAAGCGTGACTCTGACGCACGAATACCATTCATCTGTGCAACCTTGCCAGTAAAGAACTGACATTGGAACTGCTCAACGCTTTCAGCCCACCATTCCTGTTCCCACAATTCGGCTGAAGGCCGAATTGCATAATCTGGAATCGGACGCATAATCTCACGGTTCTTGTAATCCCACTGCTTGTACTCGATTGGCTTATCGAACACATAGCGTAGAGATGGCTCTGGGACGATTATGTGATGCATCCTTATCCAAGGCATCGCCGCATAGTGTCTAACGAAATCTATGGTGTTCCCAAGCGTGAATTCATCGTGTCTGAATACACAGTTAATAAATTTAATCCCACGCTCTTGACATACTTCCCAAGCGAGGTGAGCCAACACTTGGCTGTCCTTGCCTCCAGAGAACAATACAATCGGAGTGTCGTGCGTATCATAAATATGATGGATGCGTTCTTTTGCCGCATCCAGCACACTTACACCCATTGGCTGTTTATATCTGCTCACTTTATTTTATTGAAATGGAATCTGGCACGAGAGACAAGCGTTCTCAAGGTACTCGGAGAATATGTTTCAAACCCAGCGTTAACCTGTTCTTGCAATTCTTCAAGAATTGCGTTAATAGTTGGAATTGTCACCGCCCTTACTTTATGTTTTTTTGCAATTTCGTCAGCCTGTTCGAGCGGTATGCTTACAAGATTTGCTGAAAACTTTTTACCTTGGTTTTCAAACTTTCTTTTTATTGCATTGTGCTTATTGACTGCTCTATTTAAAAAAGACTCGCCGCTTGATTTCGGAATATATTCTTTAGACATTTTCCTTATTCAGAATTTCGTCTTGAATAAATTTATCTACCCGTTCTCCGATTGTTCTGGTTGTCGGGTACTTCTTTCTGCAAATCTTTATAAACTGGTAGAACCTTTTGAGTTCTTCTTCCTTTTGGAAGACAATGTTATAAGATACTACGGGCTTTCCGACCCATCCGTGTTCACCGCCCTCGGTGAATCCATCTGAATTCATCGGGTCGTCAATTTGTTCTTCTGGCATAATTATTTGTTTTTGTTTTTTTCTCGTTCCTTGTCAATACGATTTACTTGCTCATCGGCCCAGACTGCGGCTCGCATTGAGCCGTTGCCGTCCCCGCCCCAAAGTAGCCACGCCACGAGGCCAGCAGACGGGTATTTCGGCGAACGAGGGTTGAACCCCTCGGTGATTGAATTTACACGGTGGCGGGCAAACCAAGCGGCCATACGCTTACACTTGTCGTAAGTGATTTCGCCACGAGCCATCTCTCTGGCCTCTTGCTTGGTTTGGTCTGTAAGACCATCACCGCCGTGACCTTGACGATTGTGTTCAAGGCCACGCTCACAGTTTTGTTTAATATAATCTGGAACTTCTATGTTATCAAGCATACTTACAAAGTTTGCCAATCTCAAATCCCTTGTCTTCCTTCAGATAAGGAAGGTCAAATTTAGTCGCATAGAATTGAATTTCTGAGCGTCCGATTCTAACGCCGTGCTTCTTAGAAGCCCAAGTTGATGCCTCACGGGCTGTCATATCCGTTTCGAGTGCAAGGTTATATCCGTCACGAATTGCGGCCTTTCTGCCTTCAAGTGGATTTGATGGAGTATAACCATCTGGACGAGATATTTCATATCTCGCCATATGCGACCTCATTGCAGACTCTGTGAACCCAAACTTTTCGCACACTTGAACTCTGTTCAAGTGCTTGTTCTCGTTCCAGAACTTCATCGCAACATCGTATCGCCTGTGTCTTTCGGCAATAGATTGAGTCTTAATGGCAGGCCGACCAAACGGCCATCCTTCGTTATTTAATGTCTTTTGTGTCGTCATCAAAATATCCAGACTTGTGTGCCTCTTCACGGGCCTCAACTGGGAGTTTTCTAAAGTTGCCCCACTTGTTAATAAGTTTATGCGTGTATATTCCAAGTTTTACCATTTCCCAAACAAGTTTGGCTCCAAAGAAAAAACAAATTAAAAAGGCAATTCCTCCGCAGTAAAGAAGAATCTTTGCTACGAATATAGCAACTAGTTGAACCTCTTCCATTATGCCTGCTTCTCTTGAGAGAGAGCCTTTGCCTTACGATACTCGGCCCAACGCTTAAGGACTGCGGCTCGGCATACCTCTGACGGTCTACGCTTCGCTTCTCCCCTGCCAGCCATACCGCCGATGCGTCCAAGGATGCGAGCGGCCTCCGAGAGGGCCTTGGTTTTTTCTGTATCGTGTTGTTCTTTATTCATAGTTATGCAAGCGTTTGAGTTTGTCAACCTTGTTCATACATTATGTATGGCGGTTGTGTTAATGTCAAGTGCTAAGTTCATTAAGCCTTGTTGTTGTTGGTAAGTGCGTATTTAATGAGCATCTGAGTATCTTCGGGAGGAATCCCAGAGTCAAGGGCACGAGACACAAGGTCATTTGCTCGATTAATCTTAAATTTGAGAGAGACGAGTGCCCTTACTGCAAGTTCAATATTTTCAGCCCTCTGCTTCTCAAGCCGCTGTGCTTCTTTATTAACAGAGTCTTGCTTCTCGTTAGAACTCACAACGGACCTCTCATATGCTTGATGCTCTTGTATCGTATTAAATTTCCCCCTTTTCCCTTGGCTGGAACTGGAATTTGAAACAGTATTCTTCTTACTTTTGGCAATGAGATACAAATCACTCTTACTGGAGGGTGACAGTAACATATACAAGAGCCAAAGGAGAAATAACGCAAAAGAAACCTTCCCGACATAATCACTATTTAACTTAATATGAGGGGCGACAAAGGTAAAAAACAGAAGGATACCAACAAAAACAGAAACAAAAACAAGAAATCCACCGATTGAAGTTTTTACAACCTCTATGTCACGACTATTCTGTTGATAGTCAACATCATAATCAACATCACTTAAGATGCTGGATGTGCCACGGGGCTGTTGGCTTACGGGCGAATCATCGGTGTCATTGATGATGAACACCTGTTCGTAGTCTGAGTCGGAGTCTTGATTCATATTAGTCATTATGCTCGGCCAAAGGTAAATGTCAAGCCCAATTGTCAAGGTGTGCAATCATTCGTAACTCCTTGTTGGACTGCTTGATACCGTCTAAAAACAGAGATGTAAGTACATCTGTATTGCCGTTTCCGAAGTATTCCGATGCTATTGCAAGGGCTGTTTCGTTTTCTAAATCTTTATTAACGCTTGTTGCAAGAATCATAACATCCCAACTGGCAACATACTTCTTCATATTGTCATTCATCGCAAGATTTGACCAAGCCCATTCGATTGCTCCATCAAGATGACTTCCAGCCGTTTTTTTACCAGAACGAATATCCTTGACATAGTGTGAATAAGGTGAATAAATACCAACCTTGACACCAATGCATTCAAATAATTTGACTTTTGCAAATGTATGCTTATTCATATGAAAGACACTATATCAAAACTCAACCGTTTGTCAACTTCTTTTTTGCTTGAACAAGGCAACCAGTTGACATATAACAAATATATGAAAGGAGAACCCAATCGAATGAGTAACAAAGAAATAGTACGAATCGCCTTTGACAAGGTGTGCCTCGCAATCTCGGAACTGGAAACAGCAAAAACGAGATTGGCTGATTTACACTATGTCACAGAGGAAGTCGAAATCTCGCAAGAGATTCTTAATAGAGTGAGTATGGCTTCAGAGCCATCCTCTGATGCCCACGAGGTCGTTTATTCAAGGTCAATAAAGGCACAGGGAGCCCTCAGAGAGAGGCTCTCCAACGAGAACAGGCAAACTATCACCTCGTGCCTCGGAACGGCTTACAATGCCACCAGCGATGCGTTCTCGACCATACAAGGTGTTTGACCGATAGACGGCATAACTCCAGTGAGCATCCTCACATTTACCACAATCATCGTGCCAGCCGTTGCAACGCTGGCTTACTTTATTGCTGGTATCGGAAACCTGTATTTGCGTAACTACGCCCTTTCTGGGATGTGGTTCGCATACTCGGTAGCCAATGTGTGCCTCCTCATTATGGTCGCAAAAAAGTAAAATCCACAGCCCGCCTTAAGCGGGCTTTATTTTTTCATCTTGGTATATATTCGGATACAGGTGGCAACGCAAACCACAAATCCAAAAACAGATACCGAAATGCCGATAAGTCCAAAGTTGTCAACAATTCCACGGACTCTCTCCACGCTTACAACGCCGTTTTCAGTTACGATTCCTTCGTCTGTAACGATAGCCACAGCACTGTGAATGTTTCTAAGGGCATCAAATCCAGCCACAACAGACGAGGTTGCCATAATAGCCGCTAGTCCAAAGGCAAGCAGGAAGAAAGACTGAGTTACAATTATAACCTCACTTACGCTTCCGCTTTTTGCTGGTTTTGGTTTCTTTTTCATTAATTATTCCCTTTGCAAAACGCTTACGGATATTTTCCATTATTTCTGGGGCTCCAGCCCCAGCCGTAGACATTATTATTGATTTATTGAGACCGCTTATATCGGTTCCATATAGTGAAAAGTAAACTATAACACCAACAATAGCACCCGCTATTATCTTTCTAGCATAGTAGATGACGGGGTGGCTTTCGTCATTAAGAAGCATTCGTGCGAGCATCCCCGCACCTCCGAGAAGCGACACAATCCATCCTCCACGCTTAAAATCTTGAGCGGCGGCGGCGAAATCTGGGTCAGTGGTTGTCATTGGACTGTCCAGATGAATCTGAACTTATATCCACTGACGACTTGTCTACCTCACACTTTGGCTTAAGGAAAAACATCTGAACAAGCATAGCAATCACCATTAGTCCGATTGTACCTCCAATGGCATACTTAAACCAAGGCTCGCTTCCGATAATTGGGAATGAGCCACAGATGATGCCAGTAAGTGTAAGTGCCATTCCAGCCTTCTTGAGCATTGGGAATGGTGCGAGGAAGGTGAGAAGCATACCAACTGTGAACATACTGATTCCAACCCAAGTCCAGCGTTCCATATCGTTGGCAATACGCTCCTGTTCAAGTTCCATCTTACGCTTCTGTATTTCAATTTCCTTTTCTTTTAATTTTGCTTCGAAGTCGGCCTGCTTTTTTGCCTTCTCCTGCTCGTATCTGCTGTTTGCAAACTCAATCTCTTTTCTAAGAGCCTCTGCCGTAAGAATACCTTTGGCTACTATTTTTTGAGCATCATCTGGTGAACTCTCTAGCATTTTTTGAGCCCGTGCATTTGCGTAATCTAAATCCGCCTTAGACGGCTCCCCAGTCATAGCACGAGCAATCTTTAGTTCCGACTTTGCAACCGCTATGTCGGAATTGCTTGGCTCATTTTTTGAAACCGCATTTTCGGCAAGAACAACAGATGCGGCAACCCTGCTTATCCGTTTATCCGTAAGTGTATCGAGTTTGTCTTCTGCACCCTGCAAGCCACCTGTTGTGGCTTGCTCTGGCAGTGGTTTGCTTTCAGATGATGAGCCTCCAATAAGAGAGCATCCAGTCAGTACCATTGCAACCCCCATTATTACAGCAAACAGTGACAATGGACAAACTCTATGCCTCATACGAGCAAGATTTACTTATTTTGCTTTGCCAACTCTTTTGACTCGTACCCAAGCACTTGAACAGCGGAACGGAGTTCCGCTTCAGTTGACTTGGAGATTAGTTCTAAAACTGTCTTTGCGTGAGACTTTTCGCTCTTGTTTTCGCCAAGGATAAGTGCAATCTTGTCTTTGTGGTTGAGGAGGGCGTTCCATCCAAGTGGAATGCCAAATTCTTTGAATTCAATAGCCATAGTTTCTATTGTTACTTGTCAGCCACACTGATTGACAAAGGACAATTTATAAAATGCCAAGCCCTGCACTAACTCTCTGGATTGATATGTCTACTGGAAAATTCCTTTCTGGCTGGCAGTCAATATCTTTTGCACAAAAGATAAGCCTCAAACAGGGAGACTTGATTGGGGTGGAACTTCACATTATCAATAATTACCTTGGGGGCTCTTTCTCCGAATATGAGTTCTCCCCGAGTACTGCGGTAACGCTTGCGATTGGAAGAATAGATACAGTCCCAGAGAGCGGTACATTCAAATTGACTTATGGCGGTCTCTCAACAGCCGCTTTATCCGCTGGAGCAACTGCGGCACAGGTTCAAACGGCACTTAATGCACTTGCGGTCATCACAACAGAGGGTGGGGTTGTTGTAACTAAAACATCAAACTCTTATCGTATAGTTTGGAATACGCCCGCAGTAACGGCGAATGTACTTAGTTATTCATTTAATGAACTATACCCAACATCTACGGTTAATGTATCAGCAGTAAAAGTTGGCTCTCTAATACAGAAGCAAATATACCAAGTTCACATCAAGCAGGCTCCAGTAGCAAATATAACATCATTCGTTAATCAAACACCCCCAACGGTAACAGTAACACAAATCCACGCCCCAGCGTTTGTCGGGGACACGAAGGTGTGGAGAGTGTCAATATCTCCACAGCCCAAGAATGGTTCATTCTTAATTGGGTTTGATGCTGGAACGACATCTTACAATACAGCCGCAATAGATGTAAACTCTTCTGGCGACACACTTCTCTCAGCCTTAAACGACACATTCAATGGCTCTTGGTCTGTTGTTAAGAGTGGCCCAAATCAGTGGGACATAGCCACTACAAACTCAACTGTATTTAATCTTTCAGCAACTGATGGTGGAATAAATGCATTCAATTCTAAGTATGGTATACTTGACCTTGATACAGCGGAGGTCGAAGACCTCCTTGCTGGGGAATCATCCGCTGATGCTGTTATTGAAATCCAACTTGATACAAATGGTGTCAAGCATACCGTAACACAGCAAGACATAACAATACTAAACGACCTTATTGACGATGCATCGTATTCGCTCGTTCAATGGGGCGACTATATCCCAGCAGACTCGGTTGTAAGGTATGATACGGCACAGGCACTTAGCAACGCACAGAAGCAACAGGCAAAAGACAACATCGGTGTTTCAACCATAGACACAACGGCATTAACAAACAAAGACATTGAACTTGAAGGAAGAATCGGAGACCTTGAAGGGCTTGGCCTTACTTCAAATCAATTTAATGCTATAACTGGTAGCCAACTCCCGTCCGCAACAAATGTTTTAACTACTAAGTCTGCATTAGACGCAGAAACTGCGTTAAAGGCAAATGTAAATCATAGCCATATAATTTTCGACATAACGGGCTTGCAGTCTGCCATTGATGCACGGGCACTGGTTAATCACACACACCTCGCATCTGATGTAACTGGGCTATCTGCGGCACTACTTGGAAAAGTAGATACGACAACATTCACAACTGCTTTAAGCAATAAGGCTGACGCTAATCATACTCATACTATATTTAGTGCGATTCAAGTTACAACACTGGACACTATAACTGAAAATGCAGATACAGTAAACGCAACTACCGTTAACATTGATGGCGTTGCAACAGCAAAGGGACTAATAATTGATGACTTAGATTATACTTATCCATTAAATGGTGCAGGTCAAATTACAAAAGTCGCTCCTCCTTTTGATAAGACCATCGGCAATCCGACAAATTTACCATATACACTTGAACTGCCAATAAAAATTGATGGAATTGTTTATATGATTCCAGCAAGACTATTCGTCTAATAAATTAAATGAGCGAGTCAATTATAACTCTCTGGATTAATTCAGAGACCAACTCGTTACTACCGAGTTGGAATTCATTTGGTAGTGCCACCATACCGTCAATAAAGCAGGGTGACTCAGCAAAGGTTGAGATACACTGGATAAAGTCAGATTCTTCTGGAACTTTTATGTCAGAGGTGGCGATGAGCCCAACCTCAACATTGAAGTTGGCTGTTGGTAGCGTTTCTGGAGTTCCAACAGAAGGGTATTTTACTTACAACTATCAAGGAGATACGGTTCAGATTCCTTATGATGCAGATGTTACAAGTTTTCCTCCTTTAAATCCTCCAGTCGGATTTGTCTATGTTGAGAAAAATGCAAATACTTTGATAAACTCACTGCCATCAATAATTGCGGCTGGAGGAGTAGTTGTATCAATAGTAAATCAAAGAACGCTGAGAATAGCGTTTAATAATTTCGGTGTAAGGGCTTTATCTTACTGCGATGCTACGACACTTAGACCAAGCACTAATATATCCGTAACCAAAATAAACACTGGTGGGGCAACCACGAAGGAAGTCCAACACCTTAGACCGAAAGTTCTTCCAATTGCTTATACGGATTCATTTTCAGCATCTCCAAGCCCAGTTATATCGATAACAAACATTGATTCAATAACGAAGAGAATATCAATAACTCCACAGCCGAAGTTTGGGACATTTACAATATCTAACGGGACGCTTACTACAAGCGTACTGTCAATAAATTCTTCTGCTTCAGATGTCTTGTCCGCACTAACATCTGCTAATATAAACTCATCAACAAGACTGTATTCTGTCGCAAAGAGTGGAGATTATTCTTGGGACATATACAGAACATCTGGAACGGCTGAAACACTTACCGTTACGGATTCTGGTATGATTGGGTTTGAGTCTAAGTTTGGAATCATTGACTTTAACACGATAGAACTCGAAGACTACCTCGGAGGTTCGGAGAAGGCTAATGCAACAATCGAGGTAGAGTATTCTGACGGCACAATTAAGCAAACTCTTTATCAAGGAACAGTATCAATCGTAAACGACCTCATTGAGAACTCGGTATACAGTCCAATCCCGTTCCCAGAACTTAGTGCTGGCATTGGAGAAGCACCAATGGATAGTATTCTATATGGTCGTAAGGATGGAATATGGTCTGCCGTTGTCGGGGATGGAAACAATATTCCAGACTACAATAATGGAATAACATATACGGTTGGAAACCAAGTCTACTTC
>Ga0102829_1000392_pt1 | contig 13384 bp, 9 predicted proteins | sample ColrivemetaGS575_FD_84510 | JGI IMG/M metagenome (GOLD analysis project Ga0102829, IMG submission 84510) | Estuarine microbial communities from the Columbia River estuary - Freshwater metaG S.575 | ecosystem: Environmental > Aquatic > Marine > Intertidal zone > Estuary | place: USA: Columbia... | reverse complement strand
TGGCTTATAAGTTATTGGTTAATAAAAAGGCACTCAATTTGAGTGCCTTTTTCATTTGCTTTTATTTTAATTAATAAACAGATAAACAAACATAAATAAATAATTAGCAACAATACCACTAACTAAACCACCAATTGTATGAGCAAAAATTGCCTTACTTGTTAAAGGTCTAGCATGAAGAGCATCCATCATACCTACATGAGTAGATAAGTAACCACTCCAAGTCGTTCCAATTGCTGTGAAAACTGCGATATCTTTTATCGTTATATAACCTTGACTTAAAAACTCCTCAACAAATCCAATAGCTGCTCCAGCACTCCCTAACGAAGTTAACGGGAATGCGATTGCTTCAGGACTTGTAAAACCAAATAAAGGTTTAAAAATAAACATTAAATGCTTTCCAATCCTCGGTAAATAACCAATTCCTTCTTTTGCAGCACCAGTATAACCATCAATTGGCATTTGATTGGTTAACATTATAAGAAACGTAGAAATAATTAAGAGACGTGTGATGATTTGAAGTCCGATTTCAACACCATTTTTACCACCATCAAGTGCACTTTCTAAAAACCTGTTAACAAAAGTACCTTCTCTAGCATCACGATGCATCAATTCTCCAGTAACTTCTTTAATTGGGTTGTCATCTTTTGGTATATTATAATACTTTTTAGCATACCTAGTTAATAATCTAACACTAACAATACTCCCAATAATACTGGCGAACACTCCAATTAGTGTTGCTATAAAGAAATCATCTTCAAAATTTTTAATGGGTAATCCTTGGTATAATAATCCTTCTTTAGCTCCTAAACTCATGAACGTAATTGCAATTACTAACCCCATACCAAAACTAGTACCAAGATTAACTAAAACAGGAATTTGATAATCCTTAAACTGCTTTCTAAACTCTTTTTCTTTATATAAACTAATAATAGCTGGATTGTCTGACATATAAGCACTAGCAGCACCTATACCAGCAACACCAGGTAATCTGTATATAACTTTAACGATCGGTCCAAGTAATTTATTGAATAATGCAATAATTCCAAATTCACTAAATATTCCTGCCATTGCTCCTGTTAAAACAGCAACTCCCATAATCCAAAATGCTACTTCAATTAATAAATAAAACCCAGTATTGATCATAGTACTTAGAAAGTTAGAAACTCCCATTTCATATGAAAACACAGCAAATCCTATTAAGAATACTGCTAAAACAATATATGTTTCAGTAGTAACAGGTTTTTTTCTCATAATATTCCTCCAAAAGAAATGATTTTTCACAAAAAAATTATATTCCTTTTAGTTTATAAAAACAACCATTATTTTTTCTTTTTTTATACCCATTTGTAAAATCTACTTGAACTGCTTAACAAAGACCTCTATAGGCACTAAAATATTGGTTTATTTCAAAGATTCTAAATGAAAAGATTTTCATAAAAAAAAGATGCAAAATGCATCTTTTATCCAACGATATTATCGTAATTTATTCCGTTCTTTACCTGAGGAATATCCATTTTCAAATACATGTATCGTTTGTTATTAGTTGCTAGAAAGCGTATTGTATTGATAATTAGTGAATAACCATAAAAGAATCCAAACACCAAAGCTAAAAATATAGCAAAGACACCAGGCATTATTTCATTAGCACCAAACCCTAAAAGTAATACAATAAACAAGTACACAAAGAATATACTCATAACAAATCTAAACATCCTTTTAATAACCCATTTTTCCCATTTATACATAAACGTTTTATCGTTTAATTTATCGAGATATTTTTGAATAAAATAATATACATACATAATTACACATCCTTCTTGTATAAATTATAACATATATTATAATAGAAAAGGGAGATGATAATATGAAGATTTTAATTTCACCAAGTAAAACTCAGTCACCGTCCTTATCAAAGTATTTAAATGATAAAGAATTACTCTATCCTTTAAAACATAAGAAGGTATTAGCTACCTTACGTAAACTAACAAAAAAGGATATTGAGAGTAAGATGAAATTGAGTAAAGATTTACTTAATAACACATATAAGAATATAAAAAATTATAATTCTTTAAAAACCCACCATGCATTTGAAAGTTTTAATGGTCTTGTATTTAAAGGTCTAAATAAAGCTGTTTACAAACAACAAGAATATAATTATATTGAAAAAAACTTACTGATATTAGATGCATTTTATGGATTATTAGAACCTGGAACTCTAATAAAAGAATATCGATTAGATTTTAATATGAATATTGGACTAAATCTCTATAATCATTGGGACATCAAATTAGAAAATGAATTAATTATAAATTTAGCATCAAAAGAGTTTAGTACAGTACTAAAAAATAATGAATTGGTAAATATCATTTTATGCAAAAAAAAGATGATAAATTTATTAATCAGGCAACATATTCTAAGCAAGCAAGAGGAATGATTCTTAATTATATGATTATTGAAAAAATCGTTGATGTAGAGGGAATCAAAAGATTTAACTTAGATAGATATTCATTCAATAAAGAACTATCTGATGCATTTAATATTGTTTTTACAAGGTAATAGGTAATATTTGCCAAAAATATTGCAATATTTACCTTTTTAATGTAAAATAAACTAGCGCTAAAACGGAGGTGAAAATATGAGTAAAAAATTCGATTTTGAAGTAATTAGAACTAGACAAGAGAAAATAAGAAATTTCTCGATTATTGCTCATATTGATCACGGGAAATCTACACTTGCTGATCGTATATTAGAACAAACAAACACTATAACTAGTAGAGAAATGAAGTCTCAACTACTTGATTCTATGGATTTAGAGAGAGAACGTGGGATAACAATAAAATTAAATGCTGTAGAAATTGATTATAAAGCAGATGATGGAAATACGTATATATTACACTTAATAGATACACCTGGTCATGTTGATTTTACTTATGAAGTGTCACGAAGTTTAGCTGCTTGCGAAGGTGCTGTACTTGTAGTAGATGCTGCTCAAGGTATTGAAGCTCAAACTTTAGCTAATGTATATTTAGCTTTAGATAATGACTTAGAAATTTTAACTGTTATTAATAAAATCGATTTACCTAGTGCCGATCCTGAAAGAGTTAAACAAGAAGTTGAAGATGTTATCGGACTTGATACTAGTAGAGCAGTTCATGCTAGTGCAAAAGAAGGTATTGGTATTAAAGAAATATTAGAACAAATAGTTTCAGATGTTCCAGCGCCAACTGGTGATCCTGAGAAACCATTAAAAGCACTTATTTTTGATTCATATTACGATGCTTATCGTGGAATTATTCCTTCAATTAGAGTTGTTGATGGTATGGTTAGAAAAGGTGACAAAATTAAAATGATGGCTACAGGTAGCATACATGAAGTAATTGAAGTTGGAGTTACAACTCCAAAAGAACTTAAAAGGGATTACTTAGCTGCTGGAGATGTTGGATTTTTAACTGCTGCTATAAAAAATGTTGAAGATGTTCGTGTTGGTGATACTATAACATTAGAAAAACCAGCTGCAACTGAAGCATTGCCAGGATACAGAACATTAAACCCAATGGTTTTTTGTGGAGTATTTCCAATTGATTCAAATGATTATAATGATTTAAGAGATGCGTTAGGTAGATTAAAACTAAATGATGCAAGTTTAATATACGAACCAGAAACATCACAGGCATTGGGATTTGGATTTAGAACAGGATTCCTTGGTTTACTTCATATGGAGATAATCCAAGAGAGAATTAACCGTGAATTCGGTATTCCCCTTATCGCAACAAGTCCAAGTGTTATATACAATGTTTATTTAACTAATGGAACAATGGTCAAGGTTGATAATCCATGTGATTTACCACCAGTTCAAAGAATTGAAAAGATTGAAGAACCATTTGTTACAGCTACAATCTTCACACCAGAAGAGTACGTTGGAACAATAATGGAATTATGTCAATTTAAACGTGGATTATTCGTTACAATGGAATATCTAAGTGAAAACAGAGTACAATTAACGTATGAGTTACCATTATTAGAAATAGTATATGATTTCTTTGATCGATTGAAATCTGGAACTAAAGGGTATGCTTCATTTGATTATGAATTTAGTAAGTATAAAGAAAGTAAGCTAGTTAAGATGGATATCTTACTAAATGGAGAAATAGTTGATGCACTAAGTACAATTGTTTTCCAAGACTTCGCTTTTAGAAGAGGTAAGGCAATTACAGAGAAACTAAAAGATATTATCCCAAGACATATGTTCGAAGTACCTATCCAAGCTGCTATAAACCAAAAAGTTATCGCTAGAAGCACAATTAGAGCAATGCGTAAAAACGTTCTAGCTAAGTGCTATGGTGGAGATATTACTCGTAAGAAGAAACTATTAGAGAAACAAAAAGCTGGTAAAAAGAAAATGAAACTTATTGGTAGTGTAGAAATACCGCAAGAAGCATTTTTATCAGTACTAAAATTAGATGAATAGACCTTTTATAAGGTCTATTTTTTATTGATATTTTAATAATTTTAAATAAATAACAAAAAAAATATCTAGTATTAGATATCATTAATGATTAAAAAGAGGCTAGTTATTATATAAACCAATAAATGAATTTAAATATTTGAATAAAATATTTAGTTATTTTTCCTATATTTTTTAAAAAAATATGATAGAATTATAGAGAGGTAGATATTATGTTAACTGCACTTTATATACACATTCCATTTTGTGATAAAATCTGTATTTATTGTGATTTTCACAAAGAAATGGCTAAAGATAGTAAAAAACAGCGTTATATAGACGCTCTTTTAAAAGAATTAGGTTCTTATCAAAATCAGTTAAAAGATCTAAAAACTGTCTATATTGGTGGAGGATCTCCAACTAGTTTAAGTAATTCCGACTTAATCAAGGTATTACAATCTATTAATGAAGTTATAGATGTTGATAAGTTAGAAGAATTTACAATTGAGGCCAATCCAAATAATATTACCAAGGAAAAAGCAGATATTTTGTATTCTTTTGGAGTAAATAGGGTTAGCATGGGTGTTCAAACATTTAATGATGAACATCTCCAATTCTTAAATAGAGAACATAAAGAAGAAGATATAAAGGAATCTATAAGGTTATTAAGGCAAGCTGGAATAACTAATATAAATATTGATATGATTTTTAGTTTACCAAATCAAACACTTAATGAATTAAGATACGACTTAGATAATGTTATTACACTTAATCCAAGTCACATATCTTACTACAGTTTAATTTTTGAGGAAAAGACCAAACTATATTATCTATTAGAAAAAAATGAAGTAAGCACAAATAGTGAAGATTTAGAAGCCTTAATGTATAATGAAATTATCAATAGTTTGAAGAGTAATGGTTACCTTCACTACGAGATAAGTAATTATGCAAAAGAAGGATTTGAATCTAAACATAATTTGGTATACTGGAAGAATATGGATTATCTAGGAATTGGTTCAGGAAGCCATTCATTGTATGACAATAAACGTTTTTTTAACATTAGAAATGTTTCAAAGTACATTGAAAATGTATTTACAAATCAGTCATCAAAACAGCACGAAGAGATTGAACCTCTAAGAGAAGAAATGATGATGGGATTAAGACTTATTGAAGGTATTAATGTTACGGAAGTTGAAAATAAATATAAGATTAATTTACTAGATACTTACCCAAAACTTAATTACTATATCAAAGAAGGATTATTAAAAATAGAAAATAACAAGCTAAGTTTTACAAAAACAGGGTTAATGCTTGGTAATTTAGTTTTTAGTATCTTCTAAGGGGTGAATTAATATGTTACAAAGACTATTGAAAGAGTTCGAGTATTATTTACGTGTTACAAAAAGACTAAGTCAAAACTCAATTAAGTCCTATTTAACAGACTTAAGAGAGTATGTTGATTTTTTGAAGCGTAATTATAACGTTGTTAATCCTAATGAAGTAACAAAACAACATATTCGAAACTTTATCGCAAGACTTAAAAGAAAAAACAATACTTCTTCAAGTATTTCTAGAAAAATGAGCGCTATTAGATCATTTCATAAATATTTCCTTCTAGAAAACTTAGTAGATACTAATGTTTCTTTAGGTGTTAGTTTGCCAAAAAAAGAGCAAAAATTACCTCAGGTACTTAGTTTGCTTGAAGTAGAAGCTTTACTTGTAGCTGCTGATGGTGATACACCACTTGAACTTCGTAATAAAGCAATGCTTGAACTATTATATGGTAGTGGATTACGAGTTTCGGAACTTGTTGATTTAAAATTAAGTGATTTACATTTAAATATGGGATTCATTAATATTATGGGAAAAGGTAATAAAGAAAGAATTGTTCCAATTGGAGGAGAAGGTGCCCATGCGGTAAGACAATATCTTGATAAAGGCCGAACTGTACTTAAAAAAATACCTGGTGATATATTATTTGTAAATAGCCTAGGTAGTAACATAAGTCGTGTTGGTTTTTATAAAACGCTTAAAAAAATTGCAATAAAAGCAGGGATAACAAAAGATGTTAGCCCACATACATTAAGACATAGCTTTGCATCACATTTATTAGAAAATGGTGTCGATTTGAGAGTTGTTCAAGAATTACTTGGACATGAAGATATTTCAACTACTCAGATATATACACATATAAGTAAAAAACATCTTAAGAATGTATATGATACATATCATCCGCGTTCTAATATGAAATAGAAATCATTTACAGGAGGAAACATTATGTATAAAAGAGTATTTTTAATAGTAATAGACAGCGTCGGGTGCGGAGAATTACCAGATGCAGCTGAATTTGGTGATATTGGAGCAAATACAATCAAACATATAAGTGAAGCTGATAATGGTATATATTTACCAAATATGGAAAAACTTGGGTATGGGCATTTGACTGAAATTAAAGGAGTAGCTCCAATTAGTAACCCAATTGGGTATCACTCAAAAATGAATGAAATAAGTAATGGTAAAGATACAATGACAGGTCATTGGGAAATAATGGGATTAAAAATTGTTGATCCATTCATTACCTTTACTGATACTGGATTTCCGAAAGAGCTTCTTGATCAACTAGAAGAAAGAACAGGAAGAAAGATTGTCGGTAATAAATCAAGTAGTGGTACTGTAATATTAGACGAATACGGTGAACATCAACTTGAAACTGGAGACTTAATTGTTTATACTAGTGCTGATTCTGTACTTCAAATCGCAGCTCATGAAGAAAAAGTGGGACTAAATGATTTATACGAAGCTTGTGAAATTGCCAGAGAGTTAACAATGAAAGAAGAATGGAAAGTAGGTAGAATTATTGCCAGACCATTCCTTGGAAATAAAAAAGGTGAGTTTTTAAGAACACCAAATAGACATGACTATGCATTAAAACCTTTTGAAAAAACATCGTTAGTATATTTAAAAGAAAACGGATATGACGTTGTAAGTTTTGGAAAAATAAATGATATTTACGACACAGAAGGTATCACAGAAAAATATAAACAAGTATCAAATGAAGATGGAATGAACAAGTATATTGCATATGCAGATAAAGACTTCAATGGATTAGCTTATATTAACCTTGTTGACTTTGATGCACTGTATGGACATAGAAGAAATCCAATAGGATACAAAAAAGCATTAGAAGAATTTGATGTTCAATTAGGTCAATTGATGGCTAAAATGGGCGATGACGATTTGATTATGGTTACAGCTGATCATGGTAATGATCCAACCTTCCCAGGTTCAGATCATACTAGAGAATACGTACCCTTATTAATCTATGGAACTAAACTTAAAGGTGGTAAGATTGATATAAGAGAATCATTTGCTGATATTGGAGCAACTATATCAGATATCTTTAAAGTTCAAAAACCAACGCATGGAGAAAGCTTTTTAAAGGACTTAAAATAAAATGGAAACATTTCTAGAATCAAAAGAATCCAAACGGGATTTCTATCGTAAAGTCATCAAGATAGGAACTCCGATGGCATTGACACAATTGATGACAAGTCTACTAAGTTTAGTAGATACAATAATGGTTAAAAATTTAGGAGATAACGCTGTTGCCGCTGTCGGCATCAGCGTTAGTTTTATGTTTTTACTTATCATGGTACAGTTTGGTTTCTTTAGTGGCCTTGCAATTTTTGTTGCACAGTTCTGGGGAAGTAAAGACATAAAAAACATGCATAAAGTATTTGTTATAACAGTATTTATAGGAGCAATCCTTTCTACTTTTTTCTTCTTAGTAGGTCATTTCTTTCCAGATACAATTATCTCAATATATAACAATGGTTCTGATCTTGCTAGTAAAGCAGAAGTGTTAGATTTAGGTGTAAGGTATTTAAAAATAGCTGCATTCTCGTACTTTACAATGACAATAACATTTACATTAAGTATGTATATGAGAAGCGTTGAGCGAGTAATGTATCCACAAATAGTATCAATTAGTGTTGTGGTTCTAAATACATTTTTAAATTACATCCTTATATTTGGAAATTATGGTTTTCCAAAAATGGGAGTTGAAGGAGCAGCAATAGCTACATTAATTTCTAGTTTTATTGGTTCTTTATTCTTAATTGGATATTTCATTAAATCAAAATCAGAAGTGTTCAAAATTAAATTTAGTGTATACAAAGAAATTACTCGTGATTTTGTTAAAAAACTACTTGATAAATCTTTGCCAGTTGCATTGAATGAGGCAATATGGGGATTAGGTATGACTGCATATGTTATAGCTTATGGATTTATTAGTCCAGCAAGTGTTGCAAGTGCACATATTACCAATCAAATAATGGGATTATTTTGGGCCTTCAATGCTGGATTAAGCGGTGCAAGTGCTATTATGCTTGGAAATAAACTTGGTGAAGGTAATTTGCAAATCGCTAAAAGTTGGGGTATTAGATTTATAAAGATATTATCAATAGCTGGTATTTTATTAGGAGTACTATTGTTTACTTTAAGTGATAGTATTGCTCAATTCTTCACAAATATATCTTCAGGTGGAACAAATGAAGTAGCTAATAATGTTGGTTTAATTTTAAGAATATTTGCATTCTATATTCCAATTAAATTTATAAATGCTTATAACATAATTGGATCTCTAAGAAGTGGTGGAGATACAAAGTTCGCATTATTCGCAGAAATTGGTCCTCTATGGATAATAGGAGTCCCATTAGCTTTTATATTATCACTTAGCACAGACTTACCTCTTTATATAATTATTGCAATTGTGAATATTGAGGAAATATTTAAATTCGCATTACTTGTTCCAAGATTCTTTACTTTTAAATGGGTGAAAAACTTAACAAACTAAATAAAAACAGCAAATTAAATTTGCTGTTTTTATTTTTATGTTCTTGCGTCTTTTAAACTTGCTTTTAATTCATTTTTAACTTCTTTTTGAAGTGCCTTTTTTTGCCTTCTTACATCTTTTGATGCGAACTTAATGTATGAATCATATTTTTTCACGGTAGAAGTAACATCAGCTATGAGTGTCTTGTATAGATTGTTAAACCCAGTAAGCTGTGATTCTACTGAAGAAGTGATACTGTTTACCTTTTCATTATAAATAAGTAACTCTTTTTCAACTAGTTGATCGTAATCAGCACTAATTATATTCTCATCACGGTATACAATTTTTTCAAACATTTCATCCTGTATGTATTCAGATTCCATTGCTTTAATAGCTCGTGCTTTAAAAAGTAAATCCTCTAAAGGTCCAGCGTTAGCTTTGAATTCTTCTTCAATTAATTCAATTGCTTCGTTATATTTAATCAGTAAATTATCTTTTTTAAGTTCTAATTCTTTTATTAGATTGTCTAATTCTTCACTAGAATCTGTTTGACTTAGTATTTTCTTGTTTTCCTCAATAATTATCATCGGATCTTTTATTTTGTCTTCATAAAGTTCTTTTGCTTCAGATAAAGCTTTTTGAAGACGTTCTTCAGCGCTATTAATTATGTTGTTATTTAGTGCAGGTATCATGTTTGTTGAATTTTCATTATTTTCTGATAAATTAAGGTTCTCAAATTTCAAAATCGTTTCATCTCGTAATTTTTCAAATGAACTGATCATTTGATCTTTTACAAGTTGAGCTTCTTTAATTGCTTCGTCAGCACGATTATTTGCCTCATCAACAACTTTTTGGTATCTTATAATTTCTGGATCAGACTTTTCTACTTTGGCAATGTCTTTGATCATATCTCCGTATGTGTTTTGTAAACTATTGATTTGATTTTGCAAGTCTCTATTTTCCTTTTCATCTCTAAAAAGCAATAACTTGTATTTTAAATCTTCAAGATTTGCATCTCTTTCTTTTTCAAGTTTACTAATTTCATATTCATACTTATGTTTAAATAAATCTATCTTCTTAGTCGCGTAAGTAAGCTCTTGAGATCTAGTTAAGTTAATACTTTCAACTCTGATTTCAAACTCACTTTCAGCTAGCTTAATTTGTTGTTTAGCAAATGACAATTGATTATTAAGTGTTGTTTTAACAAATGCATCATTAACTTTAAGACCCATACTAATTCGATTGATTTGGTCTTCAGCTAATGTCTTTTCGTTTTCATATAGTGATTCTACTTTAATCAATTGTAATTCATGTTCTTTTTTAGCGATTTCTAGTAAAGATTCTTGATAGATTATCTCTGAGTTTGCATCTTCTTTAATAACTTCGGCTTTAATTTTAGCTTCGTTTTGATATTCCACAATTGTTCTATCAATTTTGTATATCTCACTATTTAGCTTAAACAACTCAATATCTTTTTTAACAAGTTTCTTTTGATTTACTTTTAATGAGTCGTAAGCATTAATATCCTCAACTATAGTAGACTTTCTAAAATGTTCAAGCTCTTTTATACCTGAAAGAAGAGATCTATATGCTTCTACAAGCTCTATTTCTAATAATTCATTATTTTTCATTACTTGTAATTCACTAATTCTAAGATCTTTTTTCATTGAGAATATTTCTCTAAGACTATTTAGTTTTGTACGTAGTGTAGTTCTTAACAGGTCTATTTGATCTGTTGATAAATGTTTATATTCATTCAATGCTTCACGATCAAATTTGATTTTATGAAGGATTCTTGCTTCATCAATATTTATTTTTTCTTCAGCAAGTTCATATTCAAGTTTGTTATTTAACTTAGCAAATTCTATATTAGCAGTTAATAAATTTGTTTTAAATTCTCTTTCAAATTTACCAAATTTCTTGTTAAACTCAATTGATTTTTTATCTTTTGGAGCCTTAAATTCCGCTTTATCTATCTTTTCAAATTGTTTTAATAGTTTTGAAACTAGTGTTAAATCATTCCTTTTTTCTGCATCCATTATTTTAAGTCTAATATCATGCAATTTTTCTTCTTTTGAATCACTGATAACAACAGGTTCGTCTTCGTCAGTGTATATTTCTGAATGAATTCTTTCGCGTTCTAATTTAATATTCTTATTTAATTCTTTTATCAACTCTTGATGATTATCTTCAACTTCTTTTATTTGAGTTTCTAGACTTTCAACTTTTAATATATGGTCTTGTTCAATTTGTGCTTGAAGGCTTTCTTTATTGTCAACTTCTGTAAAAGAAGCAGATGATGAAGAATTTAATTCATAAAAACTCTTAATGTGGGCTTTGATTTTATCTAAAAAATCAAACTCTAGTTCTGTAATTTTATCTTCAATAAATCTAAATTCGTCTAATTTTACTGAAATATTGTTTCCTCTACGTTCAAATACTTCGTTCATCATATTTGTTATTTGATTGGTTATCTCATATTGCTTATCAAAAAGATTACTATTAGCAATACCTAAAGTTCTTTGATAAGAAATTTCAAAATTATACATTTCTTTGATGCTTGTAACTAATTTATTATGTAACTCATCAATAGAATTTAGTTTTTCCTTGGTATTTTCATTGTCAAAAAAACGAATTTCTTGACGAGAATTAAATATAGTATTCTCAGCATCAATCATTTCATTCAATTGTTTTATGACAGTATCACGATCAACATCGTCAATAGAAATATTAAGTTTTGATATTTCATTGTCTAGTTCGTTAATACGTCTTTTAGTTTCTGTTATTCTTAAGTTGTTCTTTTTCTTAACCTCAATATTCGCCTTTAACACTTGATCAACAAGTCCTTTTAACACTTGTGATTCTGAAGCAATATCAGACTCAATAAGAGTAGATATCTCTTTATTAGCTACTGAGATTACTTTTGGTAAGTTAGATTTAAATACTTTTGCCATATTAATCCTCCTCCCCAATCATTTCACTATTAATTGAAATTAATTCCTGTGAAGTTTTTTCATGTTTAATTTTTGACAGTTCAAATAATGCATAAGCAAAACTCGTGCTGTTGTTTCCGATAACAGCATCAAATTCTTTGTTTTCTTTGAAGTAATCATTTCTTATAAGTTTAAGCTTATCAAAGTAGAAGTTAAAATTATCCATTAATTTAACATAACATTCTTCAAATGTACTTTGTAAGTTCTCATTCATAGCTTTAATTAGATTCTCTTTCTCATTTGTTAAGAACTCTAATCTTTTTTGTTTTTCATTTAATTCATAATCAATAACTTTTTGAGCATCACCAATTGATTCCTCTAATTTTGGTCTAACAGCAAATATGTTTTGCTCATAATTTTTGGTAAGATTCATTAATGACTTGCTTGTGTCACGTAAATTTTCTTCATGTTCTAAATAGATACTACCTTTAGTTTTTTCAACTGATTTAAGTAGATTCAAATATTTAGTTTCTGTACTTAGAACACTATCATTATACCTTGCTTCAGCTGTTTCATGAGCAATATTATAAATTGTTAATTCATAATTTAAGAACTTTTTAGCTTCTTGATCTTTTTCTTCTAAACCTTCAAGGGATGCTTCAAATTCAGATTCAATTTGACTAATAATTTTATCAATTGAAGCTACTTTTTGAGCCAATCTTTCTTCTCTTGTTGTAGCTATTCTATCAAGCTGATCTTGAAGTGGTACTAAGAATTTATTTTGCTCTTCTTCGATAATGTTTACTTCTCGTAAAGAGTCTTCTTTTAGATCGTTAAACTCTCGTTTAAGAATCTCGATTTTTTGCTCTTTTTCAATCTTGTGCGATTCTCGTTCTTTATTTCTTATATCGACGAAAAGATTAAAATCATCTTCAGCAGGTCTAACTTTATCAGCCATTTCAACTTTTAACAGCTCTTTTGCATTTATCGCATTTTCCTCTGCATAAAGGATTCTTTCTTCATCTGATTTTGTTAGTATTTTATATAAATCTCTAACTTCATTTGAAAGATTAGTCTGAAGTGATACAAGTTCATCAAAAACGCTTGTAAACAGTTCAGTAATAACATCAAGTAATGATTTATCTTCGAAAATAAAGTCACTTATGTGCT
>Ga0102829_1000386_pt1 | contig 13616 bp, 25 predicted proteins | sample ColrivemetaGS575_FD_84510 | JGI IMG/M metagenome (GOLD analysis project Ga0102829, IMG submission 84510) | Estuarine microbial communities from the Columbia River estuary - Freshwater metaG S.575 | ecosystem: Environmental > Aquatic > Marine > Intertidal zone > Estuary | place: USA: Columbia... | reverse complement strand
GTCACTAATCATACACCACCCCGTTTGTGCCTGTGCAACTCAACATAACCCGCGGCCCAATCTTGGACCATCATTTCACCGCGTACTTCAACGCAGCAATTGTCTTTAATTGCCTGCTTTATCTGTTGCAATTCACGTTCGAGTCCTTCAATCTTATCGATTGATCGTTCCATCAATTCAAAATAAGATTTCTTCCAATCATTCGTTGTCATTGATGTCTCCATAATCCACTTCAAATGTTTTATTCGGGTTACCCATCAGTCCAACAATATTAAAATCGACCCAGTCCATGGCATCGGGAGTCGAGTCGATATTGTGTAGTTCCTCGGCGCATTCAACCAATATCCAGTAGGAATATGTGGCTACTCCATTGCTGGAGATTTTTATGATTGCCCGGTCAAACGCTGACTTGGGTTCGAGTCTGATTGGTTCAGCCATGCGCTTCGACCTCTGCTATTCGTTTACCGATCCAATGCATGACAGGGACTGCCATCGAGTTCCCAAGGGCTTTGTATCGAGGTCCGTCAGGACAATTGCCCGCGGGTTTCTTTCTCCATTGGATCATAGTGTAGTCGTCTGGAAAACCTTGTAACCTTTCACATTCACGCGGGGTCAGCCGTCGAACACCCATTGATGGTTCGCATACCACACATGGTTCAGTGTCACCACCATTTGCTTGGCTTGTCAGGGCTTTAAATTGATCACGCAGTTCAACTGTGCCCCTCTTGCGAGCATCACTAACATAAAAAGACTTGCATGCATCAACAACAATTGGTGCTTCGTGCAAACAGCTTAGGGTTGGGCAAATGTTTTCCGTGATCTCAGCATTTGCTTGACCTGAACTCATGCAGGAGATGGCAATCAATTTACCCTCATGGGAATACTGATCACTTACTCCCTTTGGACCGTCAGCAGCAGCAAGAGTGCCAGTGACCTCGGCGCAATAATTTATTCTTGAGACAAATGTTTGCGATTCTCCATCATAACGAATTCCAGTGCCGACTGTAATTGTCCCGGCAGTTTCTTTTTCCGCTTTTCGGCTCGGCGGAGTATTCCTGCACACGCTCTCTCGTTTAAAAAGAACCTGTTTGGAACGTCCTTCATTTCCAATATGCGCGACAACAAACACACGCTTGCGTCTCTGGGCCACTCCGAACCATTGAGCGTCCAAGACTCTGTAGGACCACTCATACCCCAGTTGCCCCAACGCCCCGAGGAAGGCACCAAAATCCCGTCCTCCATTGCTGGACAGGACACCGGGGACATTTTCCCAGACAATCCATCGAGGTCGGTAACTTGCAGCGATTCCAAGATATGTGAGCATGAGACTTCCGCGCGGATCTTCAAGTCCTTTTCGGAGTCCAGCAATGCTAAAGGACTGGCATGGGGTTCCTCCCACGAGAACGTCAATTGCACCAATTCTTTCACTATCCCACTCCTTATATTTCGTCATGTCGCCAAGATTAGGTACTTCAGGGTAATGATGCGCCAGCACCGCAGATGGGAATGCCTCAATTTCAGAATAAGCCGCGGCCTCCCATCCTAGTGGATGCCAAGCAACAGTTGCTGCCTCGATTCCACTACACACACTCAGGTATCTCATCCTATCCTCCGCTTGACCTCTCTCACTCTCCACTCGCACCATTCCAGCCATGCGAACCGTGCCTCGTTATCAGCATGGTCCCACATTTCCCTAGTATATCGCAGCATCTCGATTATGGCATGAAAATCATTTAAATCTTTTGAATCCATTGCATCACCAATTTAAAATATAAATTTTCTCTGCTCATCGTGCCAATTGAACTCGGAAGCAGGATAGACCACTATCTCGATACACTGGTTGCGTTGCAATGGCGAACCAGCAAATACCAGGACAGCTTTCACCACGCTGATGTCATCGTCTGTGATCACACCCCTACGCACCAAAAAATCAATGTGTGCTTTCGCACAATTGTCGATGTCGATGTCATGGCCATGAACCACCAACATGATTCCCACAGGGCTTTCTGGGCTTCCTATTGGACCTGCTCGCACTGACTCAGAGATGGGGACCAACTCGGTTAACTGCTGCCAAGCTTTATATTCTTTGGTGCGAACGAACCTGGATTTCCCTCGGGTTGCAACCGGCATGTACATTTTGTTAGTGGTCGGTCCAAGGGGGATGCGACAATGGAATAAGATCTTGCAGTCCAACAGGGTGAAACGTAGGTCAACATCTCGTTTAATGTTTAATACCTCCCATAAATGTGGCAAATAATCTGGTGATGGCAGGAATATTCAATTTTCCAATCATTGCCATAGATTCAGACTCTTCTTCTGTGGGAATGTAGGGACATGCCCATTGCTGGCCCATAATGGCACCGCCAAGGCACGATAGCACCATGGACAGCGCATCGTGCTGCTCTTCGATGATCGTTGCTTGTGAGGCCAATTCTGATTGACTGGGTAGCGGCAGGTCGTCGCGGGTCCACTTACTTGGTTCAATGCGAGAGGAATTCCATTTACCCCTGGCATGGAACCACTTGGTGAATATTGAGTAAGGGGAAACTGTTTTGATGGTGGCCCATTCCCTTATCGTGTGGGAAACCCCATTCACGTCTGTGATTATGAAGTCACGATGTGAGTAGGGGACAGGCTGTCGGCCAGGCGAAAGATTCCCACCATCACGTTCCACCCATGATTTCACGATCGGCATCGTGACGTGGAGTCTAATTGCTTCCTCGACCAGGTTCATGATCCACTCCTCCTCATTACCGTCACAGTGATGTACGTTCCAAAGAAAGCACCAAGCACAGCAGGAATCAAATAAATAGAGTTTTCAACCCATTTAATTGTCACCGCTGATCCAAACAGATACAGCAGCACGCCACATATGCTCGCTGGCAAGGCTTTTTTGTTATTAACGAATCGGAAATATAAAGCCCATATGACATCGCATGTGAACATTAGCACGAAGACAATCAGGCAGTTGATGGCGAACATCATTGGAATTCACCAGTTTTCCAAGTGTGCGGGTTGTTTTTATTTGTCCCACTGTATTTCGAGCGTTGCTGTTGCAATCGATAAGCCATGTCATCGTCGATCACATACATCCCCTTCATCCATCTGTAATAGAGTCCAAGGATAGAAACCTTAGCTTCTTTTGCGATTACATCGAGGGAATATTCTTGCCCCTGATGGTAGATCCTGATCTCCTGTGCCCAATTTGCTGTTGGTGGTGGAACAGATGCGAAATCAGCATAGACCACATCTATGGGTACATTGTACCGCTTTGCAATCGATCCGCAGATTCGCTGGAATAAGAACGTGTAGGTGCCGAATTTAGCTGCGATGTCACCTATTGGCACTCCAGTGGAGGTGGGCTTCGCGTCGCGGGCTTTCCTTGCCAGCAGTGCCTGGATTTTCCTTGCCTCAAAATAATTAACCCAAGCTGAATTATCGGGGCCATGCGGCATAGCTCGATTACGTCTGACAAAAAATGCGCCATCAAAATATGTGGCACCCATGTCACGCCAAAATTCTTCCAATGTTTTCCAAGTGCATAGCCTCTTGGATCGCATGATTTCCCAGGTTGCTTCAGGCGTGCGATTACCACCCAGGAATCTACGGGTCAGCATACATACAGCACCACAGTTGCGCGCATATGGCCCTCGACGCTGCTGATGCCAAATGGGGCGCATACACACAGTGCAAACACGCTCAGAGTCCGGTACACCACCATGCCTCTTCTCAGTGGGTAATGTCTTGTCTTGGAAAATCATTTCTGTTTTTTTTATTTGACTTGGTGTATTTGCCACTGTCGGACTCCCTATGTGAATAGTCACTAGAGACATTCTAGCATGATGGTATGCTGGGGGTCGTGAGCGGGGGGTAGCCGCAGCGCAAGCGGAGGCGTACGCCCCCCCGAACGATGCCCCCAGCCGAACACAATTCTACCGCCCGGAGGGCTAAAATTTGTCATCTCAAAAAAGTTTTGCCAGATGCATTATTAATACTATAATAAGTAATAAACACAAGGTAACCCCTCGGGCATCGGTCGGGGGGGGGCGTACGCCTTCGCTCGCGCTACGGCTACCCCCCCCGCTCCCGACCCTCGGTATTATGTTATTAATAATACTAATAATACAATTGTTGTATTCTATTAATTAATAATAGTCCAGGTGGAACGATTATCTGTGGTGGAAAATAATTTCTGGAATAACTGTTGACATCTTATCTGGGTGATCGATAGTATGTGTGTGTCGGAAGGGAAACGGTTCAAGTCAGGTCAGAAAAGAATTTAGAAAATTATTCTTGACCTGATGCGAATAGAGTGTAGAATGAGTGGGTCGGAAGGATTAAAGGAAAGGAGACTGAGTCATGTTGAGCTTCAAGTTCTGGGGTCACAATTACGGTCTTAAGGTTAGCAGTTTTAACGGCATGATAACCGTCACCCATGGCGGTTGGATTGTTGGTTGCTTTCGATGCAAGGACAAGATGATCGCATGGGTAGAAGAGGATGCCCGGTGGCGTGAATGTGCGATCAAGGGTCGGAAGCTTCCGAAAGCCACTCGGGAACGGATTGAAAACTACCTGGCTCAGGACGAATTTGCTTGGAAGGGTAACTGCGAATAAGAAAGGATGTGGATCATGTTTTACAACGTGTATTGGGAGGGGGGCGTTTACCGAACCCCCAACCGTAGAGATGGGGCAATAGTGGGCCTGCGATGGATTAAGGAAGGCCGCCAGGTTAACGCAGTGTTGACTTGGAAAAACCCTGCCACAAATGAAATTGAGGCCCATGCGCTCCCATTCGGGAGTTCAGGGAGGTGGACATTTAAAAAGTGGAAGGAGTTGGCAGATGCGCTTATTTCAAGTCGATGATCGTTGTTGGTGGAGCGGTCCAGCAGGTGACATACCTGTAATCGTCAGAGATTGCGATCAGACGTTAAACACAGCGTTTGTGTTTAGCCCACGCTCAGGCTGGCAGGGATGGGTTCCCTGTGCGAATCTTAGACTCAGGGAGGATGTGTGATGACAAAGACATGCAGTTGGGTGATCATGAGGTTAAAAGCTGATGGTCAATGGAATGTCCACCTTGCCTGGGATTTCCGATGTGGACCAGACACCAAAATGACGGACCTGTTGATTCAAGCTGCGGATAAATTCGGTGAGAACCGTGACGATGTAGTTCAAGATTTTATGGTGGAAATCACCAAGCTTCGATTCCCAGGTAGAGTAGAAAAAAAATAAAAAATAATAGTTGACAGGATTCGGAATCGGATGTAATGTACTGGTGTGACGCAAACGGAATAGGAACTGGAAAGGAAGTGGATGATGATCGCAACACAGAACATTCTTTGCGCCGGGAAGGCCACTTTTACTTTGTGCGGTATGGACCGCCGGTGGACCTATCGCATTGTCAAGATCGAGAATGAAGACGGTCGTGAACCGATTTTCTTCGCAACGCTGCTCACGGGCAGCGACAACGAAGACAACTACACCTACCTGGGTGTATACCAGCCAGCAGTGGGTTGGGTCAAATTGACCAAGGCAAGCCAGTATAAGGAAGATTCCGAGGTTGTTCGTGCGTTGCGTTGGGTTGTTGGCTTGGTTTTCAACGGCAACGAAGCTGAGGTTGAATCTAAAGGTTTCCGCATGGTATGGTCATCGACCTGCCAGCGTTGTGGTAGAACGCTTACAGTGCCAAGCTCGGTTGATAATCGCCTTGGGCCAGAATGTGCAAAAAAAGTTGATGGCGAGTGAATTCGCAGGGGGTTCCTGCGAATAGATAGTGTGGTGAGTGACAGTGATAAGGAGAATGGAAATGGATACGCTGAACGGTCATAAGATTCCCAAATGCCGCGCCGATGTTGATCAAGGTGTTGCAGAGATGCAACAATACATCAAGGATCGGTACGCAAAACTAGGGTTGCCAGCCGAGTGGGCCGAGATTCCTGATGCGGAAGTCGTCAAGGGCTGGTTTGTGGATGTCGCACGGGTTGCGATGGATGAGATCCATCGCTTGGAGACGGCGCTGGCAGCGCAGGAAGCCATTGTGAAAAGCCTGAACCAGGTGTTTAGGGGTTGGTAGTTTCGTTTCACCGGGGTATAGGATTTCCCTATACCCCCCTACTAGGAGATGGATATGGACCTGTTCAAGTTGAGTTCAAAAATCGGCCGTGTCAAGGCAGCGTTGTTGTCCTATGGCGACTGCTATAGCGGTGGTGAGTGTAATCTTACTTTCTTTGCTCGCCAATGGGTCGATCGGGGCTTTGACGCTGCTGATGTCGATTCTTGGTGCGAAGTTAATGTTTGGGATGCTCAAGCTGCTAAGGCATGGTCGATAGCTGGATTAACGCCAGATGATGTTGTTGAAGCAGCAAAACTACTGCTTGAGAACCATGGAACTGATAGCTATAGTAATGGATGCCCGATATACAGTTGCTGCAATGGTGACACAGATCTTGATGTGATAGTTGATGCGAGTAAACTGCTTAAGGAGGAAGGAATATGAAGCAGGAAGTGCAGTTGGGTAGTAATCGATGGCACGCTGAGATTATTAAGAAGCGTGCCCAGCAAGCCACTGACCCGGTGGAACGTCAGAACCTGATAGAGGAATGGATTCGAGAGGTGAAGGTGATAGAGAAAATTCAGAAAGGGTGGGAGCCATGGATGGGTACACCACCCCATTGGTTGATTAACAAGAACCGCAGGAGGAGTGGATCATGAATAACCCGAGCGTTGACCCATACCGGGTCCAAGCAGCACTGGATGCACTAATCCAGATCGAAGCTGAGAAGATCCCCCAGACCTATTGCGATGGGTGCCTGAAACCTTGTCGCACTGGCCCAGGTGGGTTGTGCCGCTCTTGTCATCGCCTTGAACACAGTGAGAGGGATTACGATTGAACCCGCTCACACCAGAACAGCAGGAAATTGTAACGAAGAACACTGGTTTGGTGTTCCATTTCATCGAAAAATATACGCCACCCAGGTTCATTCGGATGGCGGATTACGAAGGCGAATTGATGCTTGCGTTGTGCAAAGCGGTTGCGACCTGGAATCCCGAAGGTGGCGCAGCATTAAGCACCTGGTCATTCCACAAATTTATGGGTGCTAGATCTGACCTAATCCGCCGTGCGCTCAAGTTTTTGCGCGGTGAAAAGCAAGTGGAGCAAGAGAAATATTGTGAAGCTATTGGCCCAGAATTCGACCCATACGATCAATTTGAATTGACCCCATTCCAGTTGGAATGTCTACGCAGCAGGGTCGATGCGCTTGAAGACCATGAGCGCATACTGATATCGCAGGACCATACTGCTAGGGAGATAGCTGACAGCCTGGGCGTTTCCCCGCAGAATATTCACCATAGAAGAAGAGTGCTATTGCGAAAGCTAGCATTCAGGTTGCGTCAAGTTTTTCCGAAATCATTCCGCCGGGAACACAGAATGGGGAATGGTGGCGTATCCATCCCAGATAGCCCACATGGTGCAGATTGAGAAGCTACTATCGTGAAAAGCATGGTGATCCAGCAACACCATGCTTCTGGAGCAAAACGATGCTGTGGAGATTGCGAGGTCTAGCAAAACAATTATTTTCCGAATTGGTTGCCACGCATCCAGAAAATCATAGAATGATTGCTGATGCCAGAGCATTAGTTGGATTCTTTGAAGCGATCACGAAGGGGACTCATGATGACGATGATTTCTACGATTGATGAAATGGCGCGGTATTTTAATAAAACGCGCAACGCAGTAATCTATCAGATAAAGCTGGGGAGGTTGCCTGACCCACGGTCGGCACCAGTCCAATCTGATGTCGTGTTCCTCTGGCCCAAGGGTAATAAACGTGGTCGAAAGCCAGGCCCAAGCGCAGCCAACGTGCGTTTACTTGATGTCGTCAATGGTCTGATTGTGCGGGTTGCTGACTTGGAAAGTCGCTTGGCATTCCAAGAAACCCTCAGTCACACACACGACTAATGTCGATAAGAATCCTGTGGGAATAATCCCATAGGAGATGGAATGATGAAGATTTTCCGCATTGGCATTGTGGTTTTGATCAGCCTGATTTGTGGTTGCGCCGTGGCACCTACGCCTCGGTCCAGAACAGAAGCCGAGATCAGGCTATCATATGATAACGACAAGCCTCATGGTGAGGTTGTGTTGCGGTTGGTACGATAGGATAATGATACCAAGGAGGTGCGCTATGTCGAACGATCTAGCCAAGGAATACATCGAAGGCGGGATGGGTTCGTCGATAGCATTGCGAGAGGAATTGGAATCCAGGTTCAAGCGAGCATTTGAAGGCGGAGAAATTAGCAATTGTGAATACAATATGCTGGTGATTTCTGCTGGAAACTGGGATATGCAGGGAGTCATGAGACTGCTTGCAAGTCTGTCTTGTCGCGGCATCGAAATGGAAGACCTGACAATTTTTCTCGCATCGTTCGTTTCTGATGAGACAAACCTGCGCCAAAGTCCCAGCAAAACGGTAGAATTCTTGCTGGATATCACGAACCCAGAATTCGTGACGCACATCGAGGAAATGAATATACCACCAGAAATCAGCCACATTTTTAAGGTGGTCGGCTGGAATAGGATAGGATTTTCCTTAGAGCGCCTGGAAGCTGCTTTGGTTTCTCGGGCACGGATGTTGAAGAAGAAACAGAAGAAGGAAGGGAAATGATGACGATTTTCAACCGATATGGTGGTCTTAGTTTAATTCGGCAGGTGGGCGAGAACATCGTTATGAGGTGGGAGGGATGTCAAGACATCCTTCTGGAAACTCTTGTGGTGACAGATCGTGAAGCAACTATCCGTGTGCGTGATGTTGAGTTCACCCTCTCCATTGGACAGTCAATCGAAGTGCCTGGGCCGAGCGATGACCGACCAGCGATGGTCGTAATTACCTTGGACGATTTAGCAGGTGAGAGGGCAGCACTTCGCCTGCTCGCACCCAAACGTGTTCGTATCATTCGTTCTGAAAAGTTGGTCTGATCTAAGAAAAAGGAGTATGGATATGGTAGATGAGAAAGGTCTTGTTGCGTCTGGACAGTACGGTATGGGAGAAGCTGTTGAACACGCTCTGATGAAAAACGACTACGGTCGTTTAAGTGCAGACGATAAGGTTGCTTTGTACAAGCGTGTTTGCGAAAGCCTGGGCTTGAACCCCTACACGCAGCCATTCGGATTTTATAAACAGCGTGATGGTAGTGAAAAGATGTATGCACAACGCAACTGTGCCGACCAGTTACGTTCGATCCACGGAGTTTCGCTAGTTGAAATGCGTGAGGAATTCAAGGACGATATATTTTCCGTAATAGTCACGATGCAAGCCAAGGATGGGCGAAGGGACATTGATCGAGGCGATGTGTTCGTTGCGGGGTTGAAAGGAATTGACCTGGCCAATGCCCGGATGCGAGCGATGACCAAAGCCAAGCGTCGATGCACACTGTCATTGTGTGGCCTTGGATGGCTCGATGAATCGGAAGTGCAAGATACACCACAGATCAAAGCCAACGTGATACCGGTCAAATCTGAGCCGCCTGTACCAAACCTGCGTGATCACCTGCGTGATGCATTTGCTCGCAAGGTCAAGGCTTCTGGATTACCACCTAAGTCTGTAGCTAAATCAATCAGTGAAGAATTTGGTGTGACAGATTTGGTGAACTTGGATGCGGAGATGGCGAATAAGGTTTTAGAATGGCTTAACGGATAAAGGAGAATCACATGAGTATTCCAACAGAAGAGCAGCAGGCAATTTACGATTATATCCGAGCGAAGCGAAAGCACATTGGTGTGCGTGCCCTCGCTGGATCAGGCAAGACTACCACGGCTGTCGCAGCAGCTAAGTGTGTCAGTTCGGAGAAAAACGTAGGCTTTGTGGCTTTTAATAAGCATATTGCCGCAGAGTTACAACATCGCCTTGGACTGTCCGCACGGGCAGCAACGCTTCACTCAGTGGGCTTTTCTACGCTCAGGTCGAAAATACCTGGCGTTGGCGAAGTCGATGCTAAAAAGTACTTCAAGATTTTGAAGGAGCTTTACCCGCAGGCTTTTGATCACCGGGAAAAACTTCACCGGAATTTTTCAGGCATCAGCAAGCTTATTGATATTTTCCGAAATGAGCTTGCAAGCTTTGAAGATGTCGATGCCAAGGCTGTGCGAAAGCAAATTGTAGCTGCTGCCGACTTGCAAGGTTGGGAATTCCCAGCAAGCATGTCGAGCTTCGACGAAATGCTTGCGATGACAACCAACATTGTCAAGACAGGCTTGGAAAAAATGCAGACAGTTGATTACACCGACATGGTGTCTGCTCCAAGCTACCTGGGGTTTGTCGGTCACCAATACGATTTCTTAATTGCTGACGAAGCACAAGACTTTAATTGTGCCCAACAGCAATTAGTGATGAAACTGTCACCACGCATAATGTTCGTGGGCGACCCGCATCAATCAATTATGTTGTTTGCTGGCGCAGATGCTGAGTCATTCAACACATTACGGCGTGAACTTAACGCAACTGAGTTCCCTCTATCAACTTGCTGGAGATGCCCTAGCAGCCACCTTAACTTGGCTAGGTATCTGGTCCCAGAGATTCGTAACAGGCCTGATGCCCCAACTGGTGTATACGAGGAAACGGTTGAAGCCGCGCTGCCACGCATGGTTAAACCGGGTGACCTTGTGATCTGCCGGGCAAATGCGCCGCTAGTCTCTCTGACTTACCAACTTATTTCAAACAATGTTTCTGCAACTATTCGTGGCAGATCTATTGGTGAAGGGCTTACAAATCTGATCAAGAAGTTATTCCCAACAAGCATTCAAGATTTGATTCGCAAGTTAAAGAATTACCAACAGGTAAATCTTGACAAGTTGATCGCTCGTGATGCGTCTGATTCAGTAATCCAGGCACACAATGATCAGTGTAATTGTATTTTGATTCTTGCGAATTCCAACGAAAATGTTGGGGAATTGATGGAAGCAATCGATAGAATGTTCGCAGACGATATTGATGAGAGCAAGAAAGTCATTCTTTCATCGATTCACAGGTCCAAAGGTTCGGAAGCAAACAACGTGTATATTTTGCATCCGCACATCCTCGGCCGCAAGGGCGGAAACGAGGAGTCAACGATCCAAGAGATGAATCTGGCCTATGTCGCTCTGACTAGGTCAAAACATCGGTTGGTGCTGGCGGAGGGCGCAAAGTCAAAGCGACCCGAAACCAGCGAGTGGTTACGTCAGATGTCCCGTAGTGGACAGGAGGGTTGAGATCATGAGCAATGATTGGGCATGGGCAGACGAGATTCTTCAGCAGTACCAAGCTGAATTCAAACCAGAATCAACACAGTTCGTTCGCACAGACGGCATGGCCGATGGCGAGTATGGTGTTGAAATCGTCAAGTGCGAGCTAACGCAATTGACATCGACTGGCGAGCCGATCCACCGGATCACGATGAAGATCATCGATGGTCCAGGCAATCATGGATGCCTTACCGAGAAGACGACCTTCTTCCGCAACTCGGTTGGTATCAACATCCTGGGAGCAGAGCTTAAGCTTCTTGGTGTTCAGGTCGATGAGTGGAAAACCAAGAACATTGGTCTTGCACAGGGCTTTTCGGAATCCGGGCCGACACTTAAGGGCGTCCACGCTACGGTCCGCAAACGCTCTTCTACTGCCAAGGACGGCAAGGTCTACCACAACATCAATTTCATCAGTCTTCGTGCAAGACCTGTCGAACTTGGTGACGCTGCTGAACCCGACGATAACCCATTCGGTTGATAGATTATGGATTCTGAGGAACGAGAGCATTGGGTCCGACTCACGCTACAACGTGCTGCCGATGGTGAGTCGTTAATTCGGCCAGCTTTCTGCAAGATGCTCTCGTTCCTCTCACCTAATCACCTTAAAAAATGGATTGGGGAAGGCAGGATTCCCACGGTCATCATTGGTCGAATTGTTTATGTCGCAGCGTCTGTGATCAATGACTGGCTCGTCGCTGAGAATATGAAACGATTCCATGAGATGCGGATCGTTTCGACAGAGCGAGAAAACAAAAATAGACAAGTGGCGCATCCAACGGATGACTACTCGTACGATGCCATGGATGCCGATGCTGATTCTGATATTGGATAAAGGTGGAACATGAATTCATTGTCGTGGATGGTAGACATCCTGCCCGGATCTCAGGTCACAGAGGTGCGGGCTTTTTTCATTTCCAAGGATGGCGAGAAGTATTCACGCAACCAGTATTACCGTGCCGATCAATACCAAGAACTTGAACTAGCGGTTTCACGCCTGGAATCGCATCCCGAGATCTACGGTGGCATCTACTGGATTATGAATCCATTGCCGCCTGAATTCATTTTCAGAAACCAGGGCAGGCGAACACCGTTCCTTACTCGGGTTGTGAGCGCACATGCAACTGATGTTATCAGACGTGAATGGATCTTGATTGATTGCGATCCAGAACGAGAGCCACACAGTTCAGCGACAGACTCAGAACGATTCCGTGCCCATCAACTCGCAGCAGACGTTGCGCTCAACCTTCAGACGTTTGGATTCCGTGGTGTCGTCGAAGGCGATTCTGGCAATGGTTGTCACCTACTCGTACCAATAGACCTCCCGAATGACGAAGCTGGCAGTATTTTGGTCAAGTCTTTCCTTGAGGGTTTGTCCACACATGTGACTTTACCAGGCGTAAAAACTGACACCATTACATATGACGCACCTCGGTTGACTAGGTTGTACGGCACAAGATCACGCAAAGGTGAATCGTCGGCAGAACGTCCGCACAGAACAACACAGATCAGACCACGCCCACCGTTGGCTGAGATCGTCGCATCTCGTTCCAGCAATGTGCAGTCCATGCGGAGGATGATGGAAGCATGGGCCGCAACCAAGGCTCCCGGTTCTCAGCGTTCTCCCGTAGAAGCAGCAAGGGCATATCTGAGCAAAGTACCTGGAGCAGTGTCTGGTGAAGGCGGACATAGCCGCACCTACCGTGCAGCAATGCTGTGCGTGGAAGGGTTTGGGCTTGATGCGGGCGAATCAACAACACTGCTGCACGAATGGAATCAAACCTGCCTTCCACCATGGTCGGACGGAGAGATTGATCACAAGGTTAGGGAAGCAGTCAAAAAGGCAGATCCTAGCCGCTTAGGGCACCTATTGGTCAAGAGTATCACTTCTGCTGCTAAACAGTCTCCTGAGCCAATTTCAAGCCCTCAAAATCGATCTGACGCAAGTGCTGCCGATTTGATCCGGCTAGGGAAAACTCTGCAATGGATCTGGCCGGGATGGATGCAGCGTGGTGCCTTGGTTTCAATTGCTGCTGAACCTGGGGTAGGCAAAACCAGATTTGTCGCCGACTTGATCCGCAGGGTCATCAATGGTGACGTGTGGCCGGATGGATCACCAGCAACCCTGCCACCGGGCGGAAAGATCTTGTGGATGCCCTGTGATGGTCAATGGGGTGAGATTGCCGAGATTCCTATGGCATTTGGCATTCCTCCAGAGAACATCATTCTCAATGCTTGGGATGATGATCCAACACAAGGCACTATCCTTGATACCGCAGCACAGTTTGCTGAACTATCCGCAAGAATCGAGCGCAATGGTATCGACATGGTGTTTGTCGAT
>Ga0102829_1000379_pt1 | contig 13709 bp, 31 predicted proteins | sample ColrivemetaGS575_FD_84510 | JGI IMG/M metagenome (GOLD analysis project Ga0102829, IMG submission 84510) | Estuarine microbial communities from the Columbia River estuary - Freshwater metaG S.575 | ecosystem: Environmental > Aquatic > Marine > Intertidal zone > Estuary | place: USA: Columbia... | reverse complement strand
ATAAAGCTGTGTTCCACTTGCAATTGTTCCCAGTGTAAAAATATTAGTCCAAATGTTATTGCCGGTTGCGCCTGCTGCATTTTGTGTGCCGCTATGACCATTTACGCTCACTGTGCCACTTGATACTGAGGCCCAGTTATGAGTTGCTGTGTTGTTGGTTGGACGAATGTAAAGGTCATTATTGTTTGTGTCAACATGTAATAGCACGCCAGTTACTGTGCCATTGCTCGCTGTAAATCCCACGTCACCAGCTACAATAGTTCCCAAGCTTGACATTGATACACGGAAAATACCTTTGCGGACACCAGTTGAGTATTCCCAACCTGTTGTTTGCAATCCGCCACCAGTTAAGTGCTTAATGCTCTCCGGATCAATAAACCAAGCGTCAGGCTCATTGTTAAAAATTTGACCAATTGCAAACGAAGTTGGAGTAATACCAAGTAAAGGCACGCCAAACTCAGTATAAAGTCCGGCGCCGACTGATACGTTGTCCCACAAGTCTTGTAGCGCTGAATAAAGATCTTGAATATCAGTCACACCTGTTGTGCCAGTCCATCGTATTTGATGACTGCCTCCGTCAACCGTAGGGTTGTCGTTAAAGTAAACGGTCCAGTTTGTGAGTACGGTTGCTGTTGTCATTAAGGATCTACAATTCCATCTTCGTTAAGTGTAACTGTTAAGTTCAATCCTGAACCCGTATTACCAGTCGTTTCAACTGGAACATACCGCGTACTGCCAGTTGTTGACTTCAACACTCTCACATAAACTGGTTGCGATGCGCTAGTGGAAAATGTAACAATTCCACTGCCATCTGTTTCATTATTTTCTAATTCAACATTAGTATTTGCATTATATATGCCGACCACAGCACCAACAACAGGGGCGGTAGCCGCATCCTGTACTGTAATGGTAACCGTTACATTGTTATTGATTGTGAGTGTGCCTGTATAGCTAGCAACTTCTCGGACTGTAGGCGTGTCGCCACTTGCAATGTTAATTGTAATGTTAGCACTCAATGTTGATGGATTGATGAACAATGCTTCGTTTCCTGTTGTTCCGTCGGTCCCTGCATAACCATTATATGTCCATCCCGTTAGATTGTACGTAAATGGACCTGCGCCAGTTGGAGCGATTTCAAATGCATGGCCTGTGCCGTCGGAGTTGAATGTAATGTTGCTTTGGTTACTTACATAGGTTGTATTTTCATTTAGTACAAGAGCACCATTTGCTCTTGTTGTTCCGTTAATAATTGCACCATTAAGTGTAGTAGCACCAAAGTCAATAATATCAGCATTGTTATAGGTCAAGCTTGCCAGGGTTCTGTTTACATCATTCACAGTTGAAAATGTAGTTGCCCCAATATCTGTAAACGTAACACCAGTTAATGTATGACGTATAGTGCTGCTATTAATATTAGCACTAGAAAAATCAAATTCAGCGCGAGTACCAACGTTTGTAATTGCAACACCGTCGAGTACAAAGGATTGAATATTTGCACCAGCGTTGCCAATAAATTGAAACGGAAAGTGCGTCGCACCAACCACGCCACCAATTAATGTCCACTGTGCGTCAGTTGCGGTGAAGTAGCTAACTGTGTTGTTAGTAGGCTCGCCAAATTGTATCGGTCCGTGGAATGTATAGCTTGAACCAGTTGGGTTAGCAACCAAGCCCCAACCGTTTGTAATACTGTCGCTCAACAAATTAGCTGTAGTACGAGGTGTACCACTTGTGCCTCCGTTTTCCTGTAGTGCATAGCTTCCGTTTGCATGAAAACTCATACGGTCAAGTTTGATGTTGTCAACGTTACCCTGTGCTTTTGCAAGGTGAACTGTACCAAGACCAACGCCTGTAATAGCTGTGGTTGTTAAGTTAGCTAATACACCTGCATATGTGTTTGTATAAGGGACCGCACCAATAGTAGTTACATCAAGTTTATAGCTGTTCCAGAAAACGTCCAGTGCCATGCCTGGGTTATCGTTACCACCTACACCGTATCCAATACGATCGGTTCCATCGAACAACATATATTGCACGCCACCATTAGCTGCGGTCTGAACGAGGTTGTCCTTCAAAATCATATAGCAAGTGGCATCACTCAAGTTTCTAGTGCCGCCAATTGTCGTGGTGTAAATTCCTTCATCAACGTTTGTGTGCTGAGTTGTGATCGCGTTTGTGCCTTGGTAAACAAAGCCTGTTGTGTTATCAACACCAACTGGACCGTCGCCAACAAAGCCTGTAATAGCGTCACATGCGTTTAATTCTGTTCTTAGATCAACTGACATCTTTTACTCTCCTATCGTATAGAACAATAGCCGCAGCATTGATGGCAAAGAAATCAATTGGTGCTGGAGTGTTTATCTGCACTTGTATTTCGCCTTCAGCTTCTTGTTGATTCCCGTTCATTGCATTACCGAAAATATACACTGCGTCATCAGGGTGTTCAAAACTTGCCAAGTCGTTACCTTCGCCAGGAATTAAAAAGACTTTTTTGCCTTGAGCAGAAGCAATTGCTTCCTCTATACTATCCTTTTGGATAGGAAACAATCTGTTTTCCAATCGTGTAGGAGCAAAAATAACTTGGTCGACTTTATAGGCCTTTGTGAGTTGCTTCCACATGAAAGCCTCTACACTAGGATCTAACCATCCAAATTCCCATCGACTGATAACTGTGATCATTATTACTCCAGTGTGATCTGTAGTGTAATACGAATCTCATCGCCGTTGTTTTGAATGTTAAGTGGCGCGTTAGTAAAACGCTCTGCCCACATCAATGCACCGCTAATAGATTGCACAACATAATATCCGTATACGTTACCAGCAGCGCCAGTAAATGTAAATGTGGCTTCTGGATAAGCCGCGGTTGTTGGGTTGCCAGGTGTAACAGTCCAACTTGATGCTGTCAATGCCTGTTGTACATAACCGCCACCAGTTGTTTCAGTATAAGTTGCTTCAGTATCAGTTTCACTTGGTGTGGTGTCTGAACTGTAAAGCCTCAATACCAAATCCTGCGGTGCAGTTTTGTTAAGGAAGTTTTCCATTATGATAACTTCGCTTGAGTTTGCTACGAGTAGAGTCATTCGCTATCCTTTGGTTTTGTTTTGCGACGCGGCTTAGGTGCCTGCTTAACTTCAATAAGCGGCTCGCCAGCTGGTTTTTCTTCAATGCTTTCATGCACCGTCTTGATTAGATTGTTTTCATCACGCTCAATTGCCTTAGTAACAGTGCGCTTAGTTTCAGGCAATGTTACATGTATAACAGGAGCAGGTACGTGAATGACTGGGTTGAAGTTCTGCATTGAATCAATTTTGTCAATCAATGTAGCAACCAGCTTGATAAGCATAGCTGTTTCACTCATCTCTGCTGTATTTGGTGATTCGTGCTGTGCATTAGGAACACGGGTCATTGGACTTGTCGCCCCATCGTCTATATCGTTTGCTGTCACAAACTCAATACCTGTCGCTTCTCCAAGCATTTCTTCATCTTCAACTTCAGCTGCAATGTCATCCAGGTCATCTTCTTCCTGTTGCTCTTTAACAGCTTTTTCAGTAACTTTGTTAAGGCGTTCTGTCAAGCCTTTAACTTTGCTGACAGCGTCAACTTCAGCGCTTGCATGTTTTGCAATATATTCGCGACTTGCAACCCGTTCAGTCACATCGCCATTACCGTCCTTGCTACGAAACTTTACTTCTGCGCTAGGCTTAAATTGCTTGACTGTGGTGATGTAATCACTAAGATCTTTTTTGGCCATAGTATATCCTTTGATACTTGTATTTATGCTGGCCATCTATCAAAGAAATAACTGAGCAGCATTAACTACTCAGTTATTTATCTTTGGTGCTTCCCCAGGGAATTGAACCCCATCTTCAACCGTTATGAGCGGCTCGTGCAACCTTCACACCCGAGAAGCAGTATTATTTTTTTGGTTCTAATTTAGATATACGTGGCTTGAATAATTTCTGGTCGCCTTTAGTTGTCTTTAAGACAGGCTGACCATTATCATCAGTGTCGAATCCCTTGACTTCCGCTTTGCGGTTCTTGAACTTACCAACCTTAACCTCATCACCCTTGCGGATTTTAGGCGGTTGATATTCGTCAGCTTCATTAAGGATATCTGTAATTTTCATACAGCTATTTATTCGTTTTCAGCACATTTACCAAAAAATAAGCAACCGTAAAATGCTTTGACAGCTTCACCGTCAATTGCAGGAATGCTAGGTACATCAGTCGGCAGACCAGGCGGCCCAGTGTTTACAAATGCATTTGCAGGCATCGCCATTGAAAATGCAACTACAACTGCCATAATTAATTTCTTCATACTTTTCTCTTTTTATTATTGAACCAAGGTCTGGTTCTGTTTAAATAAGGATATCTGTAATTCTTATACAAATATTTATGTGCGCTCTTGTAGCGAAACCAGTTACATATGTCATATCAAACTCCTACTTTTTCAAAATACTCGTAGCCGTCTTCGTATGCGGCAGCTAGGTCCTGCATTTCCTCGTACAGTGCTTCTAGTTCCTCCTGTGTCGCATCCTCCAAGTCAACGTTCTCGGCATTGTTGCACACAACCATTGTGTCAATGCAACGCAATACAATCGTCACTGTCCCGTCTTCATTTGAACTTACAAAAGCTTTATACATATCAAACTCCATTTTCAATGTAGCCGTTACGGGCTACCATTGCTTCAACTTCGCTCTTTGCTGTCCAAATAAGCTGAGTCCCGTGACGGACTTCAAAGCCTGTGCCAACTGGAACAATTTCAACTTCATCTGGGTTAGGAAGGTCGAACATTGTGGAACAATCAATTGCGTTTGACATGTGTAATATCTCCGTTGCTTACTACTAGACTATAAAGTAATACGTATCGGTTGTCAAGCCTTATTTTGCAATTATGCTAGAACTTCGCCTGTATCGTGATCTACTAGTGCCATGCCTTTTTTGCCAGCGGCAATCTCTGCTTTATAGATAGCAACAGCTTGGCTAGGATCTTCTGTAACTGCTAGTTGTTTTGCGCGGCGGTTTACTGGGTCCATTGCGGTAGTGGAAGTGTCGAAGTTTGAATATACTGCGTACATTATGTAATATCTCCTTGTTACTTGTTATTTATCCAGTTGCCTTAGGTCTTACTTTGCATTAAACCAAGGGCGTGTTCTGTTTCTTTCTGCTTCAACTGTGGTTAGTCCGTGCATAATGATGCAACCTTGGATGAACCCCAGCCAACGTGAATATTTGTCAGTAGGCATGCCTTGACCGTCATCACGCACTAGCGGCTCACAATGTTCACACATCCAAAGCAAATGTTCAAAGCTTGTCGTATCTCCGCCTTCAATTTCTGCATGATTGACAGGTTTAACTTTTTTAGCCCTAAGCAGTTGTGCATAGTATTCAAATGCTTTACGACTGCCTTCATCAGTTACTGGCAAACGTCTTGGCGGCAGTGATTTATGCATTACCGGCTCTTTCTGCTTTTAACTGTGTAATATGATCTACTGCTTCTTCTTCACTGTTAAACCAGTTGTCAAGATAGTATTCATCAGCACCGTCATCTTCGCCATATATCTGTCCATCTGGATGCTCAAAGTGATATTCATCAAGCCCGTCTTCGTCAAATCTTACCCTGCCTTCTGGCATGTATGTAACCTTTCCACAATACTCTATTACTTCAATATCGTATTCTAAATTTTCACGGTCGTAGCGATGCCATTCAACGCCTTCGCTGTCTGTCATAAAAATACGCTTCTGTTTTACAACGTTATTCTTCTCATTGACAACGTAAACTTTGTCGCCAAATTTCAATTTTTTAAAGTCAATCATCTTTATTCAATTTCTCCAATGCTTGGCTAAACCGTGGCTCAGCTAGTCCAGTTCCATATGCCCAGTAGCCAACTTCAGGATGGTGATGCCATCCATAGCTTCCTACTTCAATACCTGCAACTTCAAGGTCCCAACCTTTATCAGTCTCTACCTTGTCTAGTTTACAGTCCATAAATCTGTAAGCTCTGTTTATAAGCTCATGTGCAGCCTGTGCGGCTTCAATATCTGATTCGCAAACACAGAACAACTCGACTTTCATAAAGTAAGGATGATGAATTGGACTACGTCCTGCATCATGTACGCGAAAACATGGAGTGCAAGCAACATAATTGACGCCGCCAAGACCCCATTTAGGCAACAGTCCATCGCGTTTGAGGTCAATAAAGCCTTGCTCTGCGCTTGCTGCTAACACTAAATCGCCTGACATTTCAAGAATGCCATCTGGCGGACAAGTTACCTTTGCACTGTCAACGCTAACTTTCCAAGGTACTTCAACATAATCAAAGCCAAGAGATTGATAGAAATCAATTGCATCTGCAATTCGTCGCCAGTTAATATGATCAATCATGTTATCCCCACACTAATTTTGTCATGGTCGCGTCAGCCTCACCTTCAATTTCATAAAGGCGGTCGCCCATGTACCTATATTGTATATAATTTTCGTCTAGCCAGTCACGCATATCTGACATCTCTTGGTATGATTTTCGTCGTGTTTCAATTATGTAAAGATTATTTACGTTTACCATTATCAAAAGCCCGTCGTGTAACTTTATACATAGCACAAATATCGTCCATTGTCAAGTCTGGATGATGTTTTTCACGATAGCGATCAAGAGCGCCATATAAGTCGCTCATTTCTACTGCTGCCATAAGTTTTACACCTTGCGCATGTGCATCAGCAATTTCCATTGCTTCTTCAACAATTTTGCTGGGCTCGCCAATCTTTCCTTTTGGAATGTTAGCGACGTGATAGCCAAACTTTGACTTCTTTTTCTTAGGTGCTTCAGCGTCAGTCTTAGGTAGCATGTCTTCAATCAACTCCCAGCATTGTTTAACTGGAATAGGCTCACTAAACGGACAAACTCTGTCATCATCTTCATGGCGCACAACTGCGGCTAGATCTTTAATTGGATCTTGGCGCACAAGATATGTAATAGCGTTGTCGCGTCCACGTACTTTGTGCAGTGTGGACGAGTCAATGTTGTAATAGTCGCCAGCTTGGAAGCGACAACTCATAACTTCTCTCAAGTTGCCTCTTAACTTATTTGGAACAGGGTTATGCCCATCATAAGGTTGACAGTTTTCATATTCTAGCAAATACTTGCCAAGTTCTTTATCTGCATCAAATTGGTAGATAGTTTGCTCAAACTTGCCTTGCAAGATGTAGCTGATAAAGTTGTAGCGGTGATCGTGCGGCTCTTCAGCTAGCACAGGTAAGTCGTCGTGATAGAAATGCACCCTAGAATTGGACTTAATTTTGAGTTGGATAAAGCCCAAACCAAAATACGCAGGCTCTACATCAAAGCTGCGTAAATGGTCGATATCCATTAGTTTTTCATGTTTTTGCATGTGTTTTTTTGCGTTCATTGTGCTGTCGTTTGGCTTCGTACGCCATCCAAACAAACAAAGGTAAAAGGGCAACGACTAGCGCCATTACCATTTTTGCTCCTGGTGCCATTATTAAACTCCAATAATAGCTTTTACGACACGGGTCATTACCATGTCATCATTTGCCATTACGCCTTCGCGCTGTGCAAGTTTGCGCAATGGGGTAAACAACCAAATGCGGGCTTCACGTGGTGTAATAAATTTCATTGTCCTGGCTCCATGCTGTCCATTGTTGCTTTAACTTCGTTGCCAAGCCCAATTGCGCCATTTGAAATAGCAGTGCCGGCAACAAAGCCAACCAACAGAATTGCTGCGGTTAGTACGACAAAGTCAACTGTGACTGCGCCGTTTTCGTCATTAAAAAAGTTCTTCATTGTCTTTCCTTTAGTTGTAATTGCTGCCAGAACCGGCTGAACGGTCGGCGCGGGTTTGACCACGGTCAAGTGCATACGGATCCATATTGAGGCGGTCCGCAATCTCTTGTGCAGCTTCTTGGCTGCGGGCAGTTGTAATATGATCACGCCCTGCGCAAACAACGTCCCAGAGATCTTTCTGGAGGCGCTGTGTTTGACGGTTAGGGCGAATCTTAAAGTCGTTACGAGGTGGTTTCATTGTCGTTCCTTTGTTTGCTCTTTAAAAAACGTGTTAATCTTAGGGAGTGCTGCTTCCATATGTGTGAACCCGTGATTACCGCCAGTAAACCATTCAACTTGGAATATATTTTCTAGCAAGTCCATTGTATCCTGCGCTCGCAATACTTCGTCGCCACTATCAACCATTACAAGTCCAGCGCCTGTTTGTACAATATCAGGATATGATGCAACTACTAACTCAGTCAAACATCTATCATTACCTGCATAGTCAATAAACGTACCAACCCATTTTTGTAGTGATTCACTTGGCTTGATCGCAGGATTTAGCGAAACAAACGGAACACCACATTGTGATCCCATCTGTGCAGCCATATAACCGCCCATCGACGTACCAACAATTAAGTCAACTTGCTCTTCCATTATCGCGTCGTATATGCGACCAGACACGCGGTCATAACCCTTGCAGTAGTCAATATTAATGCCAACAACTGTGCCCAGGGTTTCAAGTGCTTTGATCTTTTCATGTTCTGGGTCATAATGACTACCAAAACCATGTACGTATAAAATATTCATATTACCAGTCTGACACTTCAACAAATTTGAAACCGCCAGGCATGTTCCAATCCTTCGGGTATTCGTCTTGTTCAGCGACGCTGAGTTTTACTGAACCAACTGACATTGGGCCTCGGTCATCATCGCCTGACAAGAGTACATCTGTATCAGGACCATGCTCATCCATAAGCTTTTGCAGTTCTGTTATCATTCGTGCTAATTTCATAATACGTTCCTAAACTTACTTTATAGACTATAGTAAAGCATACTAGTTGTCAATCACTAATCACACAATGCTGATTGTGCTGCCGTCCTTGAACCGCATCCATGCGCCGTCATAATAGTCAGCTTCACCGCCAACCTTTTCAAACGCACCGTACTCATCTTCAAGTGCGTCGTAGGCGATAACTGGAATGGAAGTGTCGTATGTTACTGCATCGACTGGATCAAAAGTCACGAACTGCGCCAAGTGCGCAATAGTCGTCGAGGCATCACCCTCTGCAGGTGTCACAGTGACAGTATAATTCTTAAGTTCACCGATTTGTATCATCATATCAAGTCCTCTTTGCTTACTCTTAGACTATAAAGTAATACGTATCGGTTGTCAAGCACTTTTTCGTCTTGATCCAACCTTTTTTGCCCACGAACCTATTTTAGTGTATAGTTTGGTTGTTTGCTGCTCAACATCGCTGCCTTCACTATTGTCAACAATGTACATACTGTTGCCAAAATACTGTTGGAATTTACCAATGTTTTTCTGTACGTCAGTCCACATTGTACTTACAACGTTATCAGGCAACTGGCGTGGGCGCATACGGTTACGTTTAAGAGCTGTTTCTTCGTCAGTGTTAACAAACACCATCGCGACGTCATATCCTAAAGATTTCAACTTGTCTGCTTGTGCTGTAATTTTACCGTAATCTTTACCTGTGCCATCAATGACAAGTCCTAGCGTACCATCAAGATAGCCACGCATACGTTTGTTTGTTACTGCTTTTGCTTTTCCACGGATTTCTTGGCCTTGTCTGCTGAAGATATTATCTGGAGTTGGCTCAAGGCCAGCGTCTGACAGATATTTTTCAAATGCGTCATCGTTGTTTACAATTTTGAAGCCCAATGCGGTAAATGCAGATTTATCTACAATATAGCTTTTTCCGCTGCCAGGTCCGCCTGCTAGAAATATAGCTTTGTAAATTGATGGGTCGTTAGGACCTTCGTCTAAATTGTCTTCTGGTATAATGTCTTCTACTAGCATTGATAAATTCCTTGAACTTATCAGTATTTAGTAGATTGTGGTGCCCCGGGGGAGACTCGAACTCCCACGCCTTGCGGCGCTTGGACCTAAACCAAGTGCGTCTGCCAATTCCGCCACCGGGGCATATGTTTATTTATAACGGACTCTCCAATCATTGCACGTCCCGGGGCTAGCGGATACTTTTAACGGTTTTACCAGCAACTTCTCGACCGGTTAATGAAGCGCCCTAATTTACTTCTTATATTGCTTCAAAAGAGTCTGTTATATGTGTCGGGGATAGATGATCAATCCACTGTCCCTACTACTAGTTGACAACCTACGCCTGTAGTATGCGCTTATATTCCTTTTTTCGGCAACGAACATAAAAAATGCAACCCACCTCTAACGCTTGGCGTACGTCCCTATCTTATTACAACATGACGCAGGAAGACGCTATGAGGAAATGTAGGTAGGTGTCAATTACCGTACAAATAACAAAACTTGTTATAGGGGTGAGTTGCCCCACCCCTATGCTATTTGTTGACTAAACATAGTAATAGCTTACCATTCAGTTTCGCACCCATGGATACTGACAAACTCGCCCAATTCAACGGCTGGGACCGTCCGCAGGAAAAGGTTTCTAACATGATTAGCCTGCGGACTAACCCGGTCTGAAAGTTATACTTTGTCTTCGTATAACCTCCAATACATCTGTAACTTGTGCGGCTCACTGCAAACACTAAACAACTGTGGCACAGCTCTGCCTCGTAAATCCACTCTGCACTTCTGCATTTGTCGGTGGGCCTCTAAACTAACAAGAGCCAATCCATCTAGTCTAACCAGGCTTGTCAAGTGCTTCGGCTCATCGTACGGCAGCTAATTATTGCCGCACAAGTTATTCTTTATTTGATACCTAAGAGCTTTTGCTCTGCAGGAGTCAATTTAGCAAGTGCTTTTTGACGTGCTAACATCTCTTTTGCCTTAGGAATATCTGCAAGTTGCTGGACAAGTATACCAGAATATGATATATAGTCAGCGCCAGTTATTCCATCTTTCCATTTATCTGCAAGTTCTTTGCTATTTACAATAAACCCATTTGGGCGGTTACTTGTACCACCGCCGCCGTCCCAATCGCGCAGGATATAAAACTCTACAGGCTGTGGTTTACCAATTCGTCTTGTACTTGACATGTCTACATATACCGTACATTCTGGGTTGTTGCATACTGGTGTTCGTCGCGCTTCACGCATTTTCCCACACAATGGACACCTTGATGGGCGCCAGTCAGTATCTTCCATAATTAATTCCTCTTATACCATTCCTGTTATTGCTGCTAGCAGGATTGAAATCGCGATCGCCGACACCGCCAGTCCCGCAAAGGTAAATTCCATTTTTCTACCTTGTGCTTTACAATATTGATAGACCCAATTCATGGCGATTGCATAATATACTAGCCAAGCCGCAGATATGAATACCAAAAACGTTATAAAAAATTCCATTACTCTAGTTCTCCAAATGTTTCAAATTCCAGACCGCCCATAAATCCAACGTATGGCTGGCGCGGGTCTTGGCGTGTTAAAATTATAGTCATGTCAGTTCCTGACATTGCAACTTTAAGGCGCTTTTCAGTGCGCTCAAGGATGTCAGCAACAGCATCTTTTTCTGTATTAATGCAATATACACTACATTGTTCCATTAGTCAATCTCCTTGCCTGTTTCATAATCAAGTGTCGGTTTATCACAAGCTTCCATCATACGCTGAATATCGTCACGGATAGATGTATCTTCGGCACCAACGCCTACATAGTATGATGGGCCACCAGGGCCTTCAGTCCAACCAGTCACATTGTCGTTATCGTCATAATGGACTTCGTAAATTTCGTCAATCGTTTCTGCACCAAAGTCATTAGTGTACGTACGCCGCATCACTCTGTAGTTCCAATGGTTCATAGCACCCACATGTAGACGCCAAACGCTGTCCAGAACGCAATCGTTCCTAGCATAACAATGCCCAACATTTTTGCGCTGTTGCTTTTATCATCTTCCATCAGCTATCTCCATTATCTAGAATGTCTTCAATTCTGTTAAGTTTTTTAACGTGATCAACGTGATCACGGATTTTTTGCAGTTTATTTTGGGCCTGTTCTAACAAGTATTCCATCTCGTTTACTGCATCATTAGCGTCACGTTCGCGTCCACCCATTTCTTCTTCGTGTTCGTCAATAAAGAAGAAAAAGTCTCGCATAAGTTCGGACACCCGAAATGCAAACGTCGCATCATCTGTTTTTATGATACCCGCAGTACGAGCATCAGCTTCGCTTTTAAGCTCTTCGGCGTTGCGAATGATCTGGAGTTGTTCGCTCTTATCTACCATGTGTTGCCTCTTGAACGTGCAATTTCTTCAGCAGAAAAGCTTCCGCCCATGCGGTCAACTTCACCAGCCCAACTGTCACGGACACTTTGCGCTTCCATTTCTGCAATGCGCTTACGTGCAAGTAAAAGCTGCGCTTCAGCAACTTCTAGTTCTTCAATACGTTTGATAGCAGTGTTGAGGCGGACAGTCATACGGTTGGCAAAGCCACTAAGCTTATCTTCATGACCTTCGTCATCAACAAGGCTGTTACGGATTGCAACACGCTGGCTTTCTTTGATACCTGAATCCAAAAATTCAACAATACCACTCATTGGGACGCCATTAATACGATCAGTCATGTTGTATCTCCTATTGCTTACTACTTGACTATAAAGTAATACGCCTTGCCTGTCAACAGTTAATTTTGATATCTTGCAACATTTTTTGTGCAATAGTAGTCTTGCCAGACTCAGATACCTCGTCATCATGAATTTGCAAGCGTACCAATTCAACCAACGTATCAACTTGCTGGCGCCTAAACAACGGAAGTGAATCACGGAATTTATTAACATCCTCACGTGAATCTATTGACCACAGTTTGGTTAGCATTTCTGCCTGTTCTTTTGTCAGATCATGGATTTTTAGTGTCACGGTTTTCTAAGTCCTCTATACTGGCTTCAATTGCTGCGGCAAAATTAAGTGCAGCTTGCTTTCTAAGTAGCAGGCTGTGGTGCTGTTCATGCCCTTTGCCCCATAAAATACCCCATGCAAGCTTTACTCGTTCAAGAACACGTTCCCAACGACGGAAATTAGTCTTAATATAAAACGTTACTTCAACTTCAGATAGATCTTCGTCTGGTGCAATTTCAATCCAAGCTGTAACAGCATGATCTGAATCAGTGCAGCTACAGTCGATAAGGTATACAGATGTATCACCCCATGATTCGCTAAGGCTGATGCCTAGTGCTGGCTTTTGTGCTTTCATTTTTATTCCTTAAATTATAGTTGCTAATAGTAGCAGGGCGACCCCGCTCATGCCAATAATTGGGTTCATATCAGCTATTTTGGACATTTTTTCTATTTTTTCTGGCGGCGCGTTTGTCATAAAGTTCTGCGCAATCTCATCAGAGTCAACATCTTTATCATGCCAGTTAGGTGTATATTTGTAAACTTCGTAAAGAATCCACAACCAATTTGCTAGCCAAAGTAGAATCATTGCTGCGCCAAATTGCATTATCATAATCCAGTTAACTTCTTTCCTGCTACGTCAATTGCGTCGCTATTGCCACTTGCAATTGCTTTGCCGAAATTTTGCATCGCTTGTGCATGTTCACGCTGATGCTGCCGAATGTTGTCACGTTGTTCGTCTGTCAGGTCTTCCCAGTCTGGACCAGTCTCATTCATCCATTCAAGAGTACGATAATACTCCCAGCGATAACCATCTTCAATGCTTTCCCTGGTAAACCGACGTAGGACCTCACGTGGGTGATCTGTCAGATCTTTTTCTGCGAGAATGTCGACCCAATCACCGCACTCGTAAAACTTTTTATCTCT